>VOFD01002807.1_pt1 | contig 19355 bp, 13 predicted proteins | sample 5384101 | NCBI WGS metagenome assembly VOFD01 (sample SAMN12384723, study PRJNA508395) | human gut metagenome | isolation source: healthy gut C | host: Homo sapiens
ACCCTGCCATGATTCCGGACAGACTGGATAGTGCAAATGTAGAAGTACAGGGATTACCTCCGAAATTATATATGTGGCGTATCAAAAACCAGTTGGGCGACCGGACCATAGTACCGGCAGATACAGCCTTTCATCATTTCCAGAATTCAAACCTGACCGAAGGACTTACCGGACATTACAATTATCTGGCCAATATGGGTTCTCCCCGTATGTCACGCATCTTCTTTGACCGCCGTGACCCGGAACCTACTATCTTTATGGAGCCTTTCTCCAGTTTCTTTATTCGTCCTACGGAGTTCAACTTTACGAACAGTAACGTACCTTATACCAATCTGACATATCACAAAGCCGGTAACAAGGTGAACGGGGAAGAACGTTTCAAATCTTATTTTTCAGTCAATGTAAACAAGAAGTTGGCTTTCGGCTTTAATATTGATTATCTGTACGGACGAGGATATTACAATAATCAGAATACGGCGTATTTTAACGCAGCTGTTTTCGGTAGCTATATCGGCGACAAATATCAGATGCAAGCTATATACAGCAACAATTACCTGAAAACAAACGAAAACGGAGGTATTGAGGACGACCGCTATATCACTGCACCGGAAGAAATGGCGCAAGGTCAAAGAGAATATGAGTCAACCAATATTCCTACCGTACTAAATGCAACGACCAACCGTAACCATGACTTTTATGTCTTCCTGACCCAACGATATAATCTGGGATTCAGTCGTGACATACCACAGGCTGAAAATGACACCACTCCCGCCAAACAGGAGTTTGTCCCCGTTACCAGTTTTATACACACCATCCAGGTAGAACGGGCACGGCATACCTTCAACTCGAATGATGATATGCGCGAGAAGAATTATTATCAAAACACTTATTTAGACCCAGATAATCCTACGGCCAGAGACAGTACGACCTATATAGGAATCAAAAACACCGTAGGTATTGCTCTGTTGGAAGGGTTCAATAAATATGCCAAAGCCGGACTGACGGCATTTGCCTCTTATAAAATCAGCAAGTATACATTGATGAATATGGAAGGAAATCCGTTGCCCGACAAATACAACGAAAATGAAATATTTGTTGGAGGAGAATTATCCAAACGTGAAGGAAATGTACTTCATTACCATGCTATCGGAGAAGTGGGATTGGCAGGAAAAGCCATCGGACAATTTAATGTAAAAGGAGATATTGACCTGAACTTCCCGTTATGGAAAGATACCGTCAGTCTGATAGCCCGTGGTGAAGTCAGCAATAAAGCTTGCTCCTTTCTATATGCGCCATTATCATTCCAAGCATTTTTATGTGGGACGACGATATGGACAAAGGAATTCCGTACCCGTATTGAGGGGAATTGAGCATTGCACGTTGGAGGACACGCCTGAAAGCAGGAGTTGAAAACATAAAGAACTATACTTACTTCAACCAAGAAGCAACACCGGAACAGAACAGCGGAAGTATACAGGTATTATCTGCAAGTCTTAATCAGGACTTCAAGTTGGGAATCTTCCATCTGGACAATGAAGTGACCTGGCAGAAATCCAGTGATCAGGCTGTACTTCCATTACCGGAACTTTCGCTGTATCATAACTTCTATATGCAGTTCAAACTGGCGAAGAAAGTACTTAGTGTGCAATTGGGAGCCGACGTGCGTTATTTCAGCAAATACAATGCCCCTGCATATATGCCCGCCATTCAGAATTTTCATCTGCAACCGACAGACGACCAAGTACAGATAGGAGGTTATCCGATTGTGAATGTATATGCAAATTTACATTTAAAGCGTACACGTTTCTATGTAATGATGTATCACGTGAACAGGGCATGAGCAGTCCGAATTACTTTTTGTCTCCGCACTACCCCATCAACCCACGTGTGCTGAAATTCGGTCTTTCATGGAATTTCTATGATTAACAAAAACTATACGGCTTATGGTATCACGCCCCAAATTGAGACTGTTCAGATATTTAGTGCCAGTGATTGTTGTATTGGCATTTATCTCCTCTTTCCGTCAATGCGGCAAGCAGGAAAAACCTGCGGGACATCCGCGTGATTATGCTGCCATTGCCAAAGAGGGTATCATACGTAGCCACTGAATATAATTCCATCAGTTTTTATGTAGACAGTGACACTGTTTCCGGTTTTCATTACGAACTGATCCAGGCATTCGCCCGGGACAAAGGGCTCAAAGCCGAAATAACACCTATCATGAGTTTCGAAAAGCGGTTGGAAGGATTAAGCGAGGGACGTTATGATGTGATTGCTTATGGCATATTAGCCACCAGCAAGTTAAAAGACTCTCTGCTTCTCACCTCTCCCATTTTCCTCAACAAGCAAGTGCTGGTGCAACGCAAAGAAACTGGAGAGAATGATTCGCTCTATATCCGTACCCAGCTGGATTTAGCCCAGCGAACACTTCATGTCGTAAAAGGTTCTCCTTCTATTTTGCGTATTCAGAATTTAGGCAATGAAATCGGAGATACCATTTATATCAAAGAAATAGATAAATACGGTTCCGAACAATTGATATCAATGGTAGCGCATGGAGACATCGACTATGCCGTTTGTGACGAAAGTATCGCACTGGCAGCAGCAGATTCGTTGCCGCAAATAGATATTAATACAGCTATCAGCTTTACACAATTCTACTCATGGGCAGTCAGCAAACAATCACCCGCTTTACTCGATAGTTTGAATACATGGCTGGATAAATTCCAAAAGGAAAAGGAATACCAAAAGATTTATAAGAAATACTATGATAAAGAATAACCTTATTTCTATTACAAAAAACTTCGATTCCACATACGTTCATTTTCTTTTTTATTGCTTTCCTGATTCTCCTGACTATCTGCTTTCCACGGACCCATGCCGCAGAAAGCGGGATATTCAATTTCTCGAATATCAATCTCAAGAATGGCTTGTCGCAACTATCAGTCCTTGCCATTGCCCAAGACTCCAAAGGGTATATCTGGTTTGCCACCCGCAATGGATTAAACAAATACGACGGGGAGAAATTTACTGTATACAAGCATGATAACGATGATCCTCATTCATTGTCGGACAATCATATCACCTGCCTGTTGCCGGACGATGCAAATGACGGATTGTGGGTAGGCACCAATAACGGGCTTAATTATATCAATCTCAAAACCAATCAGATTACCAAATATCAAACGGACGATTATCCAAGCATGGCAGGAAACAACATTGCCGTTCTTCAATTTGACCAGTCCGGAAATCTGTGGGTTGGTACCCGAACGGGGTTATGTATATGGTACCCCCGTTCCGGGGAATTCAAGAAGAAATATTCCGACCATATCCCGGAGAATGAAGCAATCATGCAGCTTTTATATTGATGCAGAAAAACGGCTTTATATTGGTACCCACCGTCACGGATTATTTATCTGTACGCCTGAAATGGAGTTGATTCAGCAACTCAATAAAAAGCACACTGCCTGCCCTGTCGGACGACGCAATCAGTTGTATTTTCGAAGACTCCCGACATCAGATATGGATAGGAACAGAAACCAGGGGACTGAATAAATGGAACCCGAAGACCAAAGACTTATCCATCTACAATCAGAAAAACAGCGGACTGACAAATGACTATATCCGTTGCATCACCGAGCAGGACCAGAAATTGATTATCGGGACGTTTGACGGACTTAGTATTCTGGATTTAAGAAACGATGATATATCCAAGTACAACCGGTTCGATGCCAACCAGAACAGCCTAAGTCATTTTTCCGTCCGCAGTATCTACATCGACCGGGAAAAAACGCTCTGGGTAGGTACCTACTCCGGTGGTGTGAACTACTATAACCCGCTCAATAACCGATTCATCTTTTACCATCCGGTAGAGAATAACAACCAGAAGTTATATAATATCTTTGGCACGATGGTGTATGATTCCACTTCATTGTGGATTGCAACAGAGGGAGGAGGATTAATGCAGTTCGATCCCATCACCAAGAAATATACCAACTTCCTGATTGAACAGACATCCCAAGGATTGTTCAACAAGAACATCATCAAATCCCTGTTACTGGACGGAGATTACATCTGGTGTGGCACAAGTACCGGAGGAGTCTATAGATTCCATATTCCCTCCAGAAAGTTCACATTAGTATATTCATTCGACCGGGAAAAAAAATATAGCTATCTATACTTTTTATAAAGATGCAGAGAATAATCTATGGATTGGAACGACAGCCGACAAAGGACTGGTGAAACTGTCTCCGGACGGAAAAATCACGAATCAGTTCCCGTATGGCAAAGAGAAAAAGGAGTTTGTCAACTTCACCAGCCTCCGGGTTTCCTGCCACTGAATGCCCATACCTTTCTGATAGGAACCCGGTCGTTCGGGCTCTACGAATATGATATGCAAAAAGGAACGGTGCTCCGTTGCAATATGTCAGAGACAAATCCCAATCAGAAACTCGAAAATAACTACATCACTTCCATGGTGCGCAAAGCGAACGGTGAAATCTGGTTCAGCACTTTCGGAGGGGGAATATACCTGTATAAACAAGGAACAGGCGTCGTCAAACATATTGGCAAGAAAGAGGGGCTACCCAATAATGAGGTATATGCCATGGTGGAGCACAATAATAACTTATGGATTAGTGTCGATAAGGAAATAGCCGAGCTGAATACCAAGACCGGGCAGATACGTAGTTATGACTGTTTTGTCGGTTCTGAAACGTTGGAGTTTACACCGCAGGGAGTCATCAGTCTGCCCCACGGTGAGATCTACTTTAGCGGAAGCAATGGTTTCCTTTCTTTTACCCCCGGCTCTCTCCTAAAGAATAACACCATGCCGCCGGTAGTACTGACCCAACTGACCGTAAACAATAAGGTTATCACACCGAATGATGATACTCATCTGCTGGATAGTGCCCCGGATGATACACAAACATTGGTACTTGCCTACAATCAGAATAATTTTTCCATTGCATACAGTGCCTTGAACTACATGCTGCATAAACAGAACCAATATGCCTATAAACTCTCCGGTCACGACGAAGACTGGAATTACGTAGGTAGTCGTAAAGAAGCATTCTATACCAACATCGCTCCGGGAAAATATACATTCCGGTCATAGCATCCAACAATGACGGCGTATGGAATGAAACCGGAAAGAAAATGGAAATCATCATTCGCTCTCCGTGGTGGGGAACGCCACTGGCCTATATTCTCTATGTCCTATCCGCATTGGGAATCATGTTTACTATCGGCTATTATATGTACAGTAAGCATAAACTGGAACTGGACTTGCGCATGAAGCAAATGGAAAAACAACGCATGGAAGAATTCCATCAGACAAAGCTACACCTGTTCACCAACTTCTCGCATGAGTTACGTACTCCACTGACACTTATCATCAGTCCGTTGGAAGAGTTGATGAAACGGGCAGAAGTTCCCAGTTTATCAGAACACAACTGGAAATGATTCTGAAAAATGCCCGCCGATTATTACTTCTCGTCAATCAATTGATGGATTTACAGAAGAACCAGAGTGGTAATCTTACTCTCCAACTGTCTCAAAGCGACCTGAATGCTTTCCTGCTCGAAATATTCTATACATTCAGGCAGATTGCCGAAAGCAAACGGATTCACTTTGAATATCAGGCCCCTCAAGGTGAGGTGACAGCCTGCTTCGATCAGGGCTTACTCGAAAAAGCTGTTTTCAATTTATTGTCGAATGCTTTCAAATTCACAGTACCGGGAGATACGATCACTCTGCGTTTATTGCTGATTACAGATATAGACACTCTCCGCCAAGAACATAGCGACTGGCTATCGGAACATTCTCCGCTTATCACCTCCCATCAGGGAAGTTATTTAGTGATTCAGGTAGCAGATACGGGAAAAGGAATTCCAGAAGATGAACGTACCCAAATCTTCACTCCCTTCTACCAGGTTGGTCACACGACAGGTAGCGAGAATATGAATGGCACAGGTATCGGATTAAGCCTGACTCAATCTGTTGTTCATCTGCATCACGGAGAAATTGGAGTCACAGCCAATACCCCCAAAGGAAGCGTATTCACTATCCTATTGCCAAACCACACCATGACAGAAGAAGAGGTAGCGGATGCCGTTGTTCTCCCGGAAGAAACCAATGAACAAGTAGAAAAAGGTATGTCGGAGCCATTGATTCCGAAAATACCGTTTCCGGAGCCACTCCATCCCTACCCGGCAAAACAGTTCTATTGGTAGAAGACAACGAAGAGATACGAAGTTACGTAAAAGGACACTTGGAACAATATTACCATGTACTGGAAGCCGACAATGGTTCGGATGCTTTTTGAAATTATCCTGAAAGAATTTCCCGACCTGGTGGTGACGGACATTATGATGCCCGGTATCGACGGACTGGAACTTTGTTCACTTATCAAGAACAATTTGCAGACAGGACATATTCCCGTTATTCTACTCACTGCCCGCACGATGGTGATGCATGTCAAAGAAGGATTCTTGTCGGGAGCAGACGATTATGTGGTCAAGCCATTTAATATTGATGTCCTGCTGGTACGTATCTACAATCTTCTGGCGCAGCGGGAGAAGCTAAAATCCGTATATAGCAAAAATTTCTCCCTGCAATCCATGGGAATTGAAGTGGAAACGACCTCCGCCGATGAGAAATTCATGCAGAAACTATTCAAAATCATTGAAAAGTATCTCACTGACCCCGATTTGAAAGTAGACAAAATCTGTGAAGAGATGGGATTCAGCCGGAGCAACCTTTACCGGAAACTGAAAGCTATCACCGACCTGCCGTTGAATGACCTTATCCGTCATAAACGTTTGGAAATAGCTACACAAATGCTGAAGCAAACAGAAATGAACATTACCGAAATTACAACGGCTACGGGATTCAGTACTCTTGCCTATTTCACGAAATGTTTCAAATCAGCTTACGGTGTTTCTCCATCGGAATATCAAAAGTCACATTCAGGCCATACAGATATTGATACCATCCGGAAATAGCCGATTTACAAAATCGTCCCAAACAATAAAAAATGTCCCAACAAGGCTTACAGAGCGGATTTTTTTATTTGTTTGGGATGAAAATGCAAACATCTGGCATCATTAGACAAACCGATTCTACTCTGTTTCCATACATTTGCAATGTTGTTCTACTTAATATAATCATATGGAAACAAAGATTAAAAACTACTTGTTGGTCTTCGGACTTGGAATCATCACACTTACCAGTTGTAATCACTCTAAAGAGCAAGATATCGTTGCTTCTAACTTCGCATTTGCCGAACAGCAATTAAAATACGCACTGACTCAAATAGACGAGGCACGTGCCAATGAATCACAAGAGAGTAGAGAAAAGAGAGAAAACAAAGGCTGGGGGAATTAACCAATCCCCGCAGTATCAAACCGGACGGTTCACTGGAACTGGTTGTTTCTAAAGACTGGACCAGTGGATTCTTCCCCGGTGAGCTTCGGTATCTATATGAGTACACGCACAATCCATATTGGAAAGAGCAGGCGCAGAAACATACAGAAATTCTGGAACGCGAAAAAATAACGGAAAAACACACGACATGGGCTTCAAGATGTATTGCAGCTATGGAAACGGTTATCGTCTGACCGGAGATTCCACTTATAAAGATATTCTGTTGCAATCCGCACGCACCCTGATTACCCGTTACAAACCGGTAATCGGCTGTATCCGTTCCTGGGACCACCATGCAGACAAATGGCAATTCCCCGTTATCATCGATAATATGCTGAATCTTGAACTTCTGTTCTGGGCATTCCGCGAAACAAACGACTCCACCTATTATAATATAGCAGTCAACCATGCACTCACTACCATGAAGAATCACTTCCGTGAAGACAACAGCTGCTATCATGTAGTAGATTACGATACCATCAACGGAACGGTACGCAGCAAAATGACGCATCAGGGATATTCCGACGAATCGGCATGGGCACGCGGACAAGCATGGGCCTTATACGGATACACCATGTGTTATCGTGAAACCGGCAGACCCGAATTCCTGCAACAGGCGGAGAAAGTAGAGAAATACATCTTCAGTAATCCGACCCTGCCGGCAGACCTGATTCCTTATTGGGACTTCAACGCACCCGGAATACCGAACGAACCCCGTGACGCATCCGCTGCATCCTGTATGGCATCCGCTCTTTATGAACTAAGCACATACGTTCCCGAAAAAGAAAGAACAATACAAGCAGGAAGCCGATAAGATTCTCCAGAATCTGACGCATAGCTATCGTGCGCAACTGAACGGGGATAAAGGATTCTTGCTGCTGCACAGCACAGGTTCCAAACCACACGACAGCGAAATAGATGTCCCGCTTTCATACGCCGACTATTATTTCTGGAAGCCTTGCTCCGCAAAGCTAAATTGGAAAAGGAAGAAAGTCTTTTCTAAATCTTCCGGCAACTCTCACGATCACATCACTTTACTATTTATCCTTATTAGTACATTACTAATTATGAAAAGATTATCTTCCATATTCATCCTGTTCATTCTGCTGATACTCCCGTTAAATGCCATGATTCCGACTCAACAAAGAATCCGGCTGACAGACTCATGGGAATACCTGAAAGGTGACTTGGGAAGCATTTGGGAAGCAATACGTCCCGCCGACCCCGGTTCTTCCGAAGCAGTGCCTATCTGGCAACAGGTTACCCTGCCCCACTGTTTCAATGCAGAAGATGCAGTAGACCCGGATATCAATTATTATCAGGGCGCAGGATGGCATCGCACGCAGCTTTCTATCAAGAATCCATATCTCCATGGACGCATCCGCCTGGAGTTTCAGCGAGCAGGACAAAAAACGGAAGTGTATGTCTATACATATAAAGTAGCCAGTCACACAGGAGGCTACGACGGTTGGAGTGTCGATATCACCGAAGCTGTTCAACAAGCCCTTGCCAACCCGGATTGCGCAAAACGCTTCAATGGCAGAATTCCATTATCCGTTCGTTGCGATAATACCAGAGATACGGAGATGATTCCGTCCGACCTGTCGGATTTCAACTTATACGGTGGTCTTTACCGCTACGTGAATCTGATTTACCAGCCCGAAGTGTCCTTCAGTAATATACAGATAGAAACCCCTGTAGAGAAAGATATGAAAAGCGCTTCTCTAAAGATACAAGGAACATTTCATAACCCGAATGATATTCGCCAGGCAAGCATTCACCTTTTATTAAAGGCGCCTAATGGAGAAAAGGTATGGGAACAGACAACAACGATTCTTCCGTTGGGAACAAATCCTCTGTTCGAAACAACGATTAAGAATCCGATTCTGTGGAGTCCCGACCAGCCTCAACTCTATACCTGCGAACTGACATTGACTACTCCTCAAAGCAAACAGACTATTACAGAATCCGTCGGATTCCGTCACTTTGAATTCATTGAAAACGGACCTTTCCGGTTGAACGGAGAACGCCTGCTGTTAAGAGGAACCCATCGGCATGAAGACCATGCCGGAGTAGGCGCCGCTATGACAGAAGAACAAATGGAAGCGGAAATGAAACTGATTAAAGAGATGGGAGTCAACTTTATCCGTTTGGGACATTACCAACAATCGGACATCATTCTCCGTTTATGCGATCAGTTAGGCATTTTGGTATGGGAAGAAATCCCCGGTGCAGAGGTGGACTGGGAGGAGAGAAATATCAGGCACAAGCCCGCCGGATGCTGACCAACATGATTACCCAGCACCACAATCATCCCTCCGTCATCCTTTGGGGATTGGGAAATGAAAATGACTGGCCCAATGATTTCTCAACATTCGAACAATCGGCCATCCGTGCTTTCATGAAAGAGTTGAATGACTTGTCACACCAACTCGATCCGTCACGTATGACTTCCATCCGCAGATGTGATTTCTGCAATGATATTGTAGATGTCTACTCTCCCTCCATTTGGGCAGGCTGGTATCGCGGACAATTCACAGACTACAAGAGCATTTCGGAGAACGAGATGAAACGGGTGAAACATTTCCTGCACGTAGAATGGGGAGGTGACTCACATGCCGGACGTCATTCCGAATATCCTTTCAACCCGCTACAGGCAATTACGAGTGGAAACAGTGCCGACGAACGGGCAGGCGACTTCGCCCTGCAAGGCGGAGATCCCCGTGCTTCCAGAGATGGCGACTGGTCGGAAACATACATCGTAAAACTATTCGACTGGCACTTGAAAGAGCAAGAAACAATGCCTTGGCTGACAGGAACCGCCTTTTGGGTATTCAAAGATTTCTCCACCCCTCTCCGCCCCGATAATCCGGTGCCATACGTCAATCAGAAAGGAGTGGTAGAACGGGATCTCACTAAAAAAGAAGCCTACTACGTCTTCCAGTCTTACTGGACTAAACAGCCTATGATTCATATTTACGGTCATAACTGGCGGACTCGATGGGGCAAAGTGAACGAAGAAAAAAGAGATTCTAGTATATTCCAACTGTGCAGCAGTAGAGCTGTTCGTGAACGGCGTCAGTCAGGGAGTCAAGCAACGCAACAGCCAGGACTTTCCGGCAGCGGGACTTCACTGGAACTGCCTACTGAAAGCAGGAGAAAATAACATAAAAGCGGTCGCTGTGAAAGGCCCCGGTAAAGGTAACATGAAAGCAGCCATTACGGATGAAATAAGTTTCAACTACCAGACAGAAGAATGGGGCAATCCGAAACAACTGAAGTTGAAGACATACCCCGATAAAGGTTCTATCGTATGGGTGGAAGCCCAGCTGACTGACGACAAAGGGATCCCCTGCCTGGATGCTGCAAATGTAATCTCATTTGAAGCTGCGGGCGACGGAAAACTGATTCAGAACTTAGGAACATCCACCGGTTCCCGAAAAGTACAGGCTTATAATGGCAGAGCTGCGATTCGCGTTGACTTGAACGGTACATGCCAGATAGCCGTAAAATCACCGGGCATTCAAACTGCTTTCATCGAAGTGAAAGCTGAATAGCAGTGAAAGCTGAATAAGAAAAGGAGAAAAGTACCATGAGAAAGACAATAGTTTCAATAGGTTTCATTATATTCTTTGGCACTGCTACGGCAGTTGCCGGAGAAAACACAGCCGAACAGATCCGTCACCTTTTAGAAAAAAGAAACGATACAACGGGCAGATGCCGCGCTTCATGAGAAACCGGTCACAGTGACCGCTACCCGCGCGACAAGAAGTGCCGGAGGTATCCATGCCTTCTATTCGGAGGGTGACTACTGGTGGCCGAATCCGGAAGCTCCCGACGGTCCTTATATCCGCCGGGACGGAGAAACCAACCCGGAGAATTTCACAGCACACCGGCAGACCATGATTCGCATGAGCCAACTGGTAGGCGACCTTACTTCCGCCTGGATACTTACGGGTAAACAAGTATATTCCGATGCAGCCATGCAACATATCCGGGCATGGTTTATCACCCCGGATACACAGATGAATCCCAATCTGCTGTATGCACAGGCCATCAAGGGAGTAGCGACAGGACGAGGAATAGGAATTATCGATACGATTCACCTGATCGAAGTAGTGCAGTCGCTCCGGCTTATGGAAGCGAAAGGGATAATTGACAAGGAAGAACTGGGGACTATCAAACAATGGTTCTCCGATTATCTGACCTGGATGTCCACACACCGTTACGGAATCAAAGAAATGGAAGCGAAAAACAATCATGGTACCTGCTGGGTCATGCAAGTCGCTGCCTTTGCGTTGTTCACGGACAACCGGGAAATGATTCGTTTTTGCACGGAACGCTATAAAACAGTACTTTTACCTAATCAAATGGCTGCAGACGGCAGTTTCCCTTTAGAACTGGAACGCACCAAGCCCTATGGTTATTCTCTTTTTCAACCTTGACGCAATGGCCACTATCTGCCAACTGCTCACTACCGAAGAAAAAACATATGGAACTATACCACACCGGATGGCAAAAACATCGATAAGGGTATCGCTTGGCTTTATCCATACGTAAAAGACAAAAAAGTAGCTGGAAGAGACAACCCGACATCATGTTCTGGGAAGAATGGCCGGTGGCGCAACCGTTCCTGTTATTCGGCACATTACATCATTTCAACAAAGAATATTTCAAAACATGGATGCAACTGGAGCATTTCCCCACCAACGAAGAGGTGGTACGTAATCTTCCCATCCGTCACCCGTTATTATGGATTCAATAAACTAGAAAATCAATAGAATATGAAAAACTTATTAGTATGCACATTATTGTTCGCCTCTGCTTTCACACTGAACGCACAGGTAGCCAACACCCGCATCAATGCCGCGGAAAAATTAGCCAAAGTAAAAGAAAAAAGCCGATTCACCTCTATATGCCCCCTGCCGTCAAAACTCTTTTAAGAGATGCCGACAAGGCTTTGAAGATGACTCCGCCGTCCGTAATGGACAAAACAATGACAGCAGATAGCGGAGACAAACACGACTATATGAGCATGGGCCCTTACTGGTGGCCGGATCCATCCAAACCGGACGGTTTGCCCTATATCCGTAAAGACGGACTAAGAAATCCGGAATTGGATAAGCTCGACCGCAACAAACTGGGAGATATGTCGAAAGCAGTCACCACACTGGGACTTGCCTATTACTTCTCCAGTGATGAGAAATATGCGCAAAAAGCCGTAGACTTCCTGAATGTCTGGTTTCTGGATGCCAAGACAAAGATGAATCCGAACCTCACTTACGGACAAACCATCCCCGGAAAGAATAAAGGCATGGGACGTGGTGCAGGTATGATTGATATTTACTCATTCACAGAAATGATTGACGCCATGACATTGATGGAGAACTCGAAAGCATTTACTCCCAAAGTAAAGAAAGGGATGAAAGAATGGTTCACGCAACTAGTGGAATGGATGCAGACCAGTCCCGTAGCTGCCGAAGAACAGAGAGCAAAGAACAATCACGGTCTGGCTTATGACGTGCAACTGACAGCTTATGCTCTATATACAGGCAATCAAGATCTTGCAATGAAAACCATTCAGGAATTTCCCGAAAAGCGTTTGTTCGCGCAGATAGAACCGGACGGCAAGCAACCGTTGGAACTTGCACGCACCACCGCCCTAGGATATACCATCTTCAATCTGGGACATATGCTCGATATGTGTTCGATCGCCTCCACTTTGGGACAGGATATTTACACCGCCACCAGTCCGGACGGACGTTCCATTACGGCAGCACTGAAATTTCTGATTCCATATATCGGCAAACCACAGAGCGAATGGCCTTACCAACAAATCAAGGAATGGGACAAGAAACAGGAAGAAGCTTGCTGGATTCTTCGCCGTGCCTCCTTCTTTGATCCGAAAGCCGGATATGAAGCCATCGGCACTCAATTCCGCAAGACACCTGCCAACAAAAGAATTCATTTAATCTATAGTTTAGAATAAGAAACACTTAAAATACTAATCAGATGAAGAACAAATTTATTCATTACCCTTTGGTAATGGCATTGATGCTGTTATTCTGTGTTCCGTGCGTTACCGTCACTTATGCACAGTCGTTTACCGTCACCGGAACAGTGACCGACAGTCAGGGTGGAATCCCCGGAGCGAATGTGAAAGTAAAAGGTGGTACCGCAGGTACAATCACCAACATGGACGGTCAGTTTACGTTGAGTGTCCCCTCCTCCAAGTCTATCCTGGTGGTTTCATACATCGGATACATCCCACAGGAAGTTGCCATCAACGGTAAAAACAAATTGGATATTCACCTGCTGGAAGATACCAAGACACTGGATGAAGTGGTAGTCGTAGGTTATGGTGTGCAGAAAAAGTCTCACTTGACGGGATCTGTGTCCAAGATGGATATCAACAACCTGACAGATATTCCCGTGACCCAAGTAGACCAGTTATTACAAGGTAAAATTGCCGGTGTCAATATCCAGAACTCTACTTCCGAAGCGGAGCCGCCCCACAAATCCGTGTGCGTGGTATGGGTTCTATCAGTGCCGACAGTTCTCCGTTGATTGTCATCGACGGCTACCCCACACCGGACGGTCTTTCCACACTCGATATGGCGGATATTTCTTCCATCGAAGTATTGAAAGATGCCGCTTCGGCAGCCATCTACGGTTCACGTGCCGCCAATGGCGTTATTTTGGTTACTACCAAGACAGGAAAAGCCAGTAAACCAAAATACAGCGTGAAAGCCTCCACTGGTTTGAAATGGGCTTATAAGTTACATCCCATCATGAGTTCACAGGATTATTGCAGCATGATCGGATATGAATCGGTATTGAAAAATAAAACAATGTCACAGACAGAGGAGGCTTTCGGCCTCATTGATAACTACACCGACTGGCAGAAAGAGGGATTGAACAGCAGTCCGCAGATTCACCAGGTGCAGCTCTCCGTATCGGGTGGCAAGAATGACATCACTTATTATATTTCGGGCAACTATGCACAGGAAGACGGTATCATGCTCAACAGCAACTATACCCGCCTGAACCTGCGTTCACGCATCACTGCCAAACTATCCAAGCGGGTAGACTTCAGCTTGAATCTGGCACCGTCGTACACCAAGACAGAAACTCCTGCCACCAACTTCATGGATTTCTATCGTACGCCCTCTTTCATGCCTGTACGCCATACAGCCGCCACCTCCGCACTGACCGGCAAACCTATCGGTTCGTATGCACGAGGCAGCGACTTCAGCAATGTCACTTATACCCGTGAAGACGGAACCACTTTCACCCCGACCAGCAGTCCTTTCGGTTCGAGCAACAACAATCCGCGTTCACTGATGGATACGGAAGAACGTTTCCGCGAGGATTACAACCTGCAGGCGAATGCCTCTTTCAATGTCCAACTGATGAAAGGACTGGTATTCACCACTTCCAACGGTTTCTTTATCAAGTATCGCCAGAACAATCAATATCGCGATTATGCAGCGAAGAAAGATGAAGAATCAGCTATGGGTACTTATACCAACCGTCTGTATATCGACTTATTGAGCGAGAACACGTTGAACTATACCGGAAAGACAGGGAAGCATGACTACTCCGTACTGGCCGGCTACACAGCGCAGACTACTTCTGAAAGAACTGCCGGTATCGTCGGACTGGGCTTCCCCACCGACTATATCCATACATTGAATGCCGCAACATCTTTCGACCTTGACGGAACTTACACCCAGAAATACCGTACGGCAATGATGTCCCTATTGGCACGTGCCACATACAGTTATGATGAGAAATACCTGTTCTCTGCCAGTATCCGTACAGACGGAAGTTCTCTCTTCGCCGACGGGCATCAATGGGGCTACTTCCCCTCGGTATCTGTGGGATGGCGTGCTTCGGAAGAGTCTTTCCTGAAACAATTCGGTTGGCTGAATCTGCTGAAAGTCCGTGCCAGTTTCGGTGTGACAGGTAATAATAGTATTCCTGCCAATTCATACTATGACCTGCTCTATCCCAACAATTACGCACTGGGAGAAGGAAACGGTAATCTGATCTCCGGACTCGCCAAGACCAGCGAAACCAAAGGTAACAACCGCATCACCTGGGAACAGACTTACGAATACAATGCCGGATTCGACTTGAGCATCCTGAACAACCGCATCAACCTGACAGTGGACGGATACTACTCCATCACCAAACAGTTATTATTCAAACAGCCGGTTCTTTCTTTCACCGGATTCAATAACTACTGGAATAATATCGGACGTATCCGCAACAGTGGTATTGAGGTGGAACTGAATACTCATAATATCCGTACCAAGAATTTTGAATGGGAAAGCTCATTCAATATCTCTTCCAACTTCAACAAGTTACTGGAACTTTCGGGAGAAGAACGACTGATTTCTACGGGTGAACGTAACGAAACATATCTGGCACAGGTAGGCAAGAGAGCCATTTCTTTCTTCGGCTACAAGACAGACGGCATTTACAAAAGTCAGGAAGAGGTGGACGCTGTTCCCCACTTGGCCAGCGCCGTACCGGGCAGTCTCCGGATTGTAGATATCAACGATGACGGAGTGATTAATGACAAAGACCGTACAGAAATAGGCAACCCATTCCCGACAGCAACATGGGGATTCACCAATACACTGACTGGAAAGGATTCGACCTTTACGTCATGATTCAGGAGTTCACGGACTGGATGTATTCAACGGTGACGGTTACTTTACCGAAACCAAGAAGTTCAACCGCAACTACGTGAAAAACCGCTGGATCAGCGCAGACTACCCGGGTGACGGAAAAACTCCCTCTTTCGCAGCAAACGGCGGTGTCGCCCTGGGAATTTACGGATTACCTGATCGAAGACGGCTCGTATGTGGCATTGCGCAACGTGACTTTAGGTTATAAGTTCAATAAGAAGCAATTGAAAAAGATCGGAATCAACTCACTCCGTCTCTATGCTTCAGGACAGAACCTGTTCTATATCTGGTCCAAGGACTACCGTGGTATTAATCCGGAAGCACGCAAGACGAGTGGTTCTTACAGTTCTCCCCTTATCAACGGTTACCAGTCCGGAGGGTTCCCCTGCAATCGACAGTCACTTTCGGATTCGAACTTAATTTCTAACTCCTTAAAGACAAATAACAATGAAACTAAAACATACATTCATCGGTATTCTCTCGACCTGTGCGTTGGGACTCGCCTCCTGCGACTTGAACATCATGCCAGATTCTTACATAGCCGATATCAACTTCTATAAGAATGAAGCGGAAGTGAATACTGCTGTCATCGGCTGTTACGGAGGTATGCACAATCCGTTAAATATAGAATGGGCGCTGACGGAACTCCGCTCGGACAATACCCGCATGAACAGCACCCGTTCCAGTAATGACGCATTCATGCAACTGCTGGCACTGGACCTCGGAACAATGGACGCCAGCAACCCGAATATCCGTACTTACTGGGAGGCTACTTATCAGAACATCAATAACTGTAACTCGATACTGGTTCCCGAAGTGTTGAACGTAGTGGAGGACGAAAAGAAGCGTGCACAATTCGAGGGTGAAGCACTCTTTATCCGTGCTTATCATTACTTCAATCTGGTGCGTCTTTTCGGTCCCACCTTTCTGGTGACGGAAGAGATCAGTATGGAAGAATCATTAAGAAAAAACCGCAGTTCGGTACAGGCTACCTACTCACAAATCATCGACGACCTGAAACGTTCTGTCACGGACTTGCAGGATGTTACGTATAGTTCCAATGACTTGGGACGCGCCACGGTACTGGCAGCCAAGTCACTACTGGCAAAGGTTTATCTTACCCTCGGACAGTATGAAGATGCCAAACCGTTACTAAGCGATGTAGTGACTGTTAAAGGCGAAACGCTGAATGTCAAATATGCCGATGTGTTCGACACGACCAAAGAAATGAACGATGACATTATCTTCACTGTACGCTACAAAAGCGGCAGTCTGGGTATCGGTTCTCCGTTTGCCAATACATTTGCACCGCAGAACAGTGGCGCGAATGTAATCACCGGTAGCGGTGACGGTAAGAATTACCCGACGAAAGAAATATCCGCTGCTTACAGTAAAGAGGATTTAAGAAAGGACGTCAGCATGGCAGACAGTTATTATGATAAGAGCAAAGAGATGGAAGCACAGGTTGCTTATGTCAAGAAGTTCCTTTCAGAAGTATCTGTACGATACGATGCTGAAAATGACTGGCCCATTATCCGTTACGCAGATGTGCTGCTGATGTATGCGGAAGTATTGAACGAAGTAGACGGTCCTTCTGCCGGATTGAAATACCTGAATCTGGTACGTGAACGTGCCGGACTAAGCAAAATCGAGAGTAACGCTGTGAGTACCCGTAACGTATTCCGTACCTATCTTGAGAAAGAACGTCGTTTGGAACTGGCTTTCGAAAATCAACGCTGGTTCGACCTCTTGCGTTGGGGCAAGGCCATAGAGGTGGTCAACAAGCATATTCAGGAAACGGAATGGGATTTCTATGCTGGCTATACCCAACAGATCAACAAGTTGCAGGATTACCAATTGATACTGCCGATTCCACAAAGCGTGATCGACAACAATCCGGGCGTCATCACACAGAACCCTAACTATTAATACTAAAAGACACTGAATCATGAAAAATAAATTCTATAGCCTATTCATCTTCTTCGTTCTCACTGCGCTGGCAGGTTGCAACGAAAAAGAATCGACTGATGTCACCGAACAGGGTGATCCTCAAATTATAGAGTTCACCCCGACGAGCGGTAAGTTCGGACAGGAAATCACTGTCAAAGGAGAATTCCTGCGCGATATACAAAAAGCAACGATTGGTGGCGTAGAAGCTACGATACGCTATAAGCTCTCTCAACAGGAGATTGTTATTGTAGTTCCCGCCAATGCCGGAAACGGGAAAATCGTTCTTAGTACGAAAAAAAAAAAAAGACGGAAAGTGAGCAGTCATTTACGATTGTATATCCGGTTCCCCAAGTGAAGAATGTTCCTGCCGGGGCGCACGTGGGAGATCAGATTGAAATACAAGGTGAGAATCTGGACATCGTGTCTAAAGTTTGTTTCGGCGATAAAGAGGCTTCCATCTCCTATCAGTCCGAAAGAGAAATTGTAGCAACCATTCCTTTCGTCATCACGGATGCCGCTCCTATCTCCCTCTATTATCTTGACTCTACAGGAGAGCAGTTCACTCAACCGGAGGGTCCTGCTTTTGAGATCATCAAAGATATTCCGACCATTGACGCAATGGCAGAACGGGTGACCGAGGGAAGTCTGATTACCCTCAACGGAACTTTCCTGAATCTGATTGAAAGCATCCATTTCGGGGATGAAGTGAAAGTGACTAACTTCGTTGAGAAAACTGCCAACAGCATTGTATTCCGTGTTCCGGAATTGCCGGAGAGTGCTACTGTGGACGTTCTGGCCAAATATTATGAGGGAACAGGCAGTCTGACGCTACGGAATGACTGTTATGTATTTATTCCGAGAGTATTCAGCTATCCGAATCTGAAGATGGGTGCACACCGCAATGAAGATTTTGGTAATATGATTAACGGAACTACCGGACAGGTTTCCACCACTTGTATCCTGAAAGATGTTGATTCCCTTGCCCTGATTTATTTTGCAGCGGTACACGACAGTAATAATGACTTTGCATTTAACGTTCCGCACAACATAAAGGCTAATTTTAGAAATTACTGTTGTATCGGTACTCCATTACCTCCATTGAAGAGTTCTTCTACGGAAGCCGAAGTCAACGAAAACTTTGGTGAGTTTACTTCTACTGTCACCAAACTTCTTGTACTTCAGGAAAGCAAAGGATATGGCGAACTGATTAGAAACATTAAAAAGGAAACATCGAAGAAATATCTCCTACCGACGAGATCAAAGCATTATTCAATATTGATA
>VOFD01003012.1_pt1 | contig 19355 bp, 25 predicted proteins | sample 5384101 | NCBI WGS metagenome assembly VOFD01 (sample SAMN12384723, study PRJNA508395) | human gut metagenome | isolation source: healthy gut C | host: Homo sapiens
AGAGTATCCTGCAAATGGCTATGCAGGGTAAGCTGGTGGAACAACGACCAGAAGAAGGAACTGCCGATGAGCTTTATGAGCAAATTGTTGCTGAAAGCCCGGCTTATCAAAGATGGCAAAAATTAAGAAAAGAAAAGCCGGTGCCTGAGATTACAGATGATGAAATTCCTTTTGAGATTCTAGTAGTTGGAAATGGGTGAGGATAGGAGAATAATATCATATCAAAATGGCTACGCTTATAGCTCTAAGGATATGTCAGATTTAAAGATTGGTTACCCTGTAATTAAAAGTGGTAATTTAATGACATTGCAAGTTGTAATAAATTCTAAAACTTCATATATAGATAAGCCTAATGATAAGATGTTGGAGAGTCAGATAAAAAAGAGTGATATGTTGATGTGTTTATCTTCACAGTCTGATAATCCTGAACCGTTGGGAAAAACAGCAGTATATAGATATGATTTCCTGCATTACTTAATCAGCGAGTTTGAAAATAACAGCCATAAAATTAGAAATGGTAGAGTTGTTGTATTATTTTATTAACTCTCATTATTTTTCATTACAATGTATCGCATCAAGGTGGTGGTTCAGCACAAGCTAATTTAAAACTGGAGCATGTGTTGAATATGTTGATTCCACTTCCACCACTCAAGGAGCAGAAACGTATTGTTGCCAAGATAGTGGAACTGTTACCATATTGTGATCGGCTTATCAAGTAGCAAAAATATTTTGCTTTGAGTTTTATCAATTGAATAGATCAATAGGTATTGGCTAGCTACCATTGAATAATAGTTTTGAGTATATTAATATAGTATTGGGTGGTGATGATATGTTAGTAGATGAAATATGGGATTTTAAAAGTATTAACATGGGGCGTGAATTAGAGATTTCGGGAGAATTTATATATGAATCGGCAAAGAAAACAATGTCAATAACAGGGCTAAATAATCAGTATGAGATTAATATTATATTGTACACCGGGCGGTGGGGATAGAACGATTACAAAAATATATTTGTGCCTTGTGCAGCAAAATCCAAATGATAAATATTCTGTTCCGAAGTGCCTAATGGGACATAATCATCTTGAGCTAGAAAAAGGAAATTGAGAAATATACAATAGATAAAATTCCTAAAAACGGAAAAAAGGCCTTTTAGGGATTTTTACTGAATATTATAATAATTATCGATATGCAAATTATATACCGAAAATAAATGGTGGTGACTTGAGACTATTATTTATTAGTTTTTTGAAAAAACAAAACGGAAAATTCAATTTTGATGAACCGTGTTCTTTATCTCAGTTTGAAGTTTTTAAACGTTTTTACATAAATGAGTTAGGGAAAATAGCTGGTTATTTTTATGGATTAATAGAACATAAGGCAAGAGATATTAATACATATACGTATGAGATTGAATCAAGTTCAAATGCGGCTAGAGTCTTTTTGGTCAACTAGGGGAAGATCTCTTTATGAGCAGATGCTTATTGAACAAAATGCAATAAAGGAGTTGCTGCTATATATTTATAAGAATCAAAGAGATTCTGGTGTGTTTAGATTACTCAATCATATGGAATCTTTGGAAATGGATGATATGTTAATAAATGATTATTTGGCTGATTTGTTTGAGGAAAAAGTCAACGATTGGCTGATTGATCATGTAGATGATATGTATGAAGAAATAGGGGATATACAGAAAATAAAGGAACGAAAGAAATTACTCTCGTTGTTTGGAGATAGATCGGTTTGTTTTGATTTTGAGGATTTAGAAGATGGTGAGAACGAATCGTAGTTTAAATAATATGCATGATTATGTTGATATAGAATAGGATATATATTAATAAAAGGACATGTCATTGTGCAAAATCAAGCAATAGTAATTATGGCAACAGTTTGGAAACAACCTTTCAGTAGATCAAACAAATTATTGTAATTTATATAAAATGTGCCCCATATCTGAATAAAATAAGTTAATTTAATTCTGGGACATAAAGAGTTTGAGTAAACAGATTGTTGTTTAAGAAGGGTAGCCATTGATTATACTAAGTTTTTGAAAATTGGGCTACAGAGCAAGTAATAAAGCAAATGCTCCACAGTGGGGTACTCTCACAGTGGAGCGTTTACGAACGAAGAGGTACAGATAATGGTGGAGAATGGAAAATTACGTGAGTGAATGACAGTAAATGTGGTGCCTAAACTGGCGCTAAAGAATATTCGAAGATAGTCTCAAAACAGTATCGTTCTTAAATTTGTTTTTGAGACTAAGGGCATTGTCAGTGGATGCGGTTCGGATATTATCTTGAAAAGTATAAGATTGTTATTTCCTTTAATTGAGAATTCCTTCACAGAAAAGAAGGGGATAACCTAAAAAGAGACTGGAAAAAAGCAATAATAGTGAGTTTTGGATTAATAAAGATTCGCGTAACATAGAGCGGGATGATGAGATAGATGCGAAATTGGATTTTGAGAGATGGTCAGAAATCCGTTTTGGGTGGTACGAGGAAACATACAGATGAGTGTGTTAAGATTGTGGAAGAAACGATTTTGGATTTGTGTATATAAAAAACTAATATGGTATTATTTTGGAGTGTATGGTGTAAACTAGGCATAAAGAGGTGAACCATGTTAGAATTGTATTTTTTTAGAGATGTGTCAAATTACGAAGAACTAAAAAAAGAAAAAACATACAATGCGTATAGAATCAAATCTAAAATTAAGAGAAAGGTAAAAATCGTTAAAAAAATAAAACTTGAAGAAAAGAATGCAGATGATTATTTAAAAAGCATAAAAAGTGATAATCAACATGTGATTAATAATTTGAAAATAATGAAAAAAAAGAAAGGCATATGGTATTGTATAGAGTTTGTTACAAACGATAAATCCATTGTAGTTATGGCAGATGGATATCCATATGCAAAATATACTGCAATAAGATTTGAAAATTGACTAAATTTATTTGATTTTGTTATAATAAAGTAAGAATTTATACATTAGGGAGGAAAGGCATGTATATCGACTTATTTGCAGGATGTGGAGGGCTTTCATTAGGGACTTCAAAAAGCCGGCTGGACTGGCTTGTTTGCTGTGGGAAAAAATGAAGATGCCTTTTCCACATTAAGACAAAATTTGATTATAAACAGAAAACATTTCCAATGGCCGGATTGGTTGCCGCAAACCAATTTAGATATTAATGAATTATTAATGAATTATGAAGAAGAATTAATGAAATTAAGAGGTCAGGTTCAATTGTTAGTTGGAGGCCCGCCTTGTCAAGGTTTTTCTATGGCGGGTAAAAAAGAACTGGCAATGATGTTAGAAATCGACTATATAATTCTTATATTAAATTTGTAGAAATTATTGAACCGGAAATGTTGTTTTTTGAGAATGTGCATGGCTTTACAGTGGGATTTAATAGAAAATATAAAGGTAAAATTACAAAAGGGGAACCATATTCTCAGAAGTTAATAAAGAAGTTAAAAAAATTGGGGTATGATGTAGGACATGATGTTATCTTAATGTCTGATTATGGTGTACCTCAAAAACGTAAACGTTTTATATTATTTGCAACTAAGAAAGGAAAGGCTAAAATCTTTTTTGATAAACTATATCAAAAAAAAAGATACTTTTTATTAAATAAAGGAATACATATCCCTGTTACAGTAAGTGAAGCAATTGGAGACTTGGAAAGACGACATGGAGAGGTGCAGAGTATTGATTCTCCCAAATTTATGAATGGATTATATGGGGAGGTTTCATCAGCTTATCAAGCGTTGATGAGAACTGAAATTGATGTAGATGTAGTTCGGATAGCCATCGATTTGCAAAACCTAAACAGGATAAAATAGAATTGTTTGAACGCCTGATGGAAGTATCTGATGATTCAATTAGGATAACTCCCAAAATGGGACTGGTGGATGGCCTGAAGAAAAGAGGAGTAACACCTTTGAAACGTGATTGTGTGTGTTCAACACTGACATCTATTCCTGATGATTTTATTCATTATTCTGAGCCAAGAATTATGACAGTAAGGGAAAGTGCAAGAATTCAAAGCTTTCCTGATGATTATGTTTTTTGGGAAAATATACGACAGGTGGGAAACGAAGAAAATATGATGTCCCAAAGGTATACACAGGTTGCAAATGCTGTACCGCCATTATTTGCAGAGTTGGCTGGATTAGTTTTACAGGAGATGATCAATAATGAGTGAAAAACTCCATTTTTAAAAGTTAGTGCGGGGTTAAAAAATATTATAGGCAAAGAATTAATTAATGATAAGTTTATTGCAATTTTTGAGCTAGTAAAGAATTCTTATGATGCCGGGGCAAAAAGAAGTAACTATAAAATTTGAGAATATATATTCAGATAATTCAACAATATATATTATAGATGATGGAAAGGGTATGTCCAAGCAAGAGATAATTGACAAATGGTTGTTTGTTGCTTATTCAGAGAAGAAAAATAATACATATAGAGATAATATTAAATTCAGAAGAAACTATGCCGGTGCTAAAGGGGTTGGTAGATTTTCTTGTGATCGATTAGGGGAAACAGTTGAATTATTATCTAAGACAAATAAAGATATTAAGGTTAATCGCGTAAAAATAAACTGGAATGAATTTGAAAATGTAGATACGGAAGAGTTTCAGAATATTGAGGTACTATATGATGAAATGCGGAGTAGCTTAATATCAGATCAAGGTACAGTCATAAAGATTTATGGATTGAGAGAAAAATGGAATAGAGATGAGTTATTGCAGTTGAAAAAATCGTTAACCCAACTTGTTAATCCTGAAGCTAACGAGAATTATGATATGTTTAGTGTCATTTTGGATGTTGAAGAAGAGAAAGAAAACGACCGAAAAAAAGTGAAAATGAAAAAGTTTTTGATAAAGATATTGTAAATGGTAAGGTTATTAATCATGTTTTTGATGTGTTAAATATAAAAACAACAAAATTACTGCAGCAATTTCCAAGGACGGGAAAAAATAACAACAACATTAAATGATAGGGGGATACAGTTATTTGAAATACAAAAAAAAAAACAAATATGGAATAAAAAATATTAAAGGAACTATTTATAGTCTTAATAGAGCTGCAAAAAATTAATTTTACAAAAATGATGGGAATTGAGTCTGTAAATTACGGAAGTGTTTTCATCTATAAAATGGATTTAGAGTATATCCGTATGGTGAGCCAGAGAAGGATTTTATGAATATAGATAGAAGAAAAGCTCAGGGATATAATCGATACCTAGGTACTCGTGAAATATGTGGTAGAATTGATATTTTTGGCGATAATAAAGGTTTTGTTGAAACATCTAGTAGAAATAATGGTTTTATTTCATCATATGAAACGGAAGAATTGGAAGATTTTTTCTATGAATATTTATTAAAACCACTTGAAAAATATGTTGTTAATATTATTCATTGGGAGAAGAAGTTATAGATAGTGAAAGCTTGGCAAACACTATGGATGAATATGGTGATCTCGAAGCTGTATTAAAGAAAATAAAAGCAAGGTTTAAACCGGAGTCGTTGCTAAAAGCAACATACAATAAAGAACTGACGGAAGTGATTTTGGAGCATACAAAAAAAGAAATCTGAAATTGATGAACTAAAAAAAATTGCAAGAGAAAAATCCGATGACCAATTGCTTAAACAAGCAAATAAGATTGAAAAGGAAACTGAAAAATTAAAGAAAGAGGTGTCTGAAAATCGAAAAGAGCTTCAACAAGCAGTAATAGAACATGAAAAACTAAAAAGGTTCTTGAAGTAACGCAGAAGCAAGTTGGGGTTTTTGCAATCTAAGGCAGATGTTTCTGTCGATAATGTCATTGATGCAATGCATATTATGAAAACATATGCGGACTCTATTGACTCTAATATATCCGAAATTGTGGATATGGTTAGAGATGGAGATGAAATAGACAATATTTTGCCAGTATTTCACGAGATAAGACAAATTTGTTCCAAAAATTTTAAACACATATAATTTGGTCATCAATACTGATTATAAAGCGGATACTGGAAAAAAAAAAATGGATATTATAAAATTTACAAAAGAATATGTTGAAAAACAATGGAATCATAAACTTCCAGTAGAAATAAAAGGGTTGGATTCAATGGAAGTTTTGTTTAATCCATTAGAGTTTAGTATTATTATTGACAATATTGCGGATAATGCAAGAAAAGCAAATGCAACAAAATTACAAATTGTTTTTGAAGGCAATGCAGATAGTCATTGTATCAAATGGATTGACGATGGTTATGGTATTCAACCAGATGTGGATGTATCTAAAATGTTTGAACAAGGATTTACAACTACAAATGGAACAGGAATTGGTTTTATATACAGTACAAAAATATGCAAATAAAATGAATGCTACTGTAACGATTAATAATAAATATAAGGATGGATTTGAATTACTGATGAGGATTTGAATATGGATTTAACGTTTAGAATTATATGGTTTGAAGATGTTGATGAATGGTATAATACTACTTCAAGGAGAGTTTCGAGATATATAAAGAATAAAAATTTTAAAGTTGATATAATGCGTATAAAAAAGGCTTCGGATTTTGATTTAACCGAATATCAATTACAAAATTATGATTTATTAATTATTGATTATGACTTGGAAAAAATATATGAAAAGGATTGTGTTAAGAGTATTTATGGTACAGATATAATTCATATGATAAGGAATGGAAATTTCTTAAATGATATTTTGTTTTATTCAAGTCATGGTTTTGATATAATTAATCAAGTGATGAAACGGAAGGGCTAGAAGGTGTTTTTCTTGCGGATAGGAATAATGGGGAGTTTATTGAAAAGGTGCAACTTTTTAATTGATAAGGCGATTAGAAGAGCTGAGAATCTTATAAACATTAGGGGAATCGTTATGGATACAACCAGTGGCTTTGATAATAAAATTAGGGATCTGGTTAGTATTATGTGGCCTGTTTTGGGAGATAAAGAAGCTGAAATTGCAAATAACATAAAGAGAAAATATTAAAAGATAATATTAAGACAGCAGAAAGGCTTGATAAAAAATATCCGAATATAAACGCAAATAACATTGATGATTTACTTAATGAACGAGATTTCTCGGCAATCAGACAGGCAAGATTGTTAAGTTGGTGTATAGAATCAAATGAAATGATAAAAAGGAAATTTCAAGAGATATTAAAAAATATCTGTACATGAGTAATGGTGAGGTGCACGATAAATTTTTTTGAATTATATAAAAATGATATTGTATTATACAGAAATGCATTGGCTCATATTAAGAATACTCCATCTATAGATAGTAAGGTGATTATTGGAGAGGTGGATGGAAAAGCTGTGCAGTTTGATCAACAATTATGTGATGCGTTAAGAAAAAAAGCTTTTAAGTTATGAAAATATATTGGATGAGATGTATATGTTTATTGAGAGTAATTTCTAACATTTGTGGAGCATAGTTTTTTTATGTAAAATTTTAATTGGTTTCTGAATGAAAATCCTAATCCCCAAGATATGCTGGATAGAATAGTGTAAGTGGAGACGATTAGGATTACAATAAAGAATCTACTATACTATATTGAGAATGGTGTCGCAAGCCAAACTCAAGCATAGGAGGTGCTCCAAATGGGCAACAAAAGCTTATCACATACACGGTGGAAATGCCAATACCATATAGTTTTTATTTTAAAATATAGGGAAAAAATATTGTATGGCTGAATTAGGACAGATATGAGAGAAATATTCGATATTTGATGTCAATATAAAAAACGTTGAAATAATAGCTGGAAGCAGTTTTGTGTAGATCATGTACATCTCAGAGTAGTAAATCCGCCCCAAATAATTATTTCAAATTTTATGAAGGGTACTTAAAGGGAAAAGAGTGCGTTGATTAGTTATGACAGAAATTCCTAATTACAAAGTAAATTGGATAAAGTGTTTGGGGCAAGAGGATATTACGTGGAAACAATTGGTGATATCACTGATGAAGCAGTTCAGAAATATATAAACGAGCAAGCAGAGGATTCGAGAGAAGAAGATACAAGAAGTACCGTTTTGTAACGGATTGGTGGAGGAGTTTGCGATACCGCCCTTTTGAGAGATCAATAGCAATAGTCCATTGGAGGGCTGATAATAAATAACCACTTGAAGTGGTGGTTGCTAACTTAGTCATTGCACTAGTTACATCACAAGGAGCACACCGAATGGAAGACAAACGAAAAGAACGCAGTCCTGGAAATCCTAAACTACTGGAAAATCACAGAATTCTTAGGACAGACCGACATTCCACAGGAAAGTACAGAGAACAAGAAGCTAATAAAAAATATTAAGAATGGCAAAGAGGTTAAGGCAGAGAAGATCGAGGTCTTCTTTGATTTGCCAGTTTTGTCATCTTCTGATATTGATCTGGAAATGATCCTGGAAAATGACAGGGACGGCTATGCGAAGTTTCCTTCGGTTGGTGATGAGATCCATTTTTGCCTGGGGAAGGTAGAGCGGAACACAGTAGTTGATTATCTTGAGAAGTTTATAGAGGATAAATCCGATAATCCTGAGATAGCTTATCCGAAAAAGAGTGCGATCGCATGGTGCTCATTCAAGACAGATACGAAAGGTGTGTATCTTAAAAACAGTTTCCAGCTGTCATCGATACTGTGGGCAGTTGCCAAGTGGGATGAGTCAAGAGCACATAATAGTCATGACTTTTCTCTCGATACTAGCGAGTATGAAGAACTTGTTGGAGAGATCGATGAGGAACTGCAGAACCAGAATGTTGATGAGTTCATTTCAACCATATATGAAAAGATTTTTAACGAGTATGTGAAACACAGGTTCTTAGATGATCCTCAGGAATCGATGGGAATTGCCGAATACAACAGGTATGCGAGCGAACAGGTCAGAGATGCGGACGAAGACGCATTTGACTATGCGGATCTGGGTAAAAGCTTCTTTTTGAATGACATTATTCAGTTGTCAGAGCTGGTTCAGAACGGGAGCTTTGGCGATGGGAATGAATATGAGAAGAAAGTGATCGAGTATATTCTGGCAGGGTACGAAAAGTCGAAAGGCCCAGACGATTTACCGAGAACGATCATCTCGCCGGATGCGGGAAAAAGTGAGATGAAGTTGTTCTTTGACAGAATTCTTAACGTTACAAATTCGCCAAGGGAAAATGGCCGGCCAAATATATGCCGGCGTTGATGCAGCAGGTTGCGGTCAATATAGCGATCAGACAGGACGGGGGATGCTCCAGTTTTTTCTGTAAACGGACCTCCCGGAACGGGAAAGACTACATTGCTCAAGGAGATCGTGGCAAGCAATATCGTTGAGCGTGCCAGACTTCTCGCTGAGAACGCAGAAGATCCAGACTCTATATTCGAAATGCATTCATTTTCTCATGGACCGCTAGAGACAAATGCAAATGCTTATTACCAGTATGCGCCTCATTATTATTCGATAAATGTTGATGAGATCAACAACTATAGTATGCTGGTCGCGTCATGTAACAATGCGGCGGTGGAAAATATCACGATAGATCTTCCGAAGGCGAGGGATATACTTGACAGTCTGGAGTCGTCTGGGGATGACGAAGAGGAGATCCGCTGCGGTCTGGATGAGGTTCATGATTTGTTTGATATCAACAAGTCAGGTGATGTGGAGACTATAACCAGATATGGTAAGAGTCGAGAAGAGAAGGACATTTATTTTACGCGTTATGCGGATAAGCTTTTAGGTGGAGTTGACTGCTGGGGATTGATATCCGCTCCGTTTGGCAGGAAGGCAAATATCCGTAAGTATTGCAATTCGGTCCTGAAGCCATTTGTGGAGGACTATAGATCAAATGATGTCAGAGAGCAGCATAAGGCAAAATATCTGGAGGTAAGAAAAAGTTTTTATCTCAGTATAAATTGGTTGAAAACTTACGAAAAGAATTAGGACAGATCTGTGCTCTGGCAGGTTCGGTTCCTATGGAGCTGCAGGAAGATGCACCAGAGAATTTGTCATGTGAAATAAGTGATGTGGAAAGAAAGCGGCAGATGCTTGAGCGCCAGTTATTTGCTGAACAAAAAGAGCTGATCGAGCTTGAGGAAAGCAGACCGAAGGGATTGTTCGCAAGGCGTAAGGATACATCCGCAAGAGATATATTCATTCAGGAGAAGAAAGCGACAATATCAAAACTTAATGGAGAGATAACTTCTTTGAACAACAGGATATCAGGCCTGCAGAATCTTTCAGGAATACCAGCGGTGTATTTCAAAATACTCGCATGGGCAGATGAAGATGACCCCGGTGGACGCTGTATTTATGGAACGTTATGTATCCGAGGATGATCGGCTGTCAACAAAAAGCACAGATAACCAATCCATGGTTTACCGCCCAGTACAATAGAGAGCGTGAAAAGTTATTCCTGTATGCATGTAAGCTGCACAAAGAATTTGTCATTTCTTCAAAATGCATGCGGCATAATATCATCAACCTGATGATAGCGTGGAATGTGTTTGATGATTGTGGTGAGAGGATGAAGCTTGCAGACAGAGAAGAAGCCATGCCATACATGCTTCAGAGCATTTTCCTGCTCACCCCTGTAATATCCACAACATTTGCATCAGCGCAGACATTTCTGGGCGATGTGAAGAAAAAGTGGAGTGCTTGGAACTCTTATCGTCGATGAGGCGGGACAGGCACAGCCACAGATGGCAGTTGGTGCGATGTTCAGATGCAGAAAGGCGATCATAGTCGGAGATCCAAAGCAGATCGAGCCTGTGGTCACAGCGGAGACCGACATGATAAAGCAGTTGCTTACAGCAGAGATATTGGCAGGTTACAAGGATAAGAAAATCTCTGTGCAGGATTTTGCTGACTATATAAATCCGTATGGAACTTATCTTGGAAAGGATGAGGAGAAAGAGTGGGTAGGCTGCCCACTGGTAGTCCATAGGCGATGCATTGACCCGATGTACACAATCTCAAATGTGCTTTCATATGATGGAACTATGAAGCAGCAGACGGCAGCTCCTAAGGAGGACAGGGCAAGAACATTTATCCTGGACAAGAGCTGTTGGATAGATGTAGCAGGTGCTGAGAATTCGGGCAAGAAGGATCACTTTGTCAAGGCGCAGGGCGAGCTTGTTCTGAAACTACTGGAGAGAAAATTTGAACGGGATCCTATCGATATTCCGAGGCTGTTTATCATCACACCATTTACATCGGTCAAAGAGGGAATGCTGGAGATGATAAAGAAATCGGAGTTATATGGAAAGGAGCCAAGAGTCAGAAAATGGCTTAATGCCAATAACATTGGAACTGTGCACACTTTCCAGGGCCAGGGAACGGATGAGGTTATATTCCTACTCGGATGCGACAGCAAATCTATGGGAGCAGTCAACTGGGTGAACAATAATATCGTCAATGTTGCAGCGACAAGGGCGAAGTTTAGATTTTACATGATAGGAGATAAGTCGGTATGGATGTGCAAACCGGTGAGGGTTGCGAGAGAGTGCACAGCAGAGATACTAACAGATAAAGAGGTTGCTGAGCTGCTTGGCGATAAGACCGAAGAGGCTAAGTCTGCACCTGCAAAGATGTCTATGATATGCCCGGAATGCGGGAAAAAGTTGGTTGAAAGATCGGGGAAATTTGGCAAATTTATAGGCTGCTCGGGCTTCCCGAAATGCCGGTTTACGCAGTCGGTATAGGAACAGAGCAACACCCCGTTGCTTTCCCCAATTCCCGCAATCTGTTATGATATCGACATATGAGGCGGAAGGTACAAATCCGGAGCTGGTTCTTTATAAAAAGAGGTAGTATAATGAGTTAGGTTATTTCGTCAATAATCTTTTACAATTTATATTACAGGGGAAATACATATGATACAATGTGCCGGATGTGGCAGCAATCTGGTATATGATATAGCAAGAAAGAAAATGTACTGCAAAGCATGTGGAAATGAATACGAGCCGGAGAGTGTCGACAAGGATGAGGACAGCGAGGAACGCAAGCATATGGAGCTTACTGTATTCATTTGTCCGCAGTGCGGTGGCGAGATATACAGTACGGATGAATCAGCGACGGGATTCTGCAGTTACTGCGGGGCAGCGACTATGCTTTCCAGCCGGCTGAAAAGCGAGAGAAGACCGGATTATGTGATACCGTTTGCGGTGACGAAGGACATGTGCAAGGCATCATATGCTACAGTCATGAAGAGGGCGATATACGCGCCGAACAGACTGAAACACAGACGAAATGTGCAGGAGTTCCGTGGAATCTACATGCCTTATTGGCTGTGTGATGTTGACCAGAAAGGTAAAACCACTGTCAGGGCGACGGACAGCTATACTTCAGGGGTTGATACAGTCAGTCATACGTATAATGTAAGATGCTTTGCGGATAATCATTACGAGAATATAACCATGGACGCATCATCGCTGTTTCCAGATGATCTCAGCAGCAAGGTGGCACCATTTGACTCGGCGGATATGAAGCCATTTTCCATGGGATATCTGAGCGGATTCTATGCGGATCTGCCGGATGTGGATTATAAGGTTTACAGGGATAAGATAGCGCAGGTGACAGGAGATATGGCGCATGATGTGATGATGAGGAAGATAAAGCATCATCTATGTACATATGATGCTATCGGTGAACCTGAGGAGCCATTGTCAGAAACGATGGATATAAAGATCACTGGAGCAAAGACCGGGTTGTTTCCTGTGTGGCTTTTTGTCGTACAAGAACGGAAAACGTATTGCATATGCAGCGATAAATGGCAGCACAGGCAAAGTGGCTGCGGATATACCGCTTGATATCGGCAAGTTCCTGCTGGGATGCCTGATAGAGTGATCCCATTATACTTTTTGCTGAACTTATTTCTTACGGTGAGGCCTGGCGTGCTACTGGCATTTGTATCTGCGATAGGTGCGCTTGTGACCATGATATATTGCGATGAGATGGAGAAGATAGCAGATGTAGAGACACATGAAAATGATGTGGGATTCGCAAGGCACACACTCAATGCAAAGAAAAGTGGAGGCAAGAAGAAAAAAAGCTACAAACAAAAAGCTGCAAACAAAAAAGCCACAAAAAGACACAAAAGAAAAATAAAAATAAGATAACTTCATTTGTGAAGTTTTCCTGTTTTCTGGAAGTTATACAGCTGATAGTGTGCATAATAGTATTATTCTGCCTGAAGTTTGATATAAACCATTTCTTTTTAACTGGGATATTATGGGAAAGGCCAGTTATGTTGTGGCGTGCATCTCGTGTCTGGTAGCCATTTATGGGGCAGTAAAAGGCATAGTAAACGTGAGAAGAGTAAAAAAGAAAAAGTGGCGTCATGGGATTATTTATTGCCTTTGCCACCATTCTGTCTGTAGCGGTCGTGTTGATAAAAACCCGTTATGGACAAGTATTATTATGGATGCGTGCTTCTGGTGTGTGCTGCAACCATTCTGACACTCATAGATCTGGTTATCAGCCACAACCGGATGTCCACAAGACCACTTCCACAGTTTGAGTATAAGGGAGGTGATCATCGTGCGTAGAGCGGTAATTACCAGAATGGTGATCACTGTAATGATCATACTGCTGTTTTGGGTTATGGGATGTAATGGTGTAGTGACTGCTCAGGCATCTGAGAAGGATCGGGATGATTCGTATAGTCACCAGCATGAAGTGGTAATCAAAGATGATGCAGATGTGCTGACTGAAAGTCAGGAGGCACAATTGACGGAGACTATGAAGGAGACTGCCCGTTATTGCAATGTATTGTGTGTGACATCGAACCTTATGTACAAATCTACAGCATACCATGCGGAATCTGCCTATAAAAGAGAATTTGGCACCCGCGATGGCGTTATGTTCTTCATTGATATGCGTAATAGACAGATATACATCTATTCGTATGGCGAACCATACAAGATCATAACCAAGACAAATGCGTATACGATAACAGACAATGTCTATGAATATGCAAGCGAAGAGAAATATTTTGAGTGTGCAAACGAGGCATTCAAGCAGATAAATATGCTGCTGGTAGGAGAGCAGATAAGCCGTCCAATGAAGCATATCAGCAACATACTCCTTGCAATAATATTTTCTATATTGCTTAATTATCTTCTGATGAAGAAGACTTCAAAGGTATATGACATGGGTTCAAAAAATCTGCTTACCGGTACAAAGGTTTCATATAACATGAATCATAAATATGATATGATCAGTGAAACGAGAAGTACAAGATCTGGATCCGGCGGTCATGGCGGAATCGGCGGCGGTGGATTCGGAGGCGGAGGCATCGGCGGTGGCGGTGGAGGCCACAGTTTCTAGTCAAAGAGAAGAAAATCTGACAAAATATAAACGATGAAAAATGCTGTGAAGAATTTTCGAAATTCACAGCATTTTATTTTCATAGGAGGGACCCACGTAAGTGGGAGGATTCCTGTGAAGTACGCAGACGCCGCGCGAAGCGCCTAACATGCGTCTGCTCCTTTTGTAACGTTTTCAATTATACTGGTCTTATATGTGAAGGGAGGTAAAAACTTGGCGTCAGGAAAAGAAAAAAATGGAATAGAAGAAATATACGAAAAGTACTACAAAGACGTATATCGTTTTGTGCTGGCACTGTCTAAGAATCCCCACATAGCCGAAGATATAACACAGGAGGCCAGACTCTCTGGGAGGAGAACCAGAATCTGCCGATCCTGAACAGTGAAAAATAGAATGTGTATGCCACATAAAACTCACATTACAAATAATTAAAGTAAAAACCACCCTTTTATGCCATTTAATTGAATGATCCATGATATACTAGTATTGTGCATGAAGTTCGCACTGTATTTACAGGGGAATTGCCCCGGATATGAAAAAGGATAGTAAGTTAAATGGAAAATAAGAAAAAGATGGTGTTCAACGTATTGTTCCTGGTTCTCATATTTGCCGGAACTGTATACGGAGTGTTTCACGGCGAGGATATAGGACAGATATCTGATATACTTCAGACGGTGAATCCTTGGTGGCTCGTACCGGGAGTGGCATGTGTCGTGGTATTTATATGGGGAGAATCAATTATCATACACTATATGATGCGGAATCTTGGCGTGAAGGTAGACCGGGGAACCTGTTTCCTGTTCTCGTCGGTTGGATTCTTTTTCAGCTGCATCACACCCTCTGCGTCGGGGGGACAGCCGGCTCAGATATATTATATGAAAAAAAGAAGATACCAATCCCTGTTTCCACACAGGTGCTGCTCATAGTGACAATCACTTACAAGCTGGTGCTGGTACTTCTGGGACTTGGAATAGCCATATTTGGACAGAGTTTTATACATACATATATAGATGATGTGCAGTGGGTATTTTATCTTGGACTTGTGCTGAACGTTGTGTGTGTGGCAGGAATGGTGCTGTTCGCATTTCACCCGTCGCTTGCAAAGGCATTTGTGGTGAATGGCAGTAGACTTCTTTGAGCGGATGAAGTTTTTAAGACACAAGAAGTCCCGTGAGGAAAAGCTCGCGGTATCAATGGAAAAGTACAACCAGACTGCGGATTACATGGTAGGACATTTCGGGATGCTGGTGGTAGTGTTCATTATAACAGTTGTGCAAAGATTCTCACTATTTGCAGCTACATGGTTTGTGTACAAGGCGTTTGGACTTTCAGGATCATCAGCATGGCTTATCATTCTCATGCAGGGAGCCATAGCAGTTGCGGTGGATATGCTTCCCCTTCCGGGTGGTATGGGAATCAGCGAAAACTCTTCATGGAGATGTTCCTGCCGATATTTGGCAGCACATTGCTCCTGCCGGGCATGATACTCAGCAGAGGGCTGGGATACTATACAGAACTTATGATCAGTGCAATATTTACAGTGGTGGCAAGCTTTGTGATAGGAAGGAGATCTGAATGAAACCGAGATCAGAGATGAGCATGGAACTATATGATATGATGCTTGACCGGGGGTACCCGGAGGAGTTCTGCGACCTCATAACAAAGAATCTGAATACCGACTTCACTGCCGGAAGGATGATAGGATACCTGTCTCACTATCAGGAGCTGCCGCTTGAGGAAATCGTGGATGAGATGCTTTCCATCCTCACAGATAGAAACAGGATCATGCAAAAAAAAACTTGAGAGCAATAATGCCGAGTGGAATAGATTTCTGGAAGAAGGATTTGGACTTTCAGATGATGAATAAACGACACATATCTGGGTGCTGAAGAACAAAAAATAAGGAAAAGCAGTCTGCGTACATCGCCAGTGTTATACATGGTGATGATCCGTCAGACTGCTTTTGTCTGTTTAGCCTATACCTCCAAGTACGATTCCAAGGATCAAAACAAGCAGACATACAGGACAGTAGATATATTTGCAGATTGGAACAAATTTCTCTGTAAATTTTTTTATCCCTGCCGGTGTTGACCTGCTCTTCAACATATTTTTTGCCACATACCCAGAAGAACATAATTCCGGCAAGCCCTGCGCCGAGCGGACAGATGTAGATGGACAGAATATCCATCCAGTCTGACACGATACCCTGTATGCAGATGGACACGACAACTGCAATGGCACCAATGATGGCGCATGCGGGTTTTCTGCCAACGCTCAATTTTTCCTGAACAGTTGCAATCGGTGCTTCATACAGATTGATGAGTGATGACAGTCCAGCCATAAACACAGCCACAAAGAAGATGATCGCTATGATATATCCTCCAGGCATTGATTTGAACAGACAAGGCAGGAAGATGAACAGCAGTCCGGGACCTCCCTGATCGAGCTGAGCTCCGGCAGTCGCCATGGCAGGTATTATGACAAGCGCTGCAAGCATGGCAGCGATGGTATCGAAGAGGGCCACGCGTCCTGCAGCTTCCGGAATGTCCTCACTGTCGGGAAGGTAGGAGCCGTATATCAGAGTTCCGTTTCCAGCGACAGACAGTGAGAAGAATGCCTGTCCCAGGGCAAATATCCATGTTTTTTGGATCCGCGAGAACCTTCGGTTCTATGCGGAATATGTATTTGTATCCATCTATTGCACCCGGCTGGCATGCCGCGTATATAGCCAGAATGATGAACAACACAAAGAATGCAGGCATCAGGATCTTATTTGCCTTTTCGATGCCATTCCCTACCCAAACATGAGGATGACGATTCCTATGACGAGGGCTATGATCTGCCACATATTATTGCCAAATGCAGAGGCCATGCCGCCAAATTCAGCACTGAATCCGTCTATGTCAGCCGGAGACAGCGTGCTTCCGGTGAAAGCACCGATCATATACTTGAGTATCCATCCCATGACAACGGTATAACCAATCGCCATTGCAAGGGCACCGAGCACAGGTATTCCGCCGAGCAGCTCTCCAAGTTTTCGTTTCCCCTTTCGTTCCATAGCGATTCCAAATGCGTCGATTGGTCCAGACCTTGTAGCACGGCCAAAACTCATCTCGCCAATGACTCCGGTAAATCCTATAAGTACTACAAATATAAAATAGGGGATGAGATAAGATCCGCCCCCGTACATGGAGACCCTTGTGGGAAACATCCAGATGTTGCCCATTCCCACGGCCGAGCCGATGCAGGCAAGGATGAACCCCATTTGTTGTTAAAAGATTCTCTGGTTTTCATGTAATATTCCCTCCAAATATGTTTGTCCCCGCACCGCGCCAGATCTCCTTAATATCGTGAGTATCGTGCGAAAATGCGTTAACTTTATTAATATACATGAATTTGTTATGGATGTAAATTAAATTGTTTCATGCGCATTACCCTCTTGCGCATTACCCTTGCGTATTACCAACATGCAGATTACAATATATTAGGCAAAAATGGTTGTGTATTAAAAATGAGCCTGAATTTATTATGGATAGATGTCCGACAAGGGAGGCAGAATTATGGGATTACAGAACACAAAATCACAAAAATATGAGCATATAGTACATCCATTTCCACCGCTTTATGATGATGATTCGGAGATCCTTATATTGGGAAGTCTGCCATCAGTGAAGTCCAGAGAGCAGATGTTCTTTTATGGACATCCCCAGAACAGATTCTGGAAGGTTATGAGCAGGGTGCTGGGGGAGGAACTCCCAACCACCATTGATGAGAAGAAGATTATGCTTCATGCACATCACATTGCACTCTGGGATGCTATATACAGCTGTGACATCATAGGGTCAAGTGACAGCAGCATAAAAAATGTAATCCCTACAGATCTTGGGAAAATAATTAGTTCATCGAAGGTGACAAAGGTCATATGTAATGGAAAGACATCCGGGAAGTATTTTTCAAAAAATACCAGCAGAAAGAACTCGATATAGAACCGGTGATACTTCCATCCACAAGTCCTGCAAATGCAGCATTTTTCTGTGGATAAGCTGGTTGAGATCTGGGGGACGGCCATTCCGGATAGCTGTAAATTTCTTGAAACTTTTCAAAAGACGGGTGGTAAAAGCCCAATATAACTGCTCAAATGTAGATATAATGTAAACAGAATCTCAACATTTTCTAAAGCTTAAAAAGAATGATGTACAATGTAGCAGAATATGTTATTATAAAGGACGCAGCCGGCTGACAGTGACAATTCAGATACAATGATACAAAAGGCTGTAGCAAGGTAATCAGAGATTATGGTCGGATCAAAAGGAGAGAAAAAATGGCACTTAGTTTTATTGAGATACTTAAGGTAGTGTTCCTTGGTATCGTTGAGGGAATCACAGAGTGGCTGCCTATCAGCAGTACAGGTCATATGCTTTTGGTGGATGAGTTTATCACGCTCGATGCCAGCGACAGTTTTAAGGATATGTTCTTTGTCATCATACAGCTTGGCGCAATACTTGCGGTAGTAACTATTTTTTGGAACAAGATGTGGCCGTTCCAGATGAAAGATAAGACGCAGTCGGTATTCAAGAAGGATACATGGAGCATGTGGTTTAAGACTGTTGTTGCCTGTATACCGGGAGCCGTAGTTACGTTATTGTTTGATGATTTTATTGAGGCTCATCTGCACACCGCAGTGGTCATATCGATAGCTCTTATATTTTATGGAGTTGCATTTATCGTGATCGAGAACTGGAATAAGACCAGGACACCTAAGGTTGAGACGCTGAATGATATTACATACAAAACCGCTTTTTTTCATAGGAATGTTCCAAGTGCTTTGATCATCCCAGGAACTTCACGTTCAGGTGCGACCATCATAGGCGCATTGCTTTTGGGTGTATCCAGAGTGGCAGCTGCGGAATTCACATTTTTCCTGGCAGTTCCAGTCATGTTTGGCCTCAGTGCACTTAAGCTCATAAAGTTTGGACTTTCATTCACCGGTGCAGAGCTTGCTATACTTATAATAGGATGTGTAGTGGCATATCT
>VOFD01002568.1_pt1 | contig 19253 bp, 22 predicted proteins | sample 5384101 | NCBI WGS metagenome assembly VOFD01 (sample SAMN12384723, study PRJNA508395) | human gut metagenome | isolation source: healthy gut C | host: Homo sapiens
CACTACTACCTTGGCTACGATATCGTTTTATATTTGTGAAAGATAACATCTAACTACAGAACTATTTAGACAAACAGGTAGCATAGGCTACAAAATGCCAGTACGATAAGCAATACAAACTGTCTGAAATCGTCAGGAGCTATGATCTGATTAAGATAAAAACAGATGGACTTATTAATAAAGAGGTTTACCTGTAAGTTCTTGATATAAATTTAATGCATATGTATCTGTCATACCACTTACATAATCTGTTATCAACATGAATTTTTTATAATTATCTGTAGGAAACTCTTCTCCTTCATTGCAGGCCTTATCGATATAATTTTTTGAAATGAGGGAATATATTTTGAACTCTTTTGATTTCCGATTGAGTTTCCCATTCAGACATATTTCCTTAGAGAATAAAGCATTATAAAAAGTATTAAGTAAATACGATAAGACCTCCTGCCCTAATAATTCACACTTTAATACTTTAATATTTGAAAAATTATATACACTTAACTCTTTGAATACATCTCGTAATTTACTGGCTTCATACACTTTAAGTATTTCAGAATCAAAATCACCTTCAATAATCTCATTTATCCTTCTATTATACTCCTTGGTCGTTTTTATCAACATTTTACTTTGGCATTTTATTCTAAGCAATCGAACATATAAATCCATGTTAGATTCATACTTTTTTTTAGTCCGACCAATTCTCCCCGGACAATCATGAGTCGAAAAAGTTCGCTTAATACGGTCTAATGTTATTATTCCGAGTTTATGCCCATCCTCAATATCAGAAACAGAATATGCTATATCATCTGCAGCTTCAAGCAAGAAAGTTAAAGGATGTCTGGTTTTTCCCTTCAAACCTAATGTTTCTACTATCCTATTATAATCTTCTTTTTCTGATGTGAAATAGCCATATTTTTTCTGACTGTACTTGCCACCATCGGACATTTTTTTATTTCCTTCCAACGAAGAATATGGATTTTATAATTGTAGCAAGAATGGGCATTGTAAGATTATAAGAAAAATTATCATGCGCCAATCCTAATTTACGCAAGATTCTAAACCCCTGTACATTACCATCAAAATTTAAGAAATCTGCTTGTTGTTCATCCGTCAAAGAATCAAACGCATTTTTTATTAAATTATCATCAGAAAAGCTCTTGATTTTTTGAAAATATGATTTAATAATTTCTTCACCAAAATGGCCAAAAGGAGGATTGCCTATATCATGGATAAGACCTGCTACTTCCAATATGGTCGGGATATACCCGATTTCTGTCTCAGTAATTATTTTCTTTTTCAATAGATGCTTTTCTACTCCTAACCCTAAACCTCTAGCAAAACATGCAACTTCCAATGAATGTGTTAATCTAGTTCGTATAAAATCACTACGTTCTAATGGAAATACTTGTGCTTTATCCTGTAATCTGCGGAAATGGGAAGATAGAACTATTCTTGAATAATCACTATCAAATGGATTACGTCCATCTGTTGGATCCTTTTTACGCTTGATTCCCTAAAACGAATAGGGGAAATCATTTTAATAAAATTAGCTCTCATTTTATGCGGTATAAATTATTGCAATATTATTCAATCAATAATTTTTCTCTTGTCAAACTCCTCAATCCACGCCAATAATTCATTAACATCATTAGATATATCGTCGGGTAAAGGTAATTCAACGGGTGCTTCTAATGGCTGACTATGCTCATAAAAAAGAATATTTTGTCATAAATTTATCAATCATCTCGCAATCATGCTTATTTATTTTTGCAAGAGAACTAACTTTTCCCATTGTGTTTACAGCTCTACGATATCGCTGAACAACATCTCCTAATAGATGATATTCAACAGTTCGTTCTATTAAAATGCGAAAGTCACTACATATCATTTTTGCGTGTAAATAATATTCTTCTGCTCCATTTTCGTTTAGGACTTTTTTTGGCTCTAACAAGTTTGTTATTTAAGATATCTTTGAGTGCATTCTTTGGAGATTTTGCAGACATTGGAAGTTCTCCTATTTCGCCAGTACCCCACGACTCTCTCCTTATTCCAAGCGTTTTTATATTGTCACAGGCATCATTCAATTGGCACAATAGACTCAGTCGATGCGTGAAAACGATGACTTGCCGGCTCTTGCTTAGTTCAACCAATCGTTTAACTGTTTTTTCCTCGTATGTTTGATCGAGAGATGAAATAGGATCATCAAACACAAACGGATTAGCATAATTCCCTCCCGTAACATCTGCTAAGAAAGCAGCAAGAGATATAATGCGAGCCTCTCCTTCGCTTAAAATGTTCTCAGGATTATTATGAGTTGCATTAGCAATCTTGAGTACATGTTTAGTTGTACCTTTATTAATTTGTTTTACAAACTCTACTTGAATGTTTCCAGCGCCCAATTTATCTAACTCCTCATTAAATCGTTTTACAAAACTTTGAGTAATGACTAAATCTCCTATTTCATTTGCTTTGGTTGTGATTCCTCGTGTATTGGTTTGCGAAATCCATTGATCATATCTTATGACATTCATCTGACGAGATTGCTCGATTTTTATAGCCTCATATTGTTCAAAAGCCCATTTTTGAGCTTTTAATTCCAATAATTGTTTTGCTGCAGCATCTCTGTCAAATAATTTTGTATCATTTTCATACTCTGCAGCTGTAACTTCATATCGTCGGCTTTTTTCTTTCAGAGCAGACAAAGCAATTTGCGCGTCGTTATAAATATTGAGTAATGGGCGTTTTAAACGAATCGCTTCCCCATTATTATATATTTGAATCCATATATTAAATATTTGCTTTCCCCAGTCTCTATCTAATCCAGCAGATATACATCTGTCAATAATCTGGTCTTCGGTAAAATCCTTTGGTAAGGAATTAATACGATCATTATATCGTTTTTTGCACCAGTTGCTATTTGTGACAACTCATTGGTTATGAATGTATCAAAATTTTGCAATCGAGTTTTCGTTTCCTCATCTAATATTTGATGGCACAATACACATCTATGATGCTGATACAACTTTTTATCGTCTAGGTATGCGTCTTTTTTGAGAATACTCTTTTTGCTGCAGACCATAGTAATTTCCAAGATTCGGTTCCAACGCCCTCTAATTTAGAGCTATTACTTAACACCTTAGCCGCGTCAAGAACTGCTTGTTCTTTTGTCGATAAGTCAGACGCTAAAGCATCTATCTCTTTTTTACTTTGTGGAGAAACTTTTATTAGATCATCTTCAATATCTTTAATTAGTAGGCCAATCTTACGTTTTTTTTTCTCGTAGCTCTACAACAGCCTTTTTAAGATCTGCTTCTTTTTAATTTTTGATCAAGTTCTGATAATCTATTCTCGTCTTCTCCAGCCCAGACAAACTTTGATAAGTCTAACTTTTTAGACAGATATACATTCTTTACATAGTTGGTTTCGGATAATTCATGTGGCGGTACCGGTAGTTTTGGAATTAATTGATCTTTTTGAGTAGTCAAATGTTCCTTAATAATGTCATGATACCTTGAAAAAGAAGAAAAGAATGCTACAATAGGAGGAATGTATGAAACAGAGTTCGCTTCATTCAAATATGAGGTACCTGTGTCAGAATCAAAAATATCGACAGATCTTAATGATTCTATAGCGCCATCATTCACAGACCAAAAACATTGTTCCACTTGCTCTCCTCTTTTATAAGATATGGTGCATTTACCGATACTGACATTGGGTTTATATATATTCCCAATGAGATCTCGTGTATGTGGCTTTCCACATACTTTTTTAAAATTCTTGTATAACCGGATTTACCTGTTCCATTCTTGCCATAAATCACGGTTAATCCTTTTTCCGCAAATTTCAGAGCATTTCGAGGAGATAGATATTCAATATTTTCTATGGAATCTATAGACAATAATACTATCGATTCTCCATTAATTGATATACTAATATTAGGGAAAACTTTATCTTCAAATTGTTTCTCCTCTTTCAACATTGACACAATTTCATCAATATCGCTATTCTCTAATTTCTCTTTAATTAAAAGCCGATAGGCTAATTCACACTGCCATCCTTTTAATGTTTTCACCCAATTGATAACTTTTTGTTGGAGATTTTCCATATTTTCTATGACTTAAAATAATATTATAAAGATAATCATTTTAAGTAAGAATATCCAATTTATTATTATATTGTCATATCAGAAGAAATACGATAAATATTTATGATTCTGTCATTTTATTGAAGTTATAGACAAAATACAATTAGGGAATTGCATATATTTGTATTATTCGAACTAAACATCTAAATGGAACATAAATTCGTTAAGGTCATTCTCAAACGACAGAATGGATACTTGGTTATTAAATCATTGGTTATCATACATAATAACTAATTCCTATTGATCAATTATTTTTATTAGAACTTATATTTGAATAAACCTCCAATAATAGAAATGAATATACTTTTACATCTTTTGGTAATGGCTTTGACAAAGCACAAGGGATGGCAACCAGTTATCCTGAGTTTTATAAATATCTGCAGGAGCATGTAACAAGTGGCAGCAATTTATTAAATCGGATGAAAGCTGAAATAACTGAAGATCGAAAGTTGTGGTCCGATATGGAAGAACGTTTAGGTGCTTTTACAGATGTATCTAACAACGCTGATGAATTTTACGATTTCTATTTTGAATTGAACGAACATCTTCAAAGTTATCTAACAAAAGAGAATGAGAAGTTTTTACCAACAGATAAACTTAAGACAAAATTTCAGGACGATTTTATTAAAATCAGTAAATATCTGGGAGCATTAGATAAAGATCGGTTTAATAGGTTTATAAAGAAACACAATTTTTCTTCCAAAGATATTTCTGTTATTACGCTAAATTATACAAATACTCTCGAAAAGATATTAAACCTCAGTAGTGGCGCAACAACCAAAGGTTTTGATAGTAGTAATACATTACGTAATCTTATCCACGTTCATGGGATATTGGGCCAATCTATCATCATAGGAGTCGACAATGAAACTCAAATTAAAAATGAAGAGTTCAAAAAAAATGACGACATTAAAGATTTGATGATAAAAGAACAATCGAATCTGGTGATGAAAGAAACAAGGCATATACAATGCGAGACTTTAATTAATAATGCGAATGTAATTATATTGTTTGGAGTCTCACTTGGGGATACTGATGCCCGGTGGTGGAAGATAATAGGGAATAATCTTGTTAACAGAACGAATATAGCTATTATTCAACATCTGTATGAACCTAATGCGATTCGTCGCACACAATTACAGAAACGAGGACGTTTGGAACGAGAACAACAAAAATGCTTTATGCAGAAAATGAGAATAGAAGAAAAAAACTGGTCTGAGGATTTAACTGGCAGATTGTTTTTCACAGTAAATGAACCTACATTCATTTTAAAATAATTATATAGGCCATATAAATAGTTCTGTATCAACAATACTAATAATTTCCATCAAATCCGATGAAACACAATCAACAGTTTATCGGAGGATTCTTAGAATTTAACGCGTTTTTTCTTACACATAATTCTCTTTTGAGAATTATGGACGATTCGTGCCACGTATAATAGACACCTTCTCCTATACGCTTCTTCCTCCTCATCCGGCCTCCGGCCGTCCCAGCGGAGGTCGGATGAGGAGTTGCCACTGCCTCCGCCGGATGAAACGGCTACAAGTTGTCCTCCTATTAAAGCATCTGCGATGGTGAAGATCCGTTCCCGGGCAGATGGCTCCGCCATCTGGTCAAGAAACTCCTGCATCAGAGCTGTCTGATTATCGTTGAGATCCGTTAGCCGCATATTCTCCTGTTGCAGCCGTTTAAGCTCCTGATAATCGACCAGTTCATTTCGCTGCACAGCCTGCACCTGCAGCTCGGCATCCTTCAGATACAGTTCTTCAATCTGACGGACAATTTTCACGAATCGGTTGGCGATAGATCTGTTCTGTTCTTCAATCCATTTGTCAACACCGAATATCGGAGGTTTACCAGTGATTCTCGGCGGTTCGAAGTCTATCTGACGGTTGCGGAACGGTTGTGCAATCCGTCCAACACGCTCTATATCCCGTGTCATTCTGTCCAGCTCCTGCTCTTTCGCCTGAAGTTTAACGGTCTTGTCGTCCAGCTTCGTCTGGTACTCGGCAATAAGTTTCAGAAGATCGGCTTTCTGGGCGTCGTATTTGTCGAGTGTTATTCTTCCGGACGCCAGTTTCTCTTCGATTTCATTGAGTTGCGATTTATAATTAAAAATCTGCGCTTCCATTCTCCGTATCATAGACTGAAGTCCTTTAACGGCTTTTTCAGCCTGTCTTGCATCGTGTGTAAGTTTACGAATATAGTCGCGTTTACTCAAATGGCTGACATGCCGCCACTCAATACTATCGCCGCGTTCCAGTCCGTATTTACTGCCGACCTCCTCGTAGAGCGAGGTATGCATCTCCCGAAGGATCCGGCCGTACTCATAACAGTTCTTCCCGAACTTCGCCGACCACATGACACATTTGCGTCCGCTTTTTGTACGTTGTCCAACCGGAACAACCAAGGCATGGATATGCGGACTGCTCTCGTCAAGATGTACCTGAAACCCGACAATGTTTTCCTGTCCGTATCGTTTGGCGCACCAGTCATAGACATCTTTTTGCCCATTGTTCGATTTCCGGGCGCCGCTGAAGGTGGCTGTTATCCGCCCCCTTGTCATGATTGACGGCCTGGTCTCCGAATGCCATTTCGAGAGTGCGGTCGTGGTTACCGCCGAAGATGAATTTCGCACAACAGTTCGGCTGTATCTTGCTGTCGGCCTTGAACGGATGCCAACCCAGCTCCGTCAGCCTGTCCATAAGCCGTACCTCAAGCGACTTTTGCTGATAGCCTAACGGATGGATCTTCCCGTCGGGTCCAATCTCGAAATTCAATCTCATCCGGCTTTTGTCGTAATGGTTGGTCGGGTCCTGACTCTTTCGCTCGATCTTGTCATCGTTCCAACGTCTTTCGTTCTCATTGGTCTCTGCCGTGCCGAATGACTTTCCGGCTTCGACATGCATGGCTTGCTTTATATCTTTATTCATAATCGATGATCTTTTGATAAATGGTTCTTGTTTGAGCTTGCTCACCACAGGTCGGAGTCTGCCGAATCCCGACGGGACTTTCTTGCCGCCTGGCAAAAAAGTCCTTATTGTGTTATGGACTTTCATTGTAAACTCCCAAAACCTTCCTCGGGTTATTCGATCAATTCCAGATCCAACTCGTCGATAAGCAGTTGCAGTGCTGGATTTCGCCTTATCATCTGCTGGAGTATCTGGCGTTGTGTCGGAACGGTCAGAAAGAAGTCCGCTATGTCCAGACCTTGGCTGCGCTGTTCGTCGGTGGCCAGGCGTTCCAGCATATCGGATACAACCACCCGTTTGCAGATGTCAGCCAGCAGGGCGGATTTCTCCCGCCATCTCTCCGTTGCCCCCAGATCGGGAATGAGAGTTACCTCCCTGTCCCGAAGAACGGACATTGCCTCCTGGTTGAAGCTGCCATTCTTCCTGCCCGTTGCCAGCCAGATGTAATCCGGCATGAAGTGGCACATGACGACGGCAGTCTTCTCGCTCTCGACCAACATCACCGGCGCCGAGGTAGTAGTGCGGTTCAGCAGGTGTTCGCCGAAAGGGCATTGCCGGAGATGGAAGTCCGGCAGATGCGACTCGAATGAACCCAACTGACATACGCCCGTGGCTCCTTTATCCGATGCCCGGTAGCGGAATCGTACAGCATGATTTTCCCGGTCCGCACCTGTCCCTGTCGGTCCGTCTGCCAGAAGATGGTGGCGCCGCCCCATTTGGATGAGGTGCCGATGCGGTATAACCGGAACAGACGCTGAGTCTCCTCCTCGCCGAATGTCTGGCAGAGGTAGTGATACAAGGGGTTGATCTCATAGTGCGACAGGCTCCGCATGACCACATCGGCTGAGATAAAAGAAGGAACGGGATGGGGCGTTTCACGCTCGGCAGCCATTGGCAAGATGCGACGATCGGCTCTGCCGCCGTCCGGTTGAGACAGCACATCGGGATTGTCCCGGAAATACTCCCGAGGCGTATAATGATACCCGCAGGAGTTTTCGTGGTCGCATTTGCCCACCGTGTCCGGAAACCGGATGATGCTTTCTTCATCGACATAGCGGACGAAGCAACGGCTTCTACCGCAGTTGGGGCAACTGATCTTGCTCCCGTAACGGTATTTCTGGAGATGAAACCTGTACTCACTCATGGCCGCGCGGATTTTCGTCGTTTGCACACTGCACTTTTTGCACTTTGATACCCGGCCCCGCCCGTTTCGCCGTCCAAAAGTGCAATAGTGCAAGGTGCAGCCGGTTTGCTCGGACAGAGTTTGCGATACGTTCCGTGGTCAATCTTCTCCAGTAGGGGATTCGGCTGGCAACACAACTGCTTCAAGGCATAATAGACAGAGCGTCTCGACAGCTCGACCCGCTTTGCCACGACGATCGCATCGCCTGCCGTGAAGGTATTGCCCAGCAGCGACAGCCACGCCTCTTTGGACTCGCCGATATTGTTTGCGACAATCAGCTCCTGAATCCTCCGATAGGTCTCCTCATAATAGCCGATCATCCGAATGGCCGCCTGCACAGATTCGAGGTCTACGCATTGCATACCGCCTCCGTCCGTCGCCCATTTCAACACCTGGAACACCAGCGAGAGCCGGGCGGCATTGCCGTTGAGTTTCATCTTGCGGCTCTCCACCTCCGCATCGTCTTCGATGGCGTTCACCTCCTCAATGATGCCGTTGTACCAGTTGTAGAAATACGCCTCCGCGTCGTCGGCCATATTCAGCACCACACCCGCCGGATAGGGAGGTTCACTATCCTGTCCAGCACCTCCTGCCACTGTCCGACCAGATCCGGCCGGGCAATGGTACCGTCGTCGCGCTTCCAGCCCGAAATCCTCCGGTCTTTCGGATAGACGAACAAAAAGCGGTCCAGCAGTCCGTTTGCCATGTATTCGGCCCGGAAGATCTCCGGCAGCAGATTGGTCTGCACCGAACCGATAATGTTGATGCACGGATTCTTGATAAGGATCGGCCGGGCTTCCGACTTGCGGATCACCTTCAACGGCTGGCCGCTGTAGGCTGTCAGCAGGTCTTCGATGAGATTGTTCCGGTTGTTGTACCGTTTCACGGAGTTGAACAGAGCCCGAATCTCATCGACTACCAACGCAATGCCGCGCGGGTTGTGCTGGTGGATGCTCATCATCGCCTCGGGCGTGAAGTCCGAGATGACCGTCGTTACCAACTGCGGCTTCCGAAGCAGCGTACACTCCTCCGCCGCGCCGCCGCGCCGGTTCCCGGACGAGGCAAGCGCCTTTTTCATAGGCGTTCCGCTCCTCGTTGTACTTCTCGTACATCCGGTCGTCGTACTCGCGGATTGGTCTGTAAAGGAAACCAAGCGGCGGTGTCTTGCCGAGCCCCGGCCTGCCGACCAGCATCATGTAGATGGAGGGGCTGGTCTTCCATTCTCCCTTTATTCGGATCCGGTAGGAGTTCCCGATGGCCGTCGCCACCGCCGACAACAGGATGGAGGCCGTATATTCGACATTGAAGTTCTCGTAACGGGCCAGATTCAGAACGAGCTCCTGAATCCTCGCCGGAAAGACCTCCAGCGGCAAGCCAGTTTCGGGGATACGCTCCACCTCCGAGCGGAGCATATTGGTCAGTTGCAACCGGTCATACATGAGAACCTCCTTCCTGATCGGACAGCATGATGCCGGAGGCAAACGCCTCGTAGTGGAAACGACGCAGGAAGCGGTCCACGTCTTCCTGCGTGTACCAGTATTTATCACCTTCACGCGAGTAGCCGAGATAGCCGTTGTCTCGCAACTTTTTCAGATACTTTTCTTTGATGTTCAATTTCTCCATCAAAGACTTGTTGTCATATAGACGGTGTCCGCCTTCATGAGTCGGAGGCGGTAGTTTCTCCTGTCTCTCTACTATGCTGAGAATCTTTTCAAGCAGTTCCCGGTCGCATAGCTTCTCTACATTCGTTTATTTAGCCATACTTAAAACTATTATGGCCGATTGCCCTGATGCACACTCAGACCTTCAGCCCGGTTATGCGACATGGTGCGATTGTGCACATCGTACCAAAGTCACGGCACGAATGTATAAAAGAGTTTCAACTTCGTGAGTTACAATATATTATCAAATGTTATGATGGGTGTTATGGAAAGTTATGATTCTGCCATAGCGTGGCGTGTAACCGACTGATTACAAACGATAACGAGAGGAAAATAAAAATCAAAAAAAATCGAAGATTGCTAGATTGAACAGCACGAAATGCATGACAAGTCTGAAGTAGGACTCGCCAAGCCCAAAGTCATGCTCCTCGTTTTTGTCAATTCTGAAATAACTTGTCGATTTCTCCGGCATTGGTAGGGACAGGCATATCCCTTCGGTTCTGCCGGGACAGTCCGATACCGGTCTGTTCAAACAGTGCGTTAAGCTCGGCATCGGGAAAGAGTCCGTTGCCGAATTCCCAAAAAGTCTTCTGTTCGTATTTGGAATATTCAGGATAATCGCCACAATATATTCGACCACACATATAGGCAAGAAGAGCCTTTGTGTCTTTCCAGCTATAATGGGAACCGACCTCCTCCATATATCCTTTCTCAATGGCTTTGGCAAAGACCTTTCGTGCCAATTCCGTATCAAGGCGAGGGGGTAAAGTTACTTTGTCGTGTTCAGAATCTGGAACTCCTTGTGCAGACTCAGTTGCAACTGCCGCAATGTTTTGTCTCTTAGTTCGCTTCTTTTTGATGCAAGTCCTCGGCTGCGTATATCAGCGTTATTGCACATCCTATGGCAGTACTGATTCCTACAATGACTGCCATACCGGTTGTTCCCCAAGATAAACGAAGGATTCCTAATCCAAGAAGGATAAGAATACTTGTAATGGTGGTGAGCCCTACACCCCAGAATACTTTACGGTTATTGAGTTTGTATGTATAGGTTACAACAACACTATGAAGAATCCTGCAATCAGGATGCATGCGACTCGGAATGGTAGTGATATCATGTCTCTTTATCTTTTCGTGGTGATTATATAGTCAGGTTACTTAATTCTCCGCTCAGTTTTGCAATCTCCGCCGACAGCGTTTCCGGCAGGAATTTGGCATATACCTTTTCTGTGACATCCGTACTTCCATGACCGAGCAAACGACTGACAACCGACATGGAAAGTCCCTTGTTCAGAGCAAAGACCGCGAACGAATGCCGGGCCACATGCATTGAGAGGGTAAACGGAAGTCCTATCTGTTCTCCGACAACCGTCAGCGACTGATTGATACATTTCGTTGCATTGTTACGGGCCTTGTACAAAGCCTCTGCATCATCGAGATCCAGATCATCCTTTACTAAGTTGAATACATACCGGCATCCGGCACGTTTCTCCTGCCACCGATGTAGTATATGCAAGGCAGGTTCCGTAAGAGGAATCACATGACGCTTGTTCGTCTTGATCATGATTTTTCTCAGTTCCTTCTTCTCAAAATTGATATGGCCCCACTGCAATGTCATCACATCGACAACACGGAGTCCACAGGCATGGAAGGCAAAGAAGAACATTTCCAAAAACTCCCTGTGGCGCGGTTCGGTGCAGGCATGGTAATATTCCAGTAACGCAGACATTTGTTCCTTTGAAAGGTACTTGCCATCAAACTCGTTGTCTTCGTCCGCGAGAGATATCTTTGAGGCGATACGCATATCCTGAATCCGCGCATTGACGGCATGGTCAATCATTTTCAGTTCGGCAGCATAGGCACATGCTTTCAGAATCGGAGTCAAGGCATGGTTGATCGTTGCATCGCTGTTCTGTTTTATCTCACGCCGCCACCTGATGTATTCGTCAATCAGTTCAACCGATATTTCACCCACATAGATACTGTCCGGCTTGTAGGTACCGTTCTTTGTTGCACGGAGAAAGATACGGAAGATATTCATGCCACTCTTGCCGTTCTCATAGCGGCTGCGGCCGATCCGGTTCCGGGAATAATCCGAATCGAGCTTTTCCAGCGTAAACTCGACAAAATCTTTTCCCTTGTCCTCCCGTGTGAGCGGTTTGTCGGCCAGGAAGTCGGCGATTACCTGTGCCGTAATCTGATTGGGATGCTTCTCCTGATATTCGGCCAGCAGTCCGTCGATCTTGTCCGCACGGGCAAGCAGCAGGCTGTTGATCCGGGCCTCCGGGCCATAACTCGCCCTGACTCCTCCACGCCCCTTGTTGGCTTTCTCGTTCCAGTCTCCCAGCCGGACAAAATATTCACCCTGGCGTATCACCTGTCGGTTCCAAGTGTATTCAAGCTGGACAAGATACTGTTTGATAGGATCAATCTCACCCCTGACATGCAGGCGGTAGCGCCCCAATGGATATAGTCGTTTAGGTCTTCCCTTAGTGGAGGATATTTGAGTTGAAAATACAGCTTGTGGCAATACTCACAAACCTCTGTGAAGGTAATGAAATTTGTCCAAACAAATCCCGATTTCTCCTCCAAAAATGTATTTTATCCAAACAAACCGTACCATTTAAAGCGGTCAAATACCCATTGTCCAAATAAACTAAATACCTGCCAATCTATCTGATTGGCAGGTATTTAATGATTATTCCGCGCTTAAAAACGCATTAATATTCTTCCTCGTTGAAGAAGAAATCGTCCTTTGAGGGGTAATCGGGCCAGATATCTTCGATCGACTCGTAGATGTCGCCTTCGTCCTCTATTTCTTGCAGGTTTTCAAGCACTTCCAACGGCGCTCCCGAACGAACTGCGTAATCGATCAGCTCCTCTTTGGTCGCGGGCCAAGGTGCATCTTCCAATTTCGATGCGAGTTCAAGTGTCCAGTACATAACGGTATCAAGTTTTTTAGTTCTGCGGCCGGAAACGTCCGAAAGACGTCCCCAGCTGTTCGAAGGTGCAAAAATATAAAAAAAATCGAACCTGCAAACAAATCCTCGAAAAATCTTCGCGCGGGTATGAAAATGTTCTGTCGGGCCCTTTTTTCGTAGGAAATGACGACGGCACGGCGGAAGTTTCGCTGCCGACCGGCCTTACATGGCGTCCGGCGGTACGTTACGGGCGCCAGAGTGTCTCTTCGACCTTGTAATACTCCGTGAGCGCGCGTCCCAGCAGGTAGAAGTAGTCCGACAGCCGGTTGAGGTAGGCCAGCGTGTTGGCACTGATCGTGGGGTGAAGTGCTGCTGCGCGCAGGCTGGCGCGTTCCGCGCGGCGGCAGACCGTGCGGCAGACGTGGCACAGCGAGACAGTTGGATGGCCGCCGGGAATCGTGAATTTGGTGATCGGCCGCACGCGGGACTGCATCGCGTCGATGCGCTCTTCCAGATACCCGATCGCCTCGGGACTTATGTCGGGCAGTTTCCCTTCGCCGCCGTGCCCTACGGCCAGCAGTGCGGCGACGCTCATCAGTTGCGATGCGACGCGGTCGAGGTCGCCGAGGTATTCGGCCAGCTCCTCGTCCGAGCGCAGATGGTCGCTCAGATAGGCCGTGAAACTGCCCAGCTCGTCCACCGTTCCGTAGGCTTCGACCCGCTCGTCGATCTTCGACACGCGCTCGCCGCCGACGAGCGACGTCGTTCCCTTGTCTCCTGTTTTCGTATATACTTTCGTCATAGTTTGAAATGTTGTTTCGGCAATGTTCCGTTGAAAAGCAGCAGATAACCCTTGTTGTCGATCGACGTCGAGGGGTGTTCCGCCGCCAGACGCCTGCAACAGTTGCGGCGTTCGACGTCGGCATACGGCTCCATGATGCAGAGCGTCGCCCCCTCTCGTCGGGCGGCCTCCGCCAGCTGCGGCAGCCGGTCGGTCGGCGTGTCGGCGGTTGCGATGCACAGATCGGCTTCGGTTGCACGGTTCATGCCGAACCGGTTGTATCCGCAATGGATAAAGAGGTTCTGCAACTGCACGGCGCGGCGTTCGTTCACGCCCCGTTCGCGCAGGGCGGCGTAGAGCGAACGGTCGCCTTCGGCCAGTTCGGTTTTCATGAATACCTGCCGCACGATCGCGTAGACGAACGGCGAGTGCACGCCGTGTCCCCTGAAAAACCGTGCGCGCGCCAAGTGGCTGCGGAGTCGTTCGGCGTTGCGGCGGAAACGGTATCGGACGGCGAGTTTCATTGTTTGAGCTGTCCGGCCAGCCGTCCGGTCGAGAATGCAATCTGGAGGTTGTAGCCGCCGGTGTTGGCGTCCAGATCGAGCACCTCGCCGGCAAAATAGAGCCCCTTGACTTTGAGCGATTCCATCGTGTAGCGGTTCACTTCGTCGCAGCGGACGCCGCCGGCCGTCACGACGGCGTATTCGAACGGCGCATAGTCCGAGATCGGCAGCACGAATCCTTTGAGCAGTGAGATCAGGCGGTCGATCTCCTTGTCGCCGATCTTCTTGACGTAGGTCTTCGACTGAATGTCCAACTCTTTGCAGACGGGCATCACCAGGGGCTTGGGCAACAACTTGCGGAGCAGTTCGGCGAAAAACTCCTCTTCGGGCATCTCGGCGATTTCGCGGCGGATGCGTTCTTGCAGGATTTCGACCGTAAGTGCCGGTTTCAGGTCGAGCGAGAGTTTCACGCGCCGGCCGTCGATGAGTGCGTCGACGGCGTCGCGGCTCATCCGCAACGCCACGGCGCCTTCGATGCCGCGTTCCGAGAATCCGATCTCGCCGAACTCCTCGCGTACGGCTTCGCCGTCGATGAAGAGCGTCGCGCGGATGTTGCGCAGCAGCAACTTGTGCAACTCTCTCAACTGCGGGTGCGGCGAGACGAGCGGCGTGAGCGACGGACGCAGCGGTTCGATGTCGTGCCCCGTCTCGCTGGCGAACGTGTAGCCGTCGCCCGTCGAGCCGGTGGCGGGGTAGGAGACGCCGCCCGTGGCGACGATCACCCGTGCGGCCTCTTCCTTGCGTTCGAAGCCGCGGCGGTTCATGTAACGTACGCCGAAGATCTTGCCGCCGAGCGTCATCAGCCCTGTCACGCGCGTGTGGAACCAGAATTCCACGCCGTTGTCGCGGCACCACTCTTCCAGCGTGTTGGCCACGTCCCACGCCTTGCCGCTGTGGGGAAATACGCGGTCGCCGCGTTCGAAGTCGAGTTTCAGGCCCCGCCGTTCGAAGAAGCGGATGGTCGCGCGGTTGTTGAATTCGGCGAATGCCGTCGCGAAGAAATCGGCGTTGGTGCGCACCTGCTCGGCGAACTCCTCCGGCGGGCGGGCGTTGGTCAGATTGCAGCGCCCCTTGCCCGTGATGCGGATCTTGCGGCCCGCCTTCTCCATCTTTTCGATTACGAGCACCTTCTTGCCGTTCTGTGCGGCCGTTCCTGCGGCCATCATGCCTGCGGCGCCGGCGCCTATGATGATTACGTCGTACACTTCTCTGTCGTTTTTTGTCTGCCAAAGATACGATTAAGCGAGGGTAATTGCAAACATTGTTTGCTTTTGCCCTTACTTAATTCATATCTTTGACTGCGTCTTAGATACTCCCGTTCGGCAATGTTCAAATTAAATTTGACATTGTACTCACTTATTCGTATCTTTGCCGCGTCAAAACGAAACGCAACCAGTTCTCAAAATATGTTAAGCCGCAGATTACTCCGAGTCAAGGTCGTCAAAGCCCTTTTCGGACACCTGAAATCGGATTCGACTAATATGATCGCCTCCGAGAAAACACTGCTCGCATCGATCGACAAGACCTACGATCTCTATTTTCAGTTGATGGAGCTGATCGTCGAAGTCCGCCGCCATGCGGAGTCGCGGCTCGAAACGGCCCGCCGGAAGAAACTGCCGACCTACGAGGATCTGAATCCCAATACCAAATTCGTCGAGAACAAGGCCATCGCCCTGTTGGCGTCGAGCCAGACGGTCAACGACTATCTCTCGTCGCACAAACTCAACTGGGCGCGTTATCCTGAACTCATCAAATTGCTTTATACCCGGCTGCTGGCGTCGGACTACTATCGTCGTTACATGCAAAATCCGACGCGGACCTTCTCGGAGGACAAGCAGCTCGTCGAGGAGTTTTACCGCAACGAATTGGAGGATTGCGAGGAGCTGGAAGCCGCTTTGGAAGAGCAGTCGATCCTGTGGAGCGACGATCTGGGTTTCGCGCTGACGATGGTCGTGCGGACGCTCTCGAATCTGCGCGCCTCGTCGACCGACGTGAAGGTTCTGCCCAAGTTCAAGAGCGACGACGATCTGGCCTTTGTCAAGACGCTGTTCGAGAAGGTTTTGGTGAACTACGACCAGACGCAGCGCTATATCGAACGCTTCACGAGCAACTGGGACATCGAGCGCATCGCCTTCATGGACTATCTGATTCTGGCGACGGCCGTCGCCGAACTGACTTCGTGTCCCGAAATTCCGGTGAAAGTGACGCTCGACGAGTATATCGAGATTTCGAAATATTACTCGGGGCCGGGTAGCAGCGTCTTCATCAACGGCGTGCTCGACAAACTGGTCGCCGCGCTGACCGAGGAGGGGAAAATCCAGAAAACGGGGCGGGGCCTCATTTAGCCATGCGGAGGTTGCGGAGTGCTTTTGGGGCTGGCTGCGCGGCCGTCGGCGTGGCGCTCGTGCTGCTTTGCGGCTGCGGCTCTCGCAGCGGGCATCGGACATTTTCGGGCCCCATTATCGCAGTTTCGGCCGAATCGCTGCATACGGACATGTCGGATACCCTGCGTTTCGGACGTCTCCACAGCGGCGAAACGGCGCGGCTCGAAGCGGGTTTCTGCAATCGGGGCGGGGAGCCGCTCGTAGTCGTCCGGAGCGAATCGTCGTGCGGATGCACCTCGTTGGAATATGACGCTCAGCCGATTATGCCCGGAGATACGCTGCGTGTGGCCGTGCGTTTCGATACGAGCGGCCAGCGGGGCTGGCTTTTCAAGGTACTGCGCGTCTATTTCTCCGGCGGCGAGCGTCCGCTGCGGCTCTACGTCGAGGCCGACGTGCAGTGATGTTGGAAAATCCGAAATAATCGTTATATTTGCTGTCGTAAACCGGATTGTTGCCGGCAAACGGAGCAGAACCGTCTGCGGGTGGCGTCGGTTGCCGGGGCGGTCGGGGCGAACGAAGGCCGAAGGCCGCCGTTTTCGATAAGCCGAATGCAGAGCTGAACTCGTTCGGGCTTTGCCGAGGCGGGAAAACGAAGAGAGAAGTTCAAACTTTAATTTTTGAAAATATGATGAATCTGTTACAGGCGGCTGCCGGTCAGCCGCAGCAGCCGTCTCCGTGGGGCTTCTATATTATGATCGGATTGATGATCCTCGTGTTGTGGCTCTTCATGTGGCGTCCCGAATCGAAGCGCCGCAAGGAGATGCAGAAATTCCGCGAAGGTCTCAAAAAAGGCGACAAGGTCATTACCGCCGGCGGTATTTACGGTACGGTCAAGGAGATCAAGGAGCGCACGCTGCTGATCGAGGTCGACGGCAACGTGACGCTGCGTGTCGACAAGAACATGGTCGTGGCCGATACGACCGATTTGCAGAAATAGCCGATCGCGCATCGAATGCCGACGGCCGGAGAAGGCGATCCCTCTCCGGCCGTCGAATTTTTATCCGGTTGCGGACGGGCTATTTCGTCGCGATGAAGAAGAGGTCGAAACATCCTTCGGCCGCCGGTGCGATGCGGTAGTCGTCCATGCGGATCGAAGTGGTCAGCGCCTCGTTCTGCCGCAGCAGCCGACGTCGGTTGATGCGGTTGAGCAGGTCGTAGGGGAGTTGCAGCAGCCGGCGCGGCAGGCGGTGCTGGAGGTCGAACAGGTCGAAGCGGGCGATGCGCTCCACGCTGCGGCGGTTGTGTTCGTAGTACTCCATCACGCGCTCGTTGCCGAAGACGCCGTGGGTCTCGACGGCGGAAAATGCTTCGGAAAGCAATCGCCGCAGTTCGTCGATCCGGTATTCACGCACGTGCCACGGGTTGCGTGTGAGCGACATCGGAGCGTTGGGCGTGGTGAGGATCAGCCGTCCGCCCGGCCGCAGCACACGGGCGATTTCACGCACGAACGCTGCGTCGTCGTCGATGTGTTCGATCACCTGGAAGGTAATGACGAAATCGAACGATTCGTCCCCGAAGCCGAGCGGAGGCACGCACATCCGTCGGAATTCGACGTTGGCTGCGTGGCGGTCTCCGCCGGCGGCGTATTTGTCCACCGTGACGAAACGGTCGCAATGCGGCGCGACGAGTTCGATGCCGTATCCCGTTCCTGTCCCGATCTCCAACACATCGCCCGATACGATCTCTGCCGCGCGGTCGTAGGCCAGCAGCGACCGCTGGAAGACGAAGTTGTCGGATGCGTCGCGCGATACGCGCTCGGCGGTTGCGAGTTTGCCCATATCGCTACTGTTTCGTCAGTTTGATCCCTTCTTCATCGGCCGCGACGACCCCGCGTTTGAGCAGGACGCCCAGCGAACGTTTGAACGCCTTCTTGCTGAGCTGCGTGCGGCGGTGAATCTCTTCCGGCGAGCTGTCGTCGCCGAGCGGCAGCCGCCCGCCCGCTTCGCGCAACATGCCGAGCAGCTGGTCGGCACCGTCCTGCACGCCGGCATAGCCCGGCTGTCGGAGCGACACGTCGATGCGGTGGTCGTCGGTGATTTTGGTCACGTAGCCGCGCAGGCGGTCGCCCACCTGCACGGGTCGGAAAAGCTGGTTGCGGTAGAGCATTCCCCAATGGCGGTTGTCGATCACCACGCGGTAACCGATCTCCGACTCCGAAGCCACCAGCAGATCGACCTCCTCGCGGGGACGGACGGTGAGCGTCTCGTTGTTGACGAAACTTTTGAGTTTGTTCGTCGCCACGCAGCGTCCCGTCACATCGTCGACATAGACGTAGACCACATAGGAACGTCCGGCGAAGATCCCGCCCTGCTGGTTGCGGTTGGGCAGAAAAAGGTCTTTGCCCGCAAGCCCCCAGTCGAGGAACGCTCCGTGGAGGTTCTTGTCGACCACTTTCAGGAATGCGGCCTCGCCGGCGCGGGCCAGCGGCGTTTCGCGCGTGGCCACGAGCCGGTCTTCGGAGTCGTGATAGACGAAGACGTCGACCGCGTCGCCCACCTTGTCGGCGAGCGAAACGTAGCGGTTGGGCAGCAGTACCTCCTGCCCCTCCTGATCGGCGAGATAGAGACCGTAGTCCGAGATACGGGTCACGGTGAGCGTATGGTTTTGTCCGGCTTTCATAGTTAAAACGGTTCGACGGCGA
>VOFD01002001.1_pt1 | contig 19248 bp, 22 predicted proteins | sample 5384101 | NCBI WGS metagenome assembly VOFD01 (sample SAMN12384723, study PRJNA508395) | human gut metagenome | isolation source: healthy gut C | host: Homo sapiens
ATTACCCTTCCGTGAAAGTAAACTTAGGAGACAGGTATTTGCGCAAATCGTTTCAAAGGAGCATATTATTGATGCTTTGCTGAAATAGAAGCGTTAGGTGGCGTGGATGGGTTGATGGCTGCCAACGTGATTAAAAAAGAAGGAAAAGAGAATTGTTAAATACGATTTTCAATTAGCAGGATATAATTTGGATAATATTCCACATGAATACAAATCTTTGATTCGAGCAAAGAAAGATAAGATTCTAAATAGTCAAGGAAAAGAAATCGTTTCTCGTTTAAAATTGATTGGGATAATCGCCAGATAAAGACTAATTCTCGCCCAATTGCAATGACTTCTGGCGCAGGCTCTGAATATATGAAGATAAAAGAGGAAATGTTCGGCGAAGGCATTTTATCCTTTCAAGATGCTTATGATTTGGCATTTCGGTATATTCGGGAAAAGAGTCTCAATTTCAGTAGGTTTTCAGACAAAGATTTAAATATTTGTTTATAGACGAAGTTCAGGACTGTGACAATCAACAAGTAGCCCTCATACAAAAAGATATTTGATGAAAATAAAGTAGTCATTCAGCGTTTTGGAGATTACTGCCAAGCTATTTATGAAGAGAGAGATGAGAATAGCGGACCTGAAAATGATAGGTTGAAAGATGAGCAAGTATTGTATATACGCAACAGCAACCGCTTGGAGAAAAAATAGCCAAGCCGCTACGGACATTATGTATGGAAGATAATCGTCAACTTGTAGGTAATGAAGAAGTTCCATCTATAAAACCCATTATTATTGCTTATGAGGATCCCTTGTCTGTCCTTCCTAAATATGTAGAATTGCTCAACTCTACATTAATCCCAGAGATGGACAATTGTTCTGTTTTGGAAATCGCGAATAAAGAGAGGCAAGAAGACCCATTGCATAGAGTAAATGTTAAAGCTTGTGGATGGGTAGGTAAAAAAGGTGCTAATGATCAAAAAAGATTTATAGCATCGTATCTTCCCAGCGTTTGAAAGGAAAAAATGTAAGAATCCGAACGGAAGGTGATTCTTTCAATGACTTTATACTCAAAAAAAGAACATAGATATGTTAAAGATTATGTCATATCCATCATTCAGGGTATATTAAAGTTTTTTGGATTTATGCGATATAAGAAATGGTAACCGGCGTTACACCAAGGTATCTTTATTAGAATTCTTGTCAGCGAATAATATTGAGCAGAAAGAGAACTTTCTGAAAAAGATGTCATGAATTGGGCTTTACTTATAATAAATAGTAATAGCGACAATGGTATACAATCCTTAAAAGAAGCTATTTATCAGTACATGACAACAACTATACTGCCTTTGTATGGAAAAAGCGTAACACGTGATGCCCACAACTTCTTTAATGTTATAGGAGAAGGGATTCACGAAGCACCTGTTGCTGAGCATGGGAATATTACCACGGGGATAAGATAGATATAGAGGTGGCTACAGTCCATTCTGTAAAAGGAGAAACTCATGCTGCAACGCTCTACTTAGAAACATTTTATGATAGACATCATGAATCAGATCGTTTATCTGAACAATTTAAAGGTATAGCATATACAAGAGCCGATAAGAAAGTACTCAGCAGTTTAAGAGTTATTTATGTCGGCATGAGTCGTCCTCGTTATCTGTTGTGCGTTGCCATACAGAAGGATAGATTTGATAATATGGATTGTCGTGAACTGAGAGAGATTTGGGACGTGGTTAAAGTTTGAAGTATATATTTTAATGTGGTAATATCAGGGCATGAAACTGTAAACTAAGAGTGAAGAGGTCTTTTATTGCAGACTTTTCTACTTCAAATATATCAATGTATTTAGTTCAATATAAAATCGGCAATAAATTTATTTTATTGCCGATTTTATATTTGTTTATAAATAATAAGGACATACTTTAGTTGTCAATACTTACCATTCAAAAGCTTAGTTACTAATTAATAGATGTACATAATATGTTAAACTTGCGTTTTTACAAGTCTTCTGAGTCGTTTAGAAGCAATCATAAAGGAATATGTGGCATGATAGATATATGATTTCCATCATCTCGGTTAAACCTTACATCTTGTGTTCTTGTAAGTTCCGAAAACAAAGTTGAGTTAAATTTTGATTGTCTTAAAACTTCAATCTACCAGCATTTTTAATAACAGATAATATTCTTTCTTATGTCTTTCCATCTTCGCTAAGTCTTTGTCTGTCGGGTGTAGAATGCGGGTAATATCCATATTGTACTGAAGGTCATTCAATTTGACTTTGATGGCCAAACGATGTCCGCGGAAACGCTCGATATATGTTTCACGATTGGTAGTTGTGCGGAAGTCCATCAGATCGAGAGCCTCTTCAATCTCGTCCCATTCTTGCTTTGTTAATTTGTGGTATTTTTCGTTCGGAAAGGATCCTACGATATCTTTAAATTCATAAATCCAGTCATGTTTTTCCTTGTTCTTCTCCCAGTCATTCAGTATCGCTTTCAGTTTTCTAATGATCTCTTTTACGGTATGACCTGTATCTTCAACTGCATTAAACAGAAATCCCACGGTTTTTTCTTTCCAGTCGAAACCGTTTCGTCCGATAGTCGATAAATGTTCTTCAAGGTAATCTTTACCTGCTTGATCTACCTGTCCTTTGTGTAATTTTTTGGCCAATCGTGCCGCTGCGTATGCTACATGTATCTTATAGCCCATGATATCTTCATAGGCATCTTTTTGTTTCTTTTGCAACTTGAGGGTTAAACGTTTCCAAGTATTTGATATATTTCATATAAGTCCGTTCTCCTGCACCTGATAGCCCTGACATAGTGTCAAATAGCTGGTCTGCAATCCGATCCAATACATTAATATCTTGGATATTGTTGCGCATTGCTTCATTCAACCGTTTTCCCGCCTGTTTCGCCATTCGTTGTTCCAATGCGACGCTCTGCTTGCAGAATGCTATAAAATCTGCGTCAAGTTCCATACTTCACACGCTTCTTAATAATTCCTCTTGTTTTTAATTATGTAACTAATTATAGCATATTTGTATGGGATTATATCCCGTTTTTGTCAATGTTTACTTTTTTCTATTTCATCCCATTCTGCCAGGGAGATAATTTCATGGTATTGTTTCAATGATAAAACATTCTCCTCGCTATCCATACATTCGTACTCCCATGGAAGTTGATAAACGGTCCCTTCTTCATGATGGCCCATGTAATCGTGAAATGTGTACGGAATCAATCTCACATGATCCTCCTCCTTGAGTATTCGCAAAAGTTTGGCAGCGTCGTGTATTTCCAAAGGAACGCCAGATTTGTATAGTGCAGTGGCGATTTCTACCGCAACATCCACATACGCCGAGTAGCTGTTGGAAACAATGATTCTCCATCCGGGGCTGTCAAAATCCGATGCGAGTACGTTCAGCCGCGACAATCCCAGCTCCCCATAATGGTCCGATGAGAATTTGTTGAAATCCGTCTCACTGTCGAGATCGTATTTATCCTGCAAATCACAGAATGTAACCATGTTGTAATATGCGACATCTTGTAATTCCAATGGTACTCCATTCGGAAGGGTACGTATCTTTTGTGTAGTATCAAACCTTTTCAAAATACCGGTCATAGGCTTCATGAGCGATCCGATAGTATTTGCAATACGAACGTATCGTCATTGTATCTAACGGCTGTCCGAAATTCTTGCAGACGGAATCCTCCAGTGCTTTTATTACCGTCGTCTCGTCTTCGACCTCAATTTTAAATCTCGGTTCGATTCTGTTGAACTCCTTTCTCGCAATTTTTCCCGTCTCGCTGCTGGTAAAGGAAGATGATTCGCCACATAATCATTGAACCCTTTCGGATCTTATATGATAGCATCGATTAGTTTATGAAAATATAAGGCCAACTTTGCCAAGAAATCCCTTTGCCATTCATTGGGAAAATTGTTGCCTACTCGGTTTATATATCGGGAATAATTCGCAATAGTAAAATACGAGTGTTTCCTATCCGTGAATTGTATGGTACGCTTTTCTTTGTATCTGGCGGAGCCGACATGATACCATACCGTTTCTCTGGGATTTGACAATTCCCAATCCCGGAGGTATTCATTGCTTGCTCTCATATTCTCCGTCTGCAATCGACGCTTCGCAATCTCCCCATTCTTCCGGAGTAGGGCGGGGCAATTCGATATAAAATCCCCTGTATTCATCGTTACCCATCTCTTCCAGTCGGGCAAATTGCTCCTGAAGTTTAACTAACATCTTCAATGTATCGTTATCAACCACGATTTCTGTATCGCGCCCGCTTCCGAGCTGTGCGAATGTCGCAGCATTCAATCCGCATTCTTTCGCCAAGTCTATGAAAAGATGCTTGGTAAAGATTGTCTTCTTATTTTGTTTCATATGTTCATTCTTTTCAAATGGTTAAAAATTTACCCGGATCAAATCCGTTGATTATATGCTCGTTTTCAAATACATATCCCATCTGGTTGCAGATCAATTTTGTATTCCCGATTTCTGTGTCGATATTGGTATGCGAATGTCCGTAAATCCATGCATCGATCCGGCTGCCGGCTATCAGGTCTCCGTATTCACTGGCAAAGGCACTGTTCAACACGGAATCTTTATGCTGAGGAGCAACAACCTGCAAAGGTAGGCAGGTGGTGAGTTACGACCACTGTGTGTTTTGCCGTACTTTCGGCAAGACTCTTTTTGATATGACCTAAACAGAAGTCATGCATCTGATTATATGCTTCCGTTTGGAGCAGTTTCCCTTTATACATGGTCTGACGGAAATCGTTAAGTCCTTTCCAAACGAAATATTCGTCTGCCGGTTCGATATGCGACCAGAGTGTGCTCATTATGAAATCGGTATCGTCTATTCTCAATACCTGATTTTGATAATAACCGACATTCTCTTTGAACATCCATCGCCATTGTAACCCCCGTTCCATCACATCACAATAATTGTAATACTCGTGATTGCCGGGAATAATGAGTACTTGTCTATAGTTTCTCAGATGCCCATTTCCAGAAATTCCCCAAAGGAGCCACTCTGTCTTTCAGATAGAAAATGTCTCCGGCCAATACGAGTATATCGCCCGTTACCGGGAATTCGTTATGTTTTTATGTATCTGCTGTTCTCCCGGAACTCAAAATGCAGATCGCTCATGTATTGTATTTTCATATTACTGTTTTTTATTTGATTGTTCAATCTGCTTTTGGATTATCCTTTTTACCTGCGCGAATGAGACCGGAGTAAAGTCATTATTATCCACTCCCACATCATATTGCGTCGGAAAGAGCATATCCAGTCGTGAAGCGTCTTTTCCCGTATTATATTTGCTCGTATGCACGTGCCCGAACAGTTGCCACGTTCCCGTAAGCACCTCCATAACAGAGGAGCGGACAGTGGTTCAGGTAGATTTTCTGCTTATCAACCGCTATGTGCATTTGCATGCTTGTCAATTCAAACCTGCTGGTGTATCCTTGCCTGATATTTTTTTTAGATCATGATTACCGAGAACAAGATAGATTTTCCCATTCAGTCTGTTAAGAATCTTGGTCCATTCATGGGATCCTCCCATGCAAAAATCCCCAGATGGAACACGATATCATCTTGACTAACTACCCGGTTCCAATTTTCGATCAGTGTTTCATTCATATCTTCTACATTTTTGAATGGCCTCTTGCAAAAATCTAATGATATTCGAATGATAAAAGTGTGTGTCCGATGTAAAATATACCTTGCTTCCGTCAAACTTGTAATTCATTTTGCTCTCTTTTGTGCACATCGCTGTGCGGTTAATTAAAATTGGATGTTCTTACGCTCATTGGACGGAAATGACGGGAGAGGAATTGCACGGAGCAAACAGTCACCAATGGGCATAAAACAAAATAGTTGGAAAGTTCGGTAAGGACTCTCCAACTCTTCTGTTGTTTATTCTAAGATCAAGATACGAGCATCTATCGCATCTTATCTCCTATATGTGTTCGCTGGAAAGTATTTATGAAATTTGCAGACGTTTCAATGCTCCAAACATGAAGAACATACGACCGAACTCCGAAGCATTTGTTGCCTCGAATTGTCGTTTGAGATAATATGTTCATTCTATTTTGCAGCATCATAAATTTTCAAAAGTGGTGCAAATGTACAGAATAATCTCGCAATACTCCAAATATTTTTTATTGAATTCATCAAATTACCCTATAACAATCGCTGTGAGACTTAAGAGGATATTCAATGTACTATTATTCGAATACTTCGCAATAATGGTTTGGAATATTTATCAAATGTATTATATGAAATCTCATTGGCGATGATTTCTGTTGTTATATTCAGATATACCAATCGCTTGATTATCAGAATATATTTTGGCTGAGAAAACAATTCAGTCCTATTTGGATATTATCTGTAATTTGGATAAGTTTAAGAGGTACTGATAAAATTTGTCTATTTTACCACCGTTAAATTGCATGAGGGACAGAATTTGTCTCTTGTATCCGTTCAGGGAACAAACGGGGGACAAAATCATGAAAAATTGATACAATACTTTATTATTCCTGTGTGTTTAATGTGTTGATTATCAATATTATCGAAATTGGATTGTTTCTTCTTTTACTTCCTATTGCATGCTGTGCAATATATTGATAACCAATTAATTACGCGTGGTTATTTGCCGATGCAGAAAATGAAATCAGTTAATATTTAGACTATTAATCCTTTTTGGGTACAAATGAGGTACAAAGTAGTCAATTCTAGATCTGATTTCCATTTTACTAAATGCGTTTCAAAATATCATCAATTTTAACCAATTGTTTCCTTACATCATAATCCCATCCTCTCTCTTGAATTTCTTTCTCAAGCCATAATTTAGCTTGATTCAAATATGAAACAGCTCTATCATTTCCGTATTTATTATAATACCTTACGGCTTGATCTGCATATGTTTTTGCATGAAACGTGGTTCGTAGATCAGAATTAATACATTGACTAAGAATATCCATACTTGCATCTAGCTGTCTTTCCGCATCAGTGCTATCTACAGTATAGTTAGCGTCAAATAAAATTATCGCATGAGAGTTACGGATTGAGAAGTGTTTATTGTTTGTCATTGTTATGGCTCTATCAATCCAAGAAAAAGCATCATGATACTTCTTTTTCATAGATAAATATAACGCACCTTGTTGCAAGACATATGGGTTTTTAAAGTCATACAAAAAAGGCTCTCTCATAAAATTCCTTGCCTTCTTTCCAGTCTGGAAATGCTTTTGAAACAATGCTTTTTATCAAAAGCATGCTTCTTAAAGGTGTTATAATTATATATTTGCACCGTTGGTACTCTGTCGATTACCTTATTCATTACCTGTTTTAAGACATCTCTGGGAGCACTTTTTTATTATTGATTCTGCTATAAAATAAGATCGGGGATAATAGAAATCCATATCTTGATCCAACAATTCATTACTATAATAATCTTTCAATAGGTCATCAAGATCATTTCTCATCTCAAGTACCTCTCTATAATTATATAGTTGATTGGGATCACTAAAATAACTACATGCCACCTCAAAAGACAATGGAACACGAGAACTATGCATATAGCCGCAAAGCACTAAAAACTCAGCTAACTCGTGATGTTCTCGCTCCAATTTTTTAAGAACTCCATCATACCGGCTTGCAACATTTTGGCCTTTTATATTTCTTATAACGAATTCAAAGATAGAATCATCTTCATATTGATTCCTTTGTTCCTTTTTTTGATCGACTTTCCTCGAATCGACGGAGGCAAAAGAATCAAATATATTTTGTGTATCGGATTCTGTTAATTGCGTTACGTTTATTATTTCATACTTACTTGTCGGGAATTTGTGATTTACCATATTAAGATTGTGGCTTCTATCTACCCCCACAAGTATCGCATTTTTTAATTCTGCCAACTTTAGGAATGCATTTATATCATCCGTGAAATTCTCGATAAAAATAAGAGCTACTTTATCTCCGATTAATTTGCTGTAATATTCAGCACTTGATAATGTTAGGTTGTTAAATATTAACTTCACCCCGTTATATTTCACATTGTATGCTATTTGCATCATCAATGTGGTTTTTCCTGTAACCGGAGCTCCAGTTATTATAATGTGCTTGTCGGGAACAAATATAGAGTTGTGAATCGTATTGTAATGAGATGTTTTATAAATATTATTATTAATGACATCTCCCCATGTTGGTGCTTGTCCTTTAAAGAATTCGTCTATAGGTCTTACTACTTGACCTTTTATGCTCGTTGGAATTAAGTTTCCTTTTAACAAGGAGATCAATTCGTCACTTTTTCTTGGAGTTTATGGCTCCCTGATCTAAAAGAAACATTCTCTATATACTCTAAGAACTCTTTGGTATTAGCTATTATTATGCTAAAACCCAAAGATTTATAGTATTCTCTGTCATCCTCGTCATCTTCAATCAATAATATCCATTTTTCTTTTTGGGCATTATTAAATGTTTTTTGAGATGTTAAGGCCTGAATTGTAGAACTATCATTAAGCCCATATCCAACAAAGATTGTAGGGTATTTCTCCACCGCATGACTCAGAAAGGACCATATTCTACTAGCATCATTATATATATTTGCCAAAGAAACAACATCAAAAACAAAATTTGGCTCAGCATCTTCAACACTTCCATGTAATGGAAGATATGGTATGGCTTTGCTGTCAGTAGGTACTCCATTTTGTGCCTGATTATGTAAATATCTTTGAGGGTTGGCAGAAACTATTTTTGAGATAAGATTGTCAATATTTGTAGTATAAACACCCGTAAGATTCAGCTTATTTATAGCATAATAATATTTTGGGAATTCTGCAACCGTGAATTTTTCAACAAGAAACTTATAGAAATTCGCACGGTTTGTCTTCTCCAACAATGTTGAAATCTTTGGCAAATTATCACTTGCCTTTTTGCCAAATTTTTTCACATAATTCTAAAAGCTAAGTTTTTCCTAATGGCAATTTATCTCCCCTTTTTTATTTTTTGCATCAATGGAAAAACCAGCTCCTACAAATAAATTCACCCCTGATCTAAAAGCTTCTTTCAGAGAATGTTCATTGTCAATTTTTATAGTTCCCATATACTATAGTCTGTTTTCTACAAAAATAATAAATATAAAGGATAATTCGTAACAGTTGATGGATTTTACGTAGAATATTTGACTATCCTTGATTGTATCAAAAACAACACCATCGCTGCTGAATTACGCAGGCATAATATATTCGTACAATCTAATCCTTATGAGAATGAAATAACCTTCGTATCTTTTGTTTCGAAGCTGTGGCTCAACCTGAATTCAGAAACCAGAGTAATTTAGAAAAGATAACACTTCAGCATACGCCATTATTTGATTTTATTCTCTGCCATCTATAATCTTCTTAAATTTACTTCGGTTAATACCTCCTGCCGGGTTCGATATTTCCAGAATAGGGTTTTGCGATGTGATGATATTGGAGGCTATTAGAGTGTCAACCACAATATTCTGAAACATGTTTTTACCCGTGCATAGCGGAAAAATACTCTGATGTCGCTCGATGCCTTCGGAACGAGTTCCTTTATTTTGCAGTCGAAGAATGTCGGCAGGGTTTCCTGAATCAGTAGACGGTATTCGCGTTTGGTGATACCATGAGGATTCAGTTTGGATTTCCGGCGGTAATTAATGGTCGTATCCTCCGTGTTGAGGGCGAATGGGGAGATGTCGATAATCAGCAGGCCGATTTGGTTGCAACGGTCGATAAATTCTGCCTTGTCGCGGATTTTCGTGCCTAAGACATATTCCAGATCGCTCTTTTGAAAGAACTGGGTGAATGGTGTAGCAGGATTGTAAATGTAACTTTTGGACTTGCCCCATAAGGGGGCTTCGGCAATCATCAGATAGTTAACCTCGTCTATTTTGCAGAGGTTGTCGAACCAGATTCGATTGATCTCGTCGAATGCCGATTCGAGGTAGGTGTTGTCGCGTTCAAAACAATCGGTCAAGTCGTGCCGGGCATAGAACTCGCGTAGAATCTGCCCGTTTTTGTCGTACTCCATAGGTCAGTCTGTTTCTCCGACCCTGCTATAAAAATGCGTGGGTCATTAGATGTCGGCACAGAGGTACGACCAAGCACCCGAAGCCCAACAAGTAATGCCCACGCAAAACGTAGGCATTTCACTTATTGTTAGCAGGCTTCTAAAAATTTGGTCGTTTTCTGTGCCTATAACAATAGCAAAACGCTATTCAATATGTTTTCGACCTCAAAGATAGGAAATATTCCGGGATGTTGAAAGTGTGTGGATCATCTTCGATCCTGTCGTGAATTTACGCGCGGAGAGCACACGCCTGAAATGCGGCGAAGAATAGGCAATGAAAACCGAGGTTATTAAACCTCGGTTATCATTGGGGGGCAGATAGTGCGCGTAAAGGGTGTTTTCATTCAATCTGCCGCACCTAATCTTTTATGCCATATAAATCCATATGGAATGGCCCCGAATTGAAATAAGGGTGGTTATATGCGATCCTGTATTTATTTGGAATACAGCCTTATTTCCCGTTTGTGAGATGGAAAAATGTTCCGATGTGATAAGAGTAGCCGTCCTTTTTCAGGGCCGCATCGAACTGCCGGTCGGCCTTATCCGGCTTGTAGTCGGATAATTTTGGCTGACCATATGGTATAGCGTCCTCCCACTCTCTCCGAACTCGCTGATTAGGGCGCAGGCGATTTCGAACCAGTTTTCATAAACCGCTGTGGGGTCTGTTCCATTTCTGATGAGGTCTGCAATCCGCGATGCGATTTTCCGAGCGTTCGGGATTTTTTCTTTCGGTGTAGAAATGCGGGGCTTATTATGGTCGGCTGCCGTGTATATGGTGCGGACGGTTGCTGTTCGTTCGTAAGTGGCGGCGGAAGGATTGATGTAGGCCGTATCGTCGTAGGAATAAATCCGCAGGCGAGTTACATCTTTGCCGCTCTTGTCTATCGTTATGCCGCATCGGGCGAAATCCTGTCGGAGAGCCTCGAAATGCTCCTTATGCTTCTCCGGGAGGCTATAGGGATAATGACGAAATAGCCTTTTCCACCTATGGAGTGTCCGCAGTAGGCCACATAGGGAATGATGCTGATCAGTTCGTTCAGACGGTCGAACTCCGCGACATCCGGATTGTCCTTTTCGTCGATGTCAATGCAGATCAGACCGCTGTGGGCGATCAACTCCGCACTGTTCCGCTTGCTGAATGTTCCGCTTACCGTAACGGCAGGGAGACTCGTTTTTAAACGGTTTTTGTCCTCGGCACCAGCGGCCCGATACCTGTCTACGGTTGTTTTGTATTTCGCACGGAACGTGGATCCGGATAAAAAATCGCACAGGAAAATTTCGCGGACGGGCATTCCGCTGGCTTTGCAGTTCTGAAATAAACTAACTTTTACATCCAATCTGTTTTTCATAATTGTCTGCTGTTTTTATGGTTAGGGGACAGCCACAAGGGGCGGTTTCTCCTGCATAAAATTGTGGTATGTGTATAAGCGCCTATATAGGCGCATACACAACACAATGCACAATCAAATCGAATCCTCTTTTTGTGTGAGCGTGATGATTTGTTTTTCGTCGATGGTCAATTTGCCTTCGTTGAGTCCAGCTCTGATTTTCGCATAGGCATTGGTGCGGTTTTTCTCTCCGCTCTCCATAATGATACGGTGCAGCTCTTTTCTGGTGTAACTGTCTTTGGTTAATGAAAAACTGCCGCCAGTAATCGGTCTTGGCGATTGTTTTTCGGATCGAATTTTTGTGTGTTTTTATTGCAATAGCAATTTCCGATGGCATTCCGTCCTCTTCGATCGTAAATTCCAATTTGTCGTAAAGTGGCGCATCCCGGCTCACCGTCTGCTCTATGGTGATCACATTGTCCTTTTTGGTCACTTGGTACTCTTCGGTGCATTTGTTGATGAGTTCCGTCCCAAGATGTCCCCGCATATTGCTGTCCGTCGAACTCTTGTTTTCGTGCAGGATACAGCAGATTGCTGTGTTATTGTCTTGGCTGAGCCGCGACAGCAAATCCAAAACGTCAGTACTTTCGGGGTTGTCCATAATGTTGCGACACAGGTCTTTGATCCCGTCCAGTATCACCAGATCGGGCTTGAGCAATGCGATTTCGCCCTCCAGTATCTCCCGCCGTTCGTCGGTGTTGTACCCGCGCAGAGCGACCGCGCTGAATCGGGGATGATTTTCATTTTCCGGCCACCCGCACAAGCGGTGTATTTTCCGAGCGTTCCTTACCACGTTTTTCATGTTCTGCTCCGTGTCCACGATCAGAACACGATAGTCCTCGCCGGAGGCCTTTAACGCCCCGAACTTTCCGTTCAGTACGGCCGCGACCAATGCCGTGATGAAAAATGTTTTGCCTTGCTTCGCCTTGCCTTTCACGGCTTGGATGTCGCCTTTGGCGAGCATCCCGATTCCATCGACAGTTAGCAGATACTCTGCATCGGCGTAATGCTGTGTCAGGTCGATTCGGTAATCCCTCTTTTGAATGGCTTTGTCCAGATCGTATGCGGGGACGGCTTTCTCGATTTGGTCGAATAATGAAAAATCAACGGTGCGGGGCTGTCGGTCAGTGCGGTTATTTTCCATAACGCCCTCCTTCCTTGCGGTTGCAGAATTCCTCGGCTTGGGCGGTCAGCTCGGCAGCGGATCGTTTTTGCCCGATTTGAGGTGTGCAGTGATCTCGGCCAGCGAGAAATAGAGTCGGTTGCCCTGCTTCATGCACGGCAGTTCGCCCCTCGACACCTTGCTGTAAATGGTGGGGACGGTCAGCCGCAGTAACGTGGAGGCCTCACGAACGGACAAGAGCTTATCCTCGGTTTGGGGTGATTCCTGCGGCATGGAATGCCGGGCCAACATGGAATAGATCGAATTTACCTTGTCGGTAAGCTGACTCACTGCCATAGGCAGATCGTCGAAAGTGAATTTCTAGTCATAATGCGACATATTTTGGTTAAACATGCCGCAAGAGACTAAGGTGTTTTGGGGGCAAAAATGGGGGAGTACTCCCTATTTCAACGCTTCGTAATCGTTTTTTACCGTTTTCGGTGTGTTGATAGGCGGTGTATCTCTTTTGTTTTCCCCGCTGTAGCCACTCAGCGAAGCGATATTGCCTTTGACCACCCTACCGTCTATATCCGAACAGAGCAATTTAGAAATCATTCTATATAGTTGGTCTTTTGTTTTAAAATAATTGTCCTGTAGATGTTTAATGAATTCTATGTAGTCAAACATTGCGACGGCATACGGAACTTTCTGACCCGCAATTTTCTCAATCAATTTCGCTTGGGACTTTTCCGTGAGGCAGGCCACTTTGGGCAGGTCGAGAAATCCGTATTGGCTAACCTCTCTGCCGAATCGCTCGGCCTTGGTTTCGATCTGTCCGTTCAAGGTTTCATATCGTCTCAGTTGGGATTCTTTGTACGCTCGCTCCCGGACAAGGCCCTGTACGATCTCATAGGCAGTAAATGTGTCTATGATTTGTCTGAATTTTCCTTTGGGATCGACCAACTTCCGTTTACTATAGAAAATTCACAAATGGCGGAGAATGTGGTTGCCAGATTATTTATGTAGCTTACATTGTATTTTTCTTCGTCGAATTCTTCATCTTCATCAAATGCAATATAGGCCTCCCTGTAACCGACAATGTGCTGTGTAATTTCATCGTCATTGAGCAGTTTCGCCCTGTATTTTTCAAACACCATTTGCCGGGCTTCTTCCGTGGAATATCCCCTGAGTTCATACCATTGAGTATCGCTCCACTCCGTAAGGCTGATATCTTCGCCGAGGTTGGAGAGTGTTTTATAGATTTTCTCTTTTTTAGTTGTGTGAATTCGTCCATAATGGGATCTGAAATTATAAATCCAACTTGATCCGGTTTGCTGCCTGCCGTTTGGCTTCGTCCACGATCTTAGTGTATATCTGGGTGGTTTTGATCTCGCGGTGGCCGAGCATCTTTGAAACGGTAAAAATATCCGTTCCGAGGAACATTTGCAGGGTAGCGAACGTGTGCCGGAAGCAATGGAACGTGATGTGCTTCGTTATTCCTGCCGCTTTCAGCCAGTCCCGCAGGTCTTTGCTGTGGTAGGATGCCGAACGCAGTCCTCCGAATATCCGGCTTTCCGGCTTCTGCTGCTCTCCGAGGAGGCTGAACGCCTGTTCGGATATAGGCATCGTTTCGATGCCTTTGGTCTTTTTTCTGCTGAAAATTAATGGTGTAGCCTTTCGACTCGTCCTGCCCGATCTCGCCCCAAGTCAGTTTTTCAATGTCCGAGAAACGCAGTCCGGTCAATCCGGAGAAGAGGGCGGCACGTTTCAGCAGATCATCCTTGCAAGGCGTTTTAGCCAATTTATTCAATTCTTCCGAGGTGAGGTATTCCCTGCGCGTTTCGGCCGCTTTTATGGAATCCACACGCGCATTCAGATCGGTTTGTAAAATTCCCTCCTTGTATGCCTGCTTCAAAGTGGCCTTGACCTTGTTGAAATAGGAGAGGGCGGAGTTTTGCGACAGCGGCTCCTTTTTCCGTTTGCTCTTGACGCTCTGGGTGGTCAGCAGATATTCTTTGAACTCTTCCAGATACTGCTCGCTGAGGTCGGCGAATTTCACCCTGCCGCCTGTGAATTGTTCCAGATAGGTTAGTGCGGACATCCAGTTGTTGTGGTTGGAGCCGGAACGTTTGCCTGCCGTCCTGCGGAAATATTCGACGAAATCGCGGTCGCCCAGCTCCTTTTTCCGGAGCCGCTCCTTTTCGTATTCGTTGTATATCTCCGGCTTGTTGTGAGTGTTCTCTTTCTGTTGACGAATCGCCTCGGCGAGTTTCAGCTGTTCGGCATTGTATTGCTTCTCGATGGCGTTTTTCGGCTTCTCGTGGATATACAGGCCGAGGAACTCCCTGCGCGTCTCCTTCCCGGTTTTGAGACTGATGATTGCGGGGTAGAAATCGAGGTAGAGGGTTTTGCGCCCTCCCGAAATCTTCTTTTGCAGAAGTTTAACTTTGACAGCCATATGCGAATTTAGTTAAAAATTTCAGTCAGTAACTTTTTAGGAATGTAAACGAACTTGCCCCGCTGAAACTTCGGGATGCCGTTCCGCTTTAGGATGTCACGGAGAGTCTTGTCCGATATACCGAATGTTCGCAGGGCTTCGCCGACGGTGTAGCATTCTGAAATTTCGTACTCTTTCTCTTGCGGGGCGGGTTTTGCCGGGAGCGACAGGAACGAATCCACCTCTGAGCGTCTGATGCGCGTGAGCCGCTGGCCCAAGTTGGCACTCTTGATCGTTCCTGTTGCGGCCAATCTGTATGCTGTGCGCCGCGAACAGCCGACTAATGCCGCCACTTCCGATACGGTCAGTACATCCCGCGCCTGAATTTCCCCGATCTCTTTGGTTTTGATCCGGATAGTATCGGTCTTAATTTTTTCTACCTTGCTTTTTCGGGTGCGATCCTTGTATGCCCGACTGCTGCACGTATGGGAGCAAAACCGCGTGACGGTCGTTCGGGCGGTGAATTCCTTGCCGCATTGTTCGCAGATTTTTTGCAGGTAGATGTTGGAGCCCATTTAAGTCGAAATAGGTAGCGTTAAGTGCATTTAAGTAGCAATAAGTGCCTTAGTTGTCCCAAATATATGGAAAATAGCGTAGATACTGCGATGAGGTACAAATAAGGTACAACCTTTTTCAAGAAAAATTGGTACATTTGCAAAACTCCGGATAAAACAAAAACACGCCTTATACGGGCGTGTATGCAGGATTATTCTATTTCTATTCCTCGGTCGGTTTGCGGCTCTTATTTCCCGATGCAGAACTTCGAGAAAATCTGACCGAGGACCTCGTCTGTGGTGATTTCTCCGGTGATGGTGCCCAGATGGAAGATCGCTTGCCGGATCTCTTCGCCGAGCAGGTCGGAGGGTAACGTTTCCAGACCGCCGAGGGCGGCGTCGAGCGCCGTGCGGGCGTGGTGCAGCGCTTCGTAGTGGCGGCTGTTGGAGACGATCGTCCGGCCGTCGTCGAGCGCCGAGGCGTCGACGGCTGCACGCAGTCTTTCCAACAGCTGTTCCATTCCCCTGCCCTCGCGGGCGGAGAGGGGCAGGGCACCGTCGGGCAGCGATACCGGTGCGGCTGCCGGATCCATCCTGTCGATTTTGTTGGCGATCAGGATGCGGCATTGGTCAGGCCGGAGGTCGAGGGTCTCGACGGCGGGGTCGGCGGCATCGAACACTTGCAGGACGATTTGCGCGCGGGCGACACTGGCGTAAGCACGTTCGATACCCATGCGCTCGATCGCGTCGTCGGTCGTGCGCAGACCCGCCGTATCGATAAACCGGTAGAGAATGCCGTCGAGGTTCAGCGTGGCTTCGATCGGATCGCGTGTCGTGCCGGGAATTTCGGATACCAGCGCCCGCTCCTCGTTGAGCAGGCAGTTGAGCAGCGTGCTTTTCCCGACGTTGGGGCGGCCGACGATTGCGACGGCGATACCCTCCTTGATGGCGTTGCCCAGGGCGAAGGAGTCGATCAGCCGGTCGATCTTCGCACCGATCCGCTCCATTGCAGCGCGGAGTTCCGTGCGGTCGGCGAATTCGACCTCTTCCTCGCCGAAATCGAGTTCGAGTTCGAGCAGCGAGGCGAGCCGCAGCAACTCGCCGCGCAGCGTTTCCAACTCGGCGGAGTAACCGCCGCGCATCTGGTCGGTGGCCAGTGTATGTGCCGCACGCGAACCCGAAGCGATCAGGTCGGCAACTGCTTCGGCCTGCGACAGGTCGAGCTTGCCGCTGAGAAAGGCGCGCGAAGTGAATTCGCCGGGCGTTGCCATGCGGGCGCCGCGGCGAACCAGCAGTGCGAGCAGTTCGCGGACGATGTACCGAGAGCCGTGACACGAGATCTCGACCGCATCTTCGCCGGTGTAGGAGTGCGGCGCACGGAAAACCGTGACCAGCACGTCGTCGAGCACGCGTGCGTCGTCGGCGATCGTGCCGTAGAGCACCGTGTAGCCGGCCGCTTCGCCCGCCCGCCGTGCGCCGCTGAATACGGTGTCGCAGATCGCGAGTGCCGAGGGGCCGCTCATGCGCACGACGGCGATCGCGCCGCCTGCGGCAGTGGCGGGCGCGACGATGGTATCGTTCGGGGTGTTCATCGGCGGCGAATTTTCAGTTTTTGGCCGATACTCAGACGGTTGGCGTTGCGAATACGGTTGTCGCGCATGATCGTCTGCTGCGAAACGCGGTATTTGCGGGCGATGTAGCCGAGTGTTTCGCCCCGTTTGACGGTGTGGGTGAGGTAGCTGCTCGTCGCCGCACGTTTCTTGGCGACGTTGACCGGGTTGATATACTCTTTCAGATAGAGCGAATCCTTGCGCTGGATCTCCTCCTCGCAGGCGATGTAGCGGCAGGCATACTCCTGCGGAAGCACGAGCGTGTAGTGTTTTCCGGTGGCCGGAATGATGTCGAGCCGGTACTGGGGGTTGAGCTGGCGAAGCACTTCGATCGGGAGGTCGAGCGTCGAGGCGACCTGTCCCAGATGCATGAGTTTCGTGACGCGGATCGTGTCGACGGCCAGCGGCAGGGGCGGTTCGGTCAGTTCGATGCCGTGCTGCTTGTGGTAGGCGTAGGCGTAGGAGGCGCCGATGAAGGCAGGGACATAGCCGCGCGTTTCACGCGGCAGGTAGTCGTAGATCTCCCAGAAGGTCTTGCCGCCGCCCGAACGGGCGATAGCCTTGTTGACGTTCCCCGGCCCGCAGTTGTAGGAGGCGATCGCCAGCATCCAGTCGCCGAAGACGGCGTACATGTCTTTGAGGTAGCGGCAGGCGGCGCGGGTCGCCAGCACGGGATCGTAGCGTTCGTCGATGAGCGAGTTGACTTCCAGTCCGTAGAGTTTTCCCGTCGAAGGCATGAATTGCCACAAGCCTGCGGCGCCCATGCGCGACACGGCCGTCGGGTTGAGCGCCGATTCGATGATCGGCAGTGCCCGCAGTTCGACGGGGAGCCCCTCCTTGAGCAGTTCGTCCTCGATGAGCGGGAAATAGTATTGCGACAGCCCCAGGATGCGGCTGATCGTACCGTAGCGGGGATTGGTGTAGCGGGCGATGTAACCGCGGACGATAGGGTTGTAGGGGAGCTGGACGGGCGATACGAGCTGTTGCAGCCGGCGGGCGTAGACCGAGTCGGGCGTCGCGTCGTCGGAGCCGTTTGCGGTGGTGTCTTCCGAGACGTAGCGGTCGAAGAAGTCGTCGTAGGAGGCGACGACGTTGCGCCGGTACCACCCCGACAGGAGCGAGTCGCGCACTTCGGGCGAATAGTCGGTGCAGCCGCGTTCGCCGAATTTCGGCCGCTGCGGAACCTCGGCCGTATCGACGGGCTGGACGTATTTGATGATGTAGACCGTATCGGGTGCGACCGCTTCGGCCGCATTCTTTTTCGCCCGCTTGCGGGGACGCTTGCGCGCGGCGGAGGCGTCGAGGCAGAAGATCGACAGAAAGGTGAGCAGGAGAGCGTATCGCAGGGCGGTTTTCATCGGCGGACAGGGATAATCAGAAGTTAATCGAAAAGTTGAACCCGACGACCGGCCGTACGCCCGTGCCGGCGATGAAGGCATAGTCGACTGCGGGTTCGATGCGCATCGAGAGGTCGTCCGAGACGTCGAAATCCTTGAGATGCGCGTCGACGTGCGCGTCGACGATCTGAAGGATATAGAGACCCGCCGTGGCGATGATGCTCAGGTCGCGGTTGCGTCGGTAATTGTTTTTGAGGTTTTTGAGAAAATCGGCCGAATAGCGGCCCTTTGAATTCGTCGGTCGACGACGCGGGGTTTTCGGGTTCGGGCAGGTCGGGGTCGTTCTTCACGTCCTCCTTCCATTGGTTGTGGGCCGCGACCTTCTGGTCGTAGTCGTAGCGCAGGCGGTAGGCCTTCTTGAAGCGCTGGTAACCGCGGGTGTTCCAGTCGATGATGTAGATCATCGAGGCGAATCCGCCCAGCACGATGGGCACCTTCCAGTAACTCTTGTTGTAGATCTGGCCGGCGGCGGGGCAGATCGTGGCCAGCGTCGTGGCTTTCTTGACCGACGATACGTCGTTGGTGGCGTAGTTGACCGCCGCGTCGCCGATGAAATAGATGTAGGAGCCGATGGCTGCGAACAGGTAGATTTGCCGGCGCGTGTTGTGGCGGATCATTTCGCTCTGCACGGCGTCCAGCTCCTCCGTGCGCGACATC
>VOFD01001383.1_pt1 | contig 19216 bp, 32 predicted proteins | sample 5384101 | NCBI WGS metagenome assembly VOFD01 (sample SAMN12384723, study PRJNA508395) | human gut metagenome | isolation source: healthy gut C | host: Homo sapiens
GATACTGATACGTCCGACGGTTTCGGCTTCGTTTCCTCAAGCAGATCCAGATAAATTTCCGTCGAGCGAATACTCTTGTGCAGCATCATTTTGCTGAGGGTGTAAATATTCGTGCCGCTGGCTAATTGCAGAACGGCGTAGGTGTGGCGAAAACAGTGGAACGTGATGCGTTTGGTAATGCCCGCATCCTCAAGCCATCGCTTGAGCGGACGGTCGGTCATCGAGCGTGTAAAACCCTTGAATACCGTACCTGTACTGCGCGGTCCGCAGAGGCTGTAACGCCGTATCGCTCAAAGGAAGCAATCCCTCTTCGTCGGTTTTGACTGTGCGTATGCGCATGTTATAACCGTTGCCTTCCAGGTTGGGTACGATATCCTCCCATTTCAAAGCCAACACGTCACTCAGTCGCAGGCCCGTTTCACAGGAGAAAAGGCTTGCCCGTTTCAAGACGTGGATCTCGCAGGGCGTTTGCGAGAGCGTTCGCAGTTCGGACGGCGTTAGAAATTCCCGACGTGTAGGTTTGCGTGCAATATATTCCATTTGTATTGCCAGATCTTCTTCAATCATATGATCCCGGTAGGCATTATGCAGCAGACTAAGGAATTTCAGATAGTAATTGACAATCGAGCTGTGTGCCAGCGGGCGTGTAGGGTCCCGGAATTGGTGCGCCGAGAGCAGGTAGCTTCTGAATTTCCGGCAGAGTTCGATATCGACCTCCGCACAGATACAGGAGTTTTTGACGAAAAACCGGAAATGGTTGTAGCAGCCTTTCCACAGGCTGCTGTTGTGTTCGCCTACTATCTGCCTGAAGTATTCCAGAAAATCCCGGTTGCCGCGTGCGGTATCGAGAAAGCCGTATTGTTTGTTTATGATGGCCGGCAAGCGTGTGGAAGCGATCAAACGCGCTTTGCGGTACATTTCGTCATTATGCGACTTTTCGTGTTGCGAACGCGGGCGGGCATAGACGTAGATACCCAGCGTTTCGGTACGGGTCTTCTTCATCGTATCGGGGATTCTGATCGCCGGGTAATAGTCGAGGTATAATGAACGTCGTCCGTGTGAAATCGGACGGCTGCGAAGGGTGACTTTAGGACATTTCATAATGATGCGATTTGAGGATGCAAGTTATAAATGCACAGTGAGATAAACAAAAATTAGTGTTTTTCAAATAATTGTAAATCAATGCTTTTTACCCTGCGTAGCTTGTCGGAAAGCCGCTTCGGAAAAAATAACCTTGCGACGGCCGTCGATAAACGTCTTTTGCCTGTCGATACCGTTATGTGCAAGGCGATACGTCACCGTACTGGGAGGGACACTGTATTTCTTGGCCGCATCATCTATGGTGATATAACCTGCCGGAACGATTTGAGTCTGTTTTTCCTGAATGACAGCCTCTATCTGAGGAATGGAGTACAACGAGTAACGGCCGTCTTTGATGCGCGAAATCCGATGGCACTGTACGAATCGGTACAAATAGGCCGTATCCCAGTTATAACGTGCGCATAGCTCTTGGGCCGCAGCCCATTTAGCGGCTGTGGGTGGAGCAGGAACGGCGGCTTTGGAAGAGGTTTCGGCAGGTTGTTCGGGATGTTTCTTCCGCGTTGAACGACGCGGTTTCTGCTGTATGGCCGGAGCCGTGCGCGTGGAGATAGTGGCACAGGCCTCGCTCCAACTGACATACGAAAGACGTCCGGTAACGTGGTAGATGGTGATAATGCCTTTAGCCGCGAGATTGTAGATCGTTTGACGGCATATACCCAGCCGCCGGGCTGTTTCCCGCACGGAAATCATATCCGAATCTACAGGAGGAATCGCAGGCTCTTCCGCTCGTTCCCGTTTGTTGCGTTTGTCGAGGATTTGGGGTTTGTTGCGCTGATAGTAGTCGTGCTGGTAGCATTTACGACTGCAATATTCGCTGGTGGAAGTGGCGGCAGAGAATTTCTGACCGCAGGAACGGCAAACGCGGGTAGTGTGTAATTGCCGACTGTTGGTGAGGGCCCGGAAAATTTTTCCTTGCTGCTTTTCCGGTACCGGGAGCGATGGATTTAGTCCGCTTCATAGACCTGATGATAAATTAATGTTTCGTTCTGCTGAAAACTATTGTTCAGCAGGCCGATTGGTCTATGGTGGACTGATATGTACTTATATGGACTGACGTTTACTGAAATTTACCTGTTGATGGGAATTATCCGACGAGGCGTTGTTGATTTTTCAAGTGTCGAGAACAGTCGATTTAAGTCCATATCAATCTACCTTAGTCCAATCTACATTATCGTCAACAGGACTTTATTCTGGCTGGACATTTTTCAAGGTTTTCTTCGCAAATGTGTAGCAAATTTTGCCATTTCGGGTTTTCAGGAAAACGGTAGGCAAGATTTGTTATTTTGCTAAATCCCTGTTACAGAGGAATCTGTTTCTCTCTCAAGCAAAGACCATATTTTAATTTTTGACTGCGATTTTTCTACATCATATTTGCATCCATTGTTTCGGAGAGTTTTTCGTACAGGGTTTCGGCCATAGCGAAGCATCCGTCGAGTTTAGGCTTGGCTCCGCTTTTCGTGTGCGAGTGACAAATACTGTCTCGGGAGAGTTCGATTACGCTTCGGGACAGGGTTCCGTGCGTGCGAAGCGGTATGGGAATCCGCTTGAATTTGCACAGCCCGATAAAATTCTCGCTGGAGATGGATTCTCCTGCGAGGAACCTGTTCCCTGCCTGCCGCAACCGTTCGCGCCGTTGCTCTTCGGCTTGTCGTCGCTGCTCCTCGTTCCGGCGTTCCCGCTCCTCGTACTCTCGCTGCAAGCGTAGCCGACGTTCTTCCCGGTAACGGATCAAAGGTGCCGCATCGAGGCCCAGTTCTTCATAAATCCGCACGATGAGGAGTGGCAGATGCCGTCCTTCCTGCATGATCTGTTCAACGGTCCGATGAAAATTTTCAGGACTTCGGTTCCGGCAGCGGCGACTTCCTTATCATCGAGGAATCGGCGATTTGAGTGCCGTATTCGAAAAAGACGTCTTCCAGTTGCAGGACGGTAGCAATCATATCGTTCTCTTCACGATATTGATCCTTCTGTTGAAGGTAGGTGTACACGCCCTCGCCGACTTTTTCCAGTTCAGCGTAATGCCAGACGACCTGATTGGGATTCGTGCGGCTGTAGCACAAAAATTTCGTTTTCATAGAATTGATTATATAACCTTGTTATGATCGTATTTTGCCGTTTCTTGGATTTAAGCGTTTTGGACCAACAGCCCAAAAGCGTCGAACAGTTCCACGACGCATAGGTCAGACACCGGTACCGTCCGCAGTCTGCCGTCGTCGTAATCCAACAGAGCATAGAGTACATCTTCGTTCACTCGGAATCCGTACACGTAGCAGGCGTCGTGGTCTTCGTCGCTGATTAGGACGGAGTGGCCTTCGGTTTCGAAATTTTGGTCTTCGCACTGAACGACGAGACTCTGCATCTGCTCCACCAGGCTCTTTGTCTATGCGGTTACGATGTTCCTGCATGGCAAGGTGCTCCCTGTCCTCATCGGAAATCGGGCATACGATTGTCAAGTAGTGGGCGGAGACATCCCGCGTGTTCTCTCCATCCCCGATACGGATGATACGCGCTCGCTTTCCGATTTGTCCGCATTGATTTTGTCTTGTGAATCCAGCACCTCATACTCGCCGGACTCCTCGCAGATCGGGTCGTTCCACCAGACCCGCTGTCCTTTCTTGAATGTTGTCATGATTTCGTTTATTTTGTTTCGTCGGGAATTTCCTTTCCCGAATAAGGGTTATAGAGCGGCGTATTGCCCACCGCTTCAGCGTCGATAGCGAAAGCTCCGAGATTCACGTCATAGAAAACCAATTTCTGCGGTGTCGAAGCCACGTATTTTTCAGCCTCTTCCCGCGATAATCCCGAAAGCATCAGACTCCGGACGCGACGACGGAACATCCCGGGGTTGACCCTCGGGGTCGTGACGACCTCGATCACTTCGCCTGCATCGTCCGTGATGGCTATGCAGTCGTTTTGAGAGCTATTCTGCCAGATATTGCGACACAATGCCACCTCCTGTTTTTCGATTGATAATGTTTTCTGTTTACTCATGTATTGTAATCTTTTGTATTTCATTAACATACAATAGAATAGAATGTAGAAATTAATTTCTGTGCTCTCCGATCATTTTGAATATGGATGACTATGATTCTGTCTGTCGGGCTTTGCGAATGACGGCGTGCATTCGGTGCGGCTTTCTTCCCGCCGTGCCAGGCCTTTTTTCGAGCGTAGTTCTTGGCATATTATCGCTTTCGATGTTGCAGAGTGGAACCCATACGGCCTGATAGCCGAAGTCCATGATACCTTTCTTGTCGTTGATAGGTTCGTTCAGCGTATCGGTCGATTCATCAGAAAAGAGATACGGCTGCGACTCGGGCCAACGAAGCGGCTTATAACAGACGTTTGCGGCTGGACCTTTTTGAAAATATCGGATATAGTCGTATTCCGGTACATAGCGGGCACCGTTATCCTTGCTCTGGAAACTGGGATATCCGATGTCGTTTTCCTCAAAATACCCAGTGTCGTCCGGGAACTCCACCAATACGTATGGACTATCGTGCCTTGTTCGTGCTGTCCGCAGCTTCTCTTCCGTGAAGTTGTCTATCTCGTCAAGGTATTCTATGGTGCTCCAGTCCGTATTCTCGTGTCGGCGGAGAACTCGTCGGCCCAGCCGATAATTGTGCGGACCGTTTCGCGGGAGTTGGATGACAGCCGATATTGTCGTCGGCCGACTTCATAAGCGATATCGACCAGTGTTTCGGAGTAATCACGCAAGGAGACATTGCCCGGAAATTCTACGGGGTGCCTGGCTGTAAAAGTTGCGATAGCTTCGGCAAAAAGGCCGTACAGGATTTTGTCACGCAGCAGAAAGGCTTCTTCGCGTGTGATACCCTGTACGGTAGACTCGTGGCCGTCGATGAACAGTTGGAGTTCGCCCTGATGCAGCACGTCCTCGCGCTCGTGGTAGTTCGGAACATTCGCCTCGATGAAATTCCAGAATGAATCTGTGATAGATAAGTCGCTATTTTTCATTTGTTTATTATTTTTGAGACCATAACAGTGTCTTTTCCTCGATTGACAAACTTTCCCACCAGTTGTCACAAACATCTACGAAATCTTGATAACCATCTTCAGGGTCAAAGTCGTCCTGACGGTAGCCGGTAATGCGCTCCATCTGCCGGAAGTCCAGACCGTGCCACCACTCGTCGAGGTTTTGCAGTAATTCGCTTTCTCGGATTGGGTAGGTATTTTCGTTGCAGTTGCAACAGTAATTTTCATCGCGGTTATATGCCTGCGAATACGCCTCACAGGTGTTGGTATCGACCCAAATTTGTTCCTGCACGGCGAGCGAGCCGCACACCTCGCAGCGCCACGGGTTGTCGATGACAAGGCCGTGCTTCATGAGCCAACGGACGATGCACAGTAACCCTTCTATCTGGATATGTTCGAGAGGTTCGTTGAAATCTTCGCCCGCTTCGCCGTTCAGAGTACAGAGCAGGCGGCCCTTCTCGTCGATAAAAAGTTCGTATACCGTGGCGGCTGCATAACCGCCGTATGTACCGAACGAGTCGTTGTGGGTAATTACGATGGGTGCAGTATCGTACTGTTCGAGCGTCTGGTCATGGGCATAATGTTTACCCAGGTTTTGATAGAATGTACCTAAGATTCGATGTTTGGCCACGGCATTCTGAATGAGGCTGAAGGCTTCGTTCCGAATTGCGGTCAGACGGCGGGTAAGGCTCGTAATGAGGACAGGTTCTGTTTTCATGTCGTTCATAGTTTTTTGTCGGATATCATTTAATCTATACAGTTGGTAATGGCAATGCACCTGTATTGAGAATCGTCCAGTATTGGATATAGATATTTCGGTTGTCAGTAGCTATACCCGAGAAACATGGAAAATGCTTCCTGCGGTTGCTCTTGTGCAATACCAACATAATATTCCTGCCATTGCGCCGTACATTCGGTATGCCTGACCGTAAATCGCAGGATGGCGTGCTGTTCGCCCAGATAATCGAATGTGGAAAGGACCTCGCGTTGTATCGTTTCCCTCTGGCAATCCCGCCAATTCATGTAATCCGCACCCGATAGAGGTCTGTCAGCGAAGCCTGAAATCCACTTTCCGAATCCATCTTTGGAAACTTCAGGATATTGTTCCCGGACAGCCGCCCAAGCGTCGGCGCTTGCTTCTTCCAGAGTCGGATAAGGAGTCGGAAATTCCGTGCGGTCGTTGCCGTCGCGGGCTACGGGATTCCATTCCGCATCGCAAAGTATGAAGACGACGCCCGGCACGATTCGGCCGCTGCGTTCGCAGTATCCATACGGAGCGTCGCAAAGCGTCCACCACGTATGTTCGTCGAAAGTATCGCGGCCGACATACTGTCTGCCCCCGTTGATATGTTTCACTTCCCAAACTTCCTTGCAGTCTCCGCATCGATATACAGGAGTCGGGCTTTGTATTCTTTATCACTCATAATAACTGAAAATTAAATCTATAAAGCAGCCTGTGCCGCAGAATCTGCGACGCAGGCTTTGGTATTTTGAACACTCTCTGTCAGTAAGCCAGTTCTGCCACCATTGCGTTGTTACCGATGTAAAGGTCTCGTTCGGTGGTCAATCCGAACGGTCCTCGTAATGCTTGCAATTCGGAAAGCATAAGAGTTCCCCATTCCCACTCGTAGCCGAGGGTACAGTAGCCATACAACATCCAGTCACCGTCCGGTTGCTGCTCGGCTTCAGTCACGAGCCATGTCGCCGCACCCCACGGAGTGAAATATTTGACCAGCACCGTAGCCTCGATTCCTTTTTGTCCTGTGAACGGAAAGGATGCTTTTGGAATTTCTTTTCGATTTCTTTGGTTATCAATCTCATGATTAAATGCTTGAAAAAAATTAATACTATATCCCGATTCAGCCGTCCGGCTGTTTTCGGTTTTCGGCACGAATGGTAACGGACGGGGCCAGAGGCGATCCGGCAAGGCTTTCGGCAATAAAAAACAGCACATCTTTGGGTGCTGTTTTTTTGCCGAAACTCGTCTTGGCCTTGTCCGGTCGCCGCCCGTCCGGTACTTTTGTCGCCGAAACCGAATGGCAGCCGGACGCAAAGACGGGTATTCCTCACGTCTATCCATGCTGCTTCGGAACATCGACTGATTTGCCGCGACCGAGTATGTCAATATCGAAATGGAGTTATCGACTTATGCCGCAACGATACGCTGGTTGCCCCACGATACGTACAACTTGCCGTCGTCGTCCCGTTGGCGTGTCAGCAGTTTTTCGATAAGGGAGGGCGTTAGGTCGAACTCCTCGAATATTTCGGACTCCTCTCTTATCTCTCCGAGTTTAATGAACTCGTTCAGCCGCTCTTTGGTCGTTACGAGTGCCAACAGGTTTTGTTCGATGGATTCGTCGTAGGTTACGAAATGTACCCGTTTTTTCTGCTCGGAATCCAAGCGTATGAAGCGAAAATAGAACTGCTCCATGCGGGGAATGTTCCACTGGAGGGATTCGAGGATTATGTCGTCGCAGGAAGGGATATTGACCGAACTTTTGAGTGCTTGTTGTGTGCAGACCAATATCCCGTCCGTCGTCCGGTCGAATCGGTCGATAATTCTTCTCCGTTTTTTGAATGATTGCCGGCCATGAACCAAAAATAGAGGCCTGTTCGGAATTATCGCCGAGACATAAGCCTCATACATCTCCAACGCATCAAGTGTAGTACATCCTATAGCTACTTTTTGCGGTATATTCCGGACCATTGCAGCTATATGTCTTACTTTCTCCGGGAACGGCTCTCCCGTATATCCGGGCATGGTATTGGCAATCGAGCATGCTTTTATCATCAGAATGATCTGTCGTACGATTTTCATTGCGGCGTCTTTGCGAGTGTCGCCCGTACTATTGAAAAAAGAGGTTGCATATCTGACAAAATTCTGTGAGAATCTTTTTCATAAACGGCTTTTTCTCCTGCACAGGGAAGAACTACATGATTCTTGATTTCGTATTTTTCACCGGCAAATTCCCGGAACTTACGTGTCAGCACCGTTTTGGCATTAAGCTCCCACAGAACTTCTTTATTGTATATATCCTGATTGTGCTTTTCGATGCCGAAGACGGTTACTTTACCGGGGCAAAAACAGGATTTGAACAGCGAGGCTCCGCCATATGCGGGGAACGGCTCGCCGTAAAATTCGTTGGGTGCGTCTGCTATTTCGTGTGTTTCCCGATCTTCGTAATAGACTTTGGGACACCAGCACATCATATTCACCGAATTGTTATAGAGCAACGATAGCTGGCTGTACTGTTCGGCTACGTTGTTGCGTGTGGTTGTACCCGTTGCCAGTATTTTGTACGAGCAACGACGAAACAGATTGAGCGTATTGCGTGTACGTTGCGAGGTGTCGTTGGTCAGTTCATCCGATTCGTCGAAGATTAAACATAGTTTGTTGGAGTGGCTCTTTACGAATCGTTTGAGCCAATATTTCAGTTTCCCGAGCATGGAAACCGAAACGACGATAAACTCTCCCGGTCGGATATTTTCCAGATGCCGGGGCTGCGTAATGCGGGTATATCGTTTTTTCTGCCGAGTCAGAAACGGCTCCCAGGTCATTTCGATCGCCAGCGCCGGAGCTACGACGATGGTGTTGTGTACACGCTTGAGGGACCGGATGTATTTGGCGAAGTGGTATGCTACGGCTGTCTTGCCCGACCCCTGCTGCCAGTTGAGCAGGTTGAAGCGTTTCTGGAAAAGCCAGTTCATATCGTGCCGTTGCAGGTCGGTAAACCGGCACCGCTTGCCGTCCTTGTTTACGAACGACAAGCCGTCGATATATTCAGCCAGGCGACTATCCTGCGGCATCTGAAAGTAAGGAATGCTTTGTCGCAGATACTCCCGGTGTTTTCGCCCGATCACTCGCCGCGCCGCGCGATACTGCTTTTCGATGTCGGGTGTTAGCCACGCTCCGGCATCGGGCAGTCCGCCGTTATCAATCGTGAGTTTATAAATGGGCACTTCCCGGACAGCGATGTCGTCGAGAAGGTGCGGGGCGTATGCTTTCAGTTTGTAGGAGTAATTGTTTTTCACAAGAGCGACTTTTCGCTGCGGCACGAAGTATTGTTCCCGGACGTATCGTCGCAATATGGCCAGCACTTTCGCATAGGTGGCTTCGAGCGCTGGTACTCTTCATATTGCGTTTTCGACGCATTCTCGGGCGGGGTCTGGCTGCGGAATTTCGATACGAGTGCTATGGCCTGTTCGTATTTCGGCCGCAGGTGCGGATGGGTCTTGATTTCATACAGATACTTCGTCATCGTGTATTCGAATGCTTGCTCTTCTTCGAGTTCTATGCGGTTTGTTTCCTGTCGTACTTTCAGTTTCAGGGAACATTTGATTTCCCGGAAGCGTGCGATCCGCTCGCGGAGCCTGTTCCTGCGTAATAAATTCGTCCTCCCGATACGGGCGGCTTTCGATATGTGCGGATTCCCGGGAGAATACCACCAGCTTTGGTCGCAAACTCCGCGACGCCGAGATCTTCGAAAGTATCCTGCGGCAGCTTCGTCTGTCCGGGAAATGAAAAACAGTTGTCGATGTAGCGTATCTGGGATTTGTCCCAAAATTCGTTTTGCAGGAAGGAATACGGCACGATGCACAGGAGCAGACCTGCGGGTTTCAATACGCTATATGCTTTCCGGAAATAGTAGAACTGCGAAGAATCGTTGCCGAATTTCAGATTGAAAGGCGGATTTCCGAGCAGCAGATCGAACAGCATGGCTGGCTCGTACTGTTGCATGTCCTGCACGGCAATATGCGCTTCTGGATATAGATAACCTGCAACTTTTACTGCACGAGGGTCTATGTCGAAGCCGTAAGCGTTGTGTAGGTTAGGCAGGAAATTGAAGAAGTTGCCCATTCCGCAGCCCATATCGAGAACGGTTTCCGTCGGGTCCGAAGCCGCAAGCGATACGATCTGGCGGCAAAGGGCGTGGGGCGTGAAAAACTGTCCCTGCTCGAACTCCCGTTTGGCGCAGGCATATTCGTGGTAATTGGCAAACTGGTCGGGATTGAGGTCGTGCAACCCGCCCACACCCGTGTAACAGTTGTAAATGGTTTGCCGGGGAATTCTGTTTTCGCCGGATTCGATGTCGGCGAGGATTTTTTTCGTTGATTTCCGCACGCCTGGCCTGCGGAATCGGTTGTGGAATTATTTCATACATGGTCAATAAAACAAAAAGGCCATACACGACTTGGGTGTATGGCTCGAAAATTTATGATAATGAAATTATGGCAGTTCGATGATGAACTCCGCAAGAGTATGGACTTGACAGTAAAAACAGGAAGAGCAGCTAAGGCTGCTCTTCTTTCCTACGATCATATATGACAATACCGACTCTTCGGATATGCTCTATTAAATCCGGACTATCCAAATCTTTGTAAAGCGATATGTCGAACAGCTACGGCAATAACAAATCATCAATAGTAAGTATGACCCGATAAAGATCCATAAATTCCAACTTGTCTCCGGACAAAACGATATCTACATCGGAAAAAGGTTTGTAATTGCCTTTGGCTCTGGAGCCATATAGTATGACTTGTTCGATATTCTCTTCGCAAGAAAACACATGATGCAGTTTTTTTAACGCATCTTCTGACAATCCGTATTTCATTGCTCGAAAAGATTGATTCCCGGCTCTAAAAGAGAATTCATTTTTCTCTCGAACTCCACGAATAGAGGAAAATAGATTTCGGAAATATTAGCGGTTATTTTATCTGCCGATTCGTCATTGTAGGTATGCGATGTAAGGTTTCGGTCTACGATTGAATGCATCCACCTCTCATCGGTTATAATTCCTATTTGCAGGGCTTGGCGAATGGCATCCGCGATCCGCGAATATCGTGATAACCCTGATATTCCTCGTAATCTTTCATCACCTTCCACGCCATTTCGTGTGTATATTCGAAACGTTGTATAAGTCCCTCTTGCAACAGTTCATCTATATCGTGCCCCATGTGCGACTCTTCGGTCACTATTTCAACGGCTGCTGCGAGTTTCCGCAGCGCTTTACGATAATTTGAAAACCGTTGTTGCCAACGTATATCTTGCTGTTCCATGTTGTCGTATTTTACGCTTGTTTTGCAAATATAACAAATTTTCACGCTTTGGAAACAATACTCATAGGATATGAACTATTTATGATTTCCGTATCGTTCCGAGCTTCAGAGCCACGAAACAATCCAGCGCTTCCCTCGCCGATGGGAAGCGTATGTCGATACGACCATTCTTATAAAATTTGATCTCGCAGCCTTTCGAGTTCTGGATTTGATACCAAATACTTGTATCAACTTCGTGCGACCGTAATCCTACAATATCGTTGCTACTTCCCGTCAGCAACCCGCTGCGGTGCATGATGACAGCGGTACAAATGTCGGATACGATTTTTTCTTTTCCATATGCTATCGAACATCTGGGAGTAGAACTTTTCATCCAAAAGTCATCGAAAAGATAGGTTACGGGAAATACGACCGTCGCTCCTTTCAAAGCCGGAGGATAATATTTGAGGTCTTGCAACAGTCGTTCGATAATCTCCTGTTCCGCTTTAGCCTGAAAACTTTTACCGTCCAAATAGTCGAGAACGTGTCGGAGGCAATTCTCGTAATACGGTCTGAAGTCGATGCGGAGCGTATCGGAACCGAGGTTGAAAGACGGAATTGTGAGGTTGTATTTACGATTGAAATAATCGGTAATCATCGTGCAGAGTCGCCTGCAAGCAGCATCGTGCAAATATACGATTTTGTCGATACTCTCGAACGGCAGAAACAAGAACTGATCGAAAGGTGTTCGTTTCGTCTTATCTCGCGGTAACTTATAGGTCACCTTGCTGTCGGGAAGAAAATCGACGGAGTAATCCTGTAGCAACTGTGCTTCGAAGCGCACCTCGTCGTATTTTTGCCCAAGGCATCGTGAACATTGTCGAACTGGGTCTGTAACTGGCGGCAAAAGTCCGTGTCTTCTTCAGGAATAAGCGCTTGTCGATCCGCGGGAATTTCATCGAATATTGCAAGCAAATTCTGATTCTGACCGGTCTTTGGATAAGGTTTGTTTTCCATTTCGATAAATAGTTAAGTAATGTTGTTTATAATAGGAATTTTACAAGTACAGGTTTTTATGATGCGCTACCCACTCTAATCGTCATAGGGACGTCCTGTTTCGATATGGCGTTTTATGTCGATATTTCAGGTGTAGTCCGAGAATGTCCCAACCCGCTTTTCGAGCAGGTGCCGACAAATCACTATATTTGTATATCCCGATTCAGCCGGACAGTTGTTTTCGGGTTACGACACGAATGGTTTTTTTCTACATTGTGGAACCGGTTGTAAAAAGAAGGTGAGAAAGTGCGGTCGATCGACCGCACTTGTCTTCTATGCAAGTCTCAGGTGTGTGTTTGCCAGAGGTCGTCGTGATTGAACGTGACGGCACAGGACTGGTCGGGCGAGCCGTGGTACAGCAGGCCGCCGTTCATAATGAGCCTGCCCGTCCGGGCCATATAAACTAAATCCAAACGAATATGGGGCGAAATCTCCGTAAAGAGATACTATGCGTCCGTCATGCTCCCAACTTTCGAGCTTGGCAAGACACTTCTGCAAGGACTTGTCGCCGAGTGTCGCGGCGTATTCCTGCGCTTCGCAAAGCCGTTCTTGGCATTTGATTATCATATTGTTGATGTTGTGTAATTAAACAAAATGTCCGCTCCCGACTTTTCGGGAGCGGACCGGTTATTGTGAACGATTTGTAATTTGGAGAGGTCGGACAGTTATTCGGCAAGCGTCCGGTTATGCTGTTCGACGATATCCGTAAAGATTTTGATTATCCCGTACAGTCGCTAATACAAGCATCCGAACACCCATAGAGGAATATCCGTTTAATTTGCAATGGTAGATTTAAGGTCGTTTCAAGTACAAATACAACAAAACACTTTTGTAAAAGCGAATTTCACTTATATCTTCACCTTTTCAAAAGTGTCGTTGGCTTCGGCGGTCCTTTATTTGTCAGTTTTCTCATATTCGATGCTGTTTATAATGCGCGGGCCATCGCTCTCCGGATATCTCTTGCAACTCCCGGCTGCGTGCGGGAGCCGCTCCCGAGCACAAAAGCTGTAATCGCCTGGGTGAGTTTCCAGAGCGTCGCACCGCCTGAAAGTCCGTCGTCGGGATTATTAGCCATCAAGAGTTTCTGTACGCCTTCGCCCTCCGTTTTCTGAAGCCGCCCTCCCTTGACCAGTTTCTTCAATTCCGCCTCGAAATCCACCTCAGCTTCCGAGGCGGCCTGTATCTCCAGCGATTTTTGCCGAAGGTTATTCGGGTCATAAAGATTGCGGGTATAGTCGCCGATGGCCGATACCATCGTCGCGGTATCGAGACGATACGTTCTATCGGAAAGCATCTGACTCTCCGAGAGGCGTGCTCCCAGATGAATCTGTTTCATCACGCTCTCGCGCACCATACCGTTCAGACACACGCCGTTCAGGAGGAACGTTCGCATCTCCACGGCACCGTCCCCGTAGTCGGACGTCGAGAAGCGTGCGCCCATGTATATGGCTACTGTTCCGTTCCGCTGCGTAGGGATACAGATCGGTTCCGGCATGATGGTTTCCACGTATATCTTGGTGTCGGTCATCAGTGCGTCGCACGGCACGCCGCCCTGAGCCGTTGCCGCCGAGAGGAAAGCCGTGACCAGGCTCCACGCTGTTCAGACGGCGGTAGCTGTCCGACAGTACGCCGCGTACCTGATCGTCCACCGTCCGCACCAGCAGCCGGCTGCGCTCTGTCCACGATGAGTGCTGGTTGAGTATCTCTGCCGCGAGCCTGCGCTGCCAGGCGGCGCCTTCGGAGAGTTCCCGTAAATATTTGGCGGGTACGGCGACTTTCTCGGCCAACTGTCCCACGGCATGCGATGCAGCCCGTATTTACGGCCGGCCATATTCATAATGAGCTTGTTGCCGTCTTCGAGAAATATTACATCGGGAGCGGCTTGCGTGCGGTTGGCCGCACCTATCGACGCCAGGTAGTCGTTCGCCGTGCCCGCCTCCTGCATAAGCCGCTGCATGGTCTGCCGGAACAACGGCTGGTTGTTGTCGATCATCCGGTGTACACGTTTGCGTGCCACCTCGTTAAGTCCTTGTTGTAATGTTGTCTTTTCCATGATTTGACCGTATAAGGTTTAACCTTTGATAACTTTAGCGGCGAAAGCATTTTCTCTTTCGTGATTCACCGATTTCTTCCTCTTGTTCCGGAATATCCGATTCGTCGAATCCGTATCCTGGTTCCGGTATCGGTGTATTGGATGAATTTTCAGCCTGGTCGCGCAGATGTTCTTCCCGGGTCCAATATTCCCGGGTCCAGTCTTCGCCGTTGATGTCTATGTTCCATCCTGGGTTCATAATGATGACTTTTAAGATTCAACAATTATTGATATGCTATTTTCACCGACGGGTTCGTCTCCCCGGCGTGTGGTACGGTTACGGGCGCATGGAGAACGGACGGGCGGCGAAAGCACAGCGCAGGGCAAGGCTTCGGGCATAAAAAAACAGCACCCTTGCGGTGCTGTTTTTTTGCCCGAACCGTCAGGCTCGGCCTTGCCCCTGCGCGGCCCGTCCGTTACCTTTGCTGCCCGGACCGGAAAACACGCCGGAAGACGAACGGAATCCCTCAGCTCTTTCCGCCTGCCATTTATCCGGATTTTCGACCGTATCATACTTTACGCCCCAAGCCCTTGGTTTCTCCTGCTGCATCGGGAATATGCAACGATACGCCATCCTCCAAATAATTTCGCTGCGACCGCCTGATATCCGGATATTCTTCCGCCAGAATCGTTCGGGCCTTTTCCCGGGCCTGCATCTGCAACTGCTCCAGGGATGACCGGTCATTGCAATTGGCTATGTTCTCTTCCAGGCTCTTTGAAATCGGTTTTATGCGGAAAGATGTATCGCCACTCCGAGGAAAGCCTCTGCTTCGGATAGCCTTCTCGGGAGATGTGGTCCAGCAAAGCTATTTCGAACGCCCGCATGTCGACATTCAGAGAGATGTCTTCGCCCATACAGAAGCGGGTATAACACTCGCTCGTGGGGTGCAGGTCGTACTCTTTTACGAGGAATCCCTCTTTCAGAATATCGCTGTCAAGAAAAGCGTGAGCCGGGATATCCGTCAATTTGAAATTACGGCTGTAGTGATTGAAATTGAAGTTCAGAGCCGGAATGTGTTTCATCAGCACGGAGGTATCGAAAAAGGAATGCAGATTGTACAGACGGAGTGTTTCGGTCTGGATTTCCCGGTCGAAGAAGTGGTCGGCGATGTGCTGGTGCAAGCTCCGGTATGCGTCGCAGCCCACCGTTTCGCTCATGTCGTAAAGCAAAACGCGGTTGGGAGCCAGTTCCACGGCACGGACTGAAGGGAACGACCGGGGTTCCGTTTCTCCGAGGACCAGCTCCCGGTCGCTGCCTTCCGTAGAAAGCGGGTCTATTCCGCTGCGGCGGCAGAGCGCGGCATTGCGCAGGGCAACGACGTTGGCGGGGCGCAGCTCCGCCAACGTGTCGAGATGACGTAGCCGATGATGGTAATCGCTGTGGTCGCGCCCGGTTTCGAGTGTCGGGAGCAGGCCGCCATCGGGAATGATATATCGAAAAACCCAGTCGTCGGGTACCGGAGCATCCGTCTGCAGGGAAGCGTCCAGCAAACTGTCGATGAATCGCCGGAAGTCGTCTTCGCCGGTCCGGTCGCGGATGATGCGTACGCAGTCCGTCTTGCCGTCAGGGGCAAACGCACAGAAAAAGGGTCGCCGGTTTAGTGTTTTCGCGCATCGTTTATCGTCTTATTTTGCAAGTTATATCGGGCTGCTCTCCGGGAAACTGTTTGCGGTCCACGCACAATGCGGTCTGTTGCCCAAACCGAGGACGTGTCATGTGGGTAATATGCTTCCAGAGCTGCCCTACGGTCATCTCCGAGAGAGGTTGTACGGCTCTTTGGCCCGGCTGGGTGCGTCGTCGGAAAATATCGTAGTTCACCGCATTGGCTGTCATGTCGAATTCCTGTAAGATGCGTCCCTGGCCGAGGATGTGCGCATCGGCATAAAGCTGTGCCTGAGGGTCATGTTCCTGTACGGACAGCCGGTCCACCATCTCTGCCACGCGGTCCGGGACGGCTATGATTTCCCAATAACGCAGAGGGCCGCCCGGTTGTGCGGGATTATAGAAGTTCAGGCTCCAGGCGGTGTTCGTACTCCCGTCGCTGCCGCTGTCCCTCGGTCGTTCTGGAAAAGAGCATCACTCCCTGCCGGGATTCCAATGCATCGTAGGAGCGGTATTCTGGGATAACGGCATTCTGGCGCGGGTAACTCCTCGCCATCTCCTCTTCGAGAGCGGGATAATCCGGCCGGGCCATCAAAAGGGTCCGCTCGGCGGCAGGAGTCAGGGGTACGATGTCCTGTTCGATACAGAAAAGCACGTCCCGCATATTGGCGGTATAGCGGCATTCCCCACCGCTGCGGCGTATGGTGTCGAGTACCCGGTCGAAGAATCCGTGTCGGCCGGCTTCCCGCAAGTCGGGTACATCCCCGCCGTCATGGAAATGTACGTAAGACACCCATACATTCGGGTTGTGACCTTCCCGAATAATATGTTCCGCATCGTCGTGCAGGTAGCGCAGGGAAATCCGTCGGTCCCGTTGCTCGAACGTGTTGCGTGCAGGACGTTTTTGTAGCTGTCATAAGTCAGATACAGGTCGGAGTGTTCCCTTGTTTTCATACGCTTCTATTTGCCGATATCCGTACAGTCGTCGGAGGGGTGCCAGGGTTCTATGTCGATGCCATTGTCTGCCTGGGGAGGACAGATAACTTCCGTTTCCGTCTGCTCGGAGAGCGTGCAGCCGCTCATCGCTACAAGCAGAGCTGCCGCCAATAACAACTTTTTCATATGCTTTAACGGTTTTTGATCAGTTCGCTCAGTTCGGGGTCCAGGGCGGCCCGGTAAGAGAGGTCTTCGTTCAAGGCGCAGGCCGCATCGAATGCCTGGAGTGACTGTGTGGGTTTTCCCTGCCGGGCATAAGCGATGGCCCGCAGGTAACATACACGGGCATCATCATCGCTCAGCGAAAGCAGCAGTTCGAGAGCCTGTGCATTGCGGTTGACCGACAACAGACAGATGGCCGTGTTGATGTCTGCATACGGAGCCAGGATGCCGAGTGCCGCGTCATACTGCCGCTGCTGCATCAACCCGACACCTTCGGCATAAAGACTGTCGGGCCGAGTTGTCACGAGCGTATCCTGCACCATGTCGGTACGATGCAGCCGGTAGTCGATGTGTACGGCCCGCAACCGGGGGTACAGCATTCGCTGCATATAGGCATACTCCTCCGGGAAACATGCCGCAATGCGTGTTTCTCGCAGGTCGGGGTCCTGTTCCTGTTCGATAAGCATTTCTATTTCCTGCTTGTGGACGATGTTGTCGTCCTGACGGATAAGTGCTGCAAGTGTTTCCCAGTCTTCGCCGATGCCGCCGGTCCGTATCAGCGTATCGAGGGGCAGTGAGGGAAACCAGGCGGCGAACCTGTGTTGCAGGTTCCAGGCCCTTTCCCTGGAGAGTCGTTCGTTTAGTCGGACGGGACCTTCGGGAGATGCACCCGCCCGAAGTACGATGCTGTCCACGGCGTATTCGCGGCGGTCGAAGATTTTTTCCATCAGTTGTGCTATCAGAGACAGTTGGACTTCGTTGTTTTCCAGTGTATCGACAATGCAGGATTCTCCGGCTCGGAATGCCAGTCTTTTCCGGTCGCTGACACGGATATGTTTTTTCGATGATGCGTTCCACATAACGGGTCGTGGTATCGGCGAAGAAAAAGCATCGAAGAGATGTTGTAGCGCAGCGTATCGGAGGGCGGCAAGGGATAAACACTGCCGTCCAGCCCTCGGATTTCGCCTTCGAGGGTGACGAGCAGTCGGCGACCGGCTTCCGCCGCAGGAATGCGCTGTACATAACGCAGCGAGATATCTTGTCCGGCTCGGGTTACGGAATCCGCACGCACCCCCTCGGGCAGCGGATACCGTACAAAGCGCCGGAAACCCCGTGCGGCATGCACCGAGTCGGGCCGGAAGCGCTCCAGATAACGGACGTATTGCCAGTAGTCGCGCCTCTGTACCCGGTCGAACAACGTACCCCGCAGGAAATCTCCTCCAGAGGTATCCGCTCCTGCTCACGATGCAAAACGGGGCGGAGGACGATACTGCGGCAATTACTCTGCAGGATGCGCGGGAGGGTTACCAAAAAATCGATTTCAATATGTCCGCAGCGTTCGGGAACGGTACGTGAGGGAGCTACGACAGTCACGGCATCGAGCCAGATATTGTAGGTTTCCTCGCCGTTCTCATAAGTTACTTCGACGGGAATAAGGTCGAACTCCGTGTTCGTGCGTATTCGGCGGACCGTATCGGCAGGGGGCGCTACAGCCCGCAGGGGCGGGGCGTATGACTCAGCAGCGCCTGGGCATCACGGCGGGCCAGGCGTCCCGAGGTGCTGCAACTGCACGCAGCACCTGCGGCCAGCAGCAGGAAAATATACATTGCGATTCGCATGAAACTTATGTCGTTTTACGGGTCGAAACACGGAAGGTATCGCTGAATCCCCGGGTATCGGTCAAGGTGAAGTCGAAGTAGTTGTTGGTCGTTTCGTATTGGGTCGTTCCGTCGGAGTTGATGAAGCGGATTTCGACGGAACTGCCTCCGTTGTTTCGGTGGACCTCGATGCGTTCACCCTCCTTCCAGGTTCGGTAGGCATTGCCGAAGGTCCTGTACTGCATTTCCCATTTGGGATAATATGTTCCTGTCGAAGTCCGCTTGAAAGAGAGCGAGAGTACGTTGTCCGGATCGCAATGCTCGGTGACAATGACCAGGACGCCTTGCGCGGTGCCGTTCTGCCAGCGGAAGGTATTGAGATATTCTTTGTCGCCGGCCTTGGTTCCCCAGAAGGTGTACTCCGTTTTGGCGATACGGTAATCGTCGGGATTCGTTCCGAGGATGGTCACGTTGTAGGTGTATGCGGTATTGCGGCGTACATTGAAATCGGAAGTATCGTTCTGTCCGATGTATATGTTGTATTCATAGAATGCCTGATTCAGGCAAATGCGAATATTGACA
>VOFD01001338.1_pt1 | contig 19208 bp, 36 predicted proteins | sample 5384101 | NCBI WGS metagenome assembly VOFD01 (sample SAMN12384723, study PRJNA508395) | human gut metagenome | isolation source: healthy gut C | host: Homo sapiens
GTACATACCGCACTTTGATTTCGGTGCAAAACCCTCTCCGATTGTGCCGTACCGGCATTTGCCGCAGTCTCTCAGCGGGATGACCGCAGATTGTCGTAGCCTTGTTTGAAGGCGGCCGGTGTGCTTTTTGAAATAAGGCCATGACAGATGTCACAGCCTTAGAAATGTACTTTGAAAACTTCATCAATACAGTCCCTGATTATCAACAGCAAAGCACGGATGGTCTCGGCATCGATGACTTTTTTGTCCTCTTTGGGAGCCGATGGTCAGGGCATCTGTCATCAGGTTGTCAATGAGGCGCGGATTGCCCTGGGCAAAGCTGTGGACGGCTGAGAGTGCTTTGCCGGATCAATGATCGTGGAGGAAGCACCGGCCAGCTGGATTTTGTGCAGGATGTACTTTGAAACTTCATCATCAGAAAGTCCGGCGTAGTTATAATGCACGGTGATCGCCGGCGCAGTGCTTCATGTACCGGTTTGCGGAGTGTGTCATTGAGATGGGATTCCCCGCACAGGATGAGGGTAAAGCAGTTTACGGAATCGTAACCGTAATTCATAAGCATCTTGATGTCGTTGAGAATGCCGGTATTCAGGTACTGTGCCTCATCGATGGCCAGAAGCAGGGGCTGATGCTTTTTCCTTATAAAGGTATGCGATCTGTTCCTGGATTGCACGGAACATGGTAGTCTTGCCGCCCCTGTCCGGAACACCCAGGATAGAGCAGAGCTGTTTGTAGAAGTCTGCAACACTGATGGTGGACAGACACAGGTACTCCATGTGGTAAAGGCTTGGATTGAGTGAGGAGGCAAAACAGCGCAGGGCGTAGGACTTGCCCATGCCGGGTCTGGCGGTAAATACACCGATGCCCCGGATGTCCTTGAGATAATCCAGTCGGTTTATCATTTCGGTAAAGTCTCTGGAAATAAAGTGGTCTTTTTTCCTTCAGTCGCTGTTTGTCAAAAGGATTGAAAGTAAGTCCGTAGTAAGAGTTGTACATCAAGATTCACCTCCCGCTTTGGAATAGTCGATTGCCGGCGGATTGTTCCGTCTGGTATGGCAGTTGTCATTGCGGCTGGTCTGCCGGATGGGAAACTTTTCACCGTCAAACAGGATGTAGGCTGAGGTCATGTCGTCCGGAAGATAGCGGACCTCCACTTTAGCGGAAATGAACTGCATGGGGACATCATAACAGACCCTGTCGATGGAGATGGTGGAATCCTTGCGTACTTTGCGGGTGATACGGTTGTAAAAACAGTCATCCAGCCATTGCCTGGACTCTGGCTTACGGGGATGGTCTTTGGACGCCTGGTAGCGTTCCGGCGGGATGGTGTCAATGCCCCGATGGAAGGTGGTATTGTAGTCACGCATGTAATCCTTGAGCATCCCGTTGAACTGTGACAGGGAAGTAATCTTGTTGATATCCAGTGTATAAAGCCATCTCTCCTTGAGGGTGCGGAAATGCCGTTCTACCTTGCCTTTGCGGCACCGTCCCGGACTCTCGTATGGAGAAGAAGAATCCCGAGGGAGACACAGATCATGGAAAGCTGTGCATTGGAATAGCTGCATCCATTGTCCACATAAAGTTTATCGGGAATGCCATAGGTGGCGATGGCATCCTTTAAAACCTTCTGAAAGTTGCAGGCATTGTCAGTGTAGAACAGTTCACCGCCAACCAGAAGCCGGGAATGGTCATCAATGATCATGATGCAGTAGACTCTTCTGGAGGTGCCGTCTTCCGTGATGTGGGGAAGATAACAGGTGTCGGCCTGCCAGATCTTTCCGAATTCGTCCTCTTCAAAGGCTTTGCGGTCACGAAGATTGGGATCCCTGGCAGATTTCAGGTCGTTGTGCCGTATGAAACGCTGGACGGAATCAACACTGACGGTGGCAGGGATAAAGGATTCCCGTACCAGATGCGTGTAGATCTGCGTGGCATTCATGCGGGGGTGTTCTTCCTTGATACGGTAGATTTCAGCGATGGCATCCTCGTTTAGAGCACGAGGAATGCCTTTGTCAGAGCGTGTGCCCGGCATCAGGGCATCCAGTCCGCCGATACTGTACTGGGACTTCCATTTTTCCAGCGTTTTGTAACTGTAGGTGACCGTGGAGCCATCGGGAAGTGTCAGTGGAGATGCCGTGACGCGCTTGTAGTAGGCGGTAGCCGAGGCATCAGGATAAAGCCCCTGGATAACAGGAGCGATGAGAGCGAAGCGGAACTGTGCCACTTCGGCATTATGTTTCATTGTTTCGGTATCTTTACTCATGGTAAAAGCCCTCCTTCTTATGTTTTCTACATCATAATCGGAGAAACTTCCGGTAACCATCCCATGGTCGTGTGGTCAGAAGATGGAGATATCCGGAGCGAAGACAGTCTGATGATACCGTGCATTTTGGGGAGACTTCAGTACGGGGTCCCTGTGGGACTGCAGGAAGGAATGGCACTGTTGCCGGATAAACGCCATGGAGAAGGAGGAGTAGCTGTCCATCGTGGCAAGATCCTTCAGGAAAGCGGAGTTGGAGACATCGTTGTCATCCAGCAGACCAAGCCACTCTTTCTTATGGGATTTCCAGAGAGCAAGCCATTTGAAAAACTGGTTCTGTGAGATATCATATCTTTCACAGAGTTGTTCTATGGTAAAGAGTCCTGCAAAGTACTCTCCGAGAAGACGCAGGACGAAGAACAGGCTGTAGCTGGAGTAAGGAATGATGATGTCCGGGAGGACAGCGTGAGCGTGCCTGCAGCTATCACAGAATACCCGGAGAACACATAAATCCGATTTTTCCTGTCTGCCGGCTTTAAAATCAATGATGGATCTGCCGTAGTAGTGATGGATGTGGCAGTTTCCGGTACTTCCACATATGGGACAGGTCTCCTGTTCGGGCTGAAACCGCTCCATGTAGGAGTCAAAAAGGGATTTTGATGAAGTTTTTATACGAAATATCTTGCAAAAAAGTAAGTTTTTTCTTATCATAACAATGCAAAGTGACTGCTGATATGACAGGTAATCACTTATTAGGGCATGACCCTGCATCGAACCTGTTTTTGCAGCACTTGGGTATGAGAGAAAGAACGAACTTTGGTAGGGGCTGTTCTTTCTCTTTTTTTGGTTACGAAAAGACTATATGGGAAAGAAAAGGAATGGTCAAGATGGCAGATAAAAACGTGCCGTAAAATACAGCACGCTAAGATAGACAATATATAGGAAAAGCTGAATTTAATCTGCGGTAAAGTTGCCGTAGGTGGGAACAATAATTCGTGTCCTTATTGTTTTGGAGATTTTTATATACACCTTATCTTTTTCATCAAATAATATATACACCAATTCATCCTCTTTAATCAAAAAACTACATACATTTTTAACTCGAATCTCCTTCTTGTCACTGTTATCTTTTTGAGAGACCAAGTTTCCCTTGTCTAAAAAATATTTTTTGTTATGATACTCCTGAACATTAAAAAAATTAAATGAACTTGTCCCCTTTTCCGGCGTAATACTCAAATAATTCGCATCAAACAATTCGCTTTGACTATGCGGTTCCATAAAAAAACGTAACATATATGCAACAAATATAAGAATGCCCGTGCCTATAAAAATGCATTTTACAATTTTCATACAATTACACTCCTTTGCACAAAGTTGTTGAATACTCTATACGGATTAATAAATAAGCGCATAACCCAATTTGCCTTCATATAATCATCTATAGTATCCACAAAATACTTCATACTTGCAAAAGCATTATTTGGCACGCTCATAGCATTCGCATAACCTAGTGCAACATGGTACTCATGATTATATTTTCATACACTCCTTTACTCAAAAAATCTACTGTCATATCTAAACAATTATGAGACAAAACATTATATTTCTCCTTGCTATACTTTCCCTGTTTCTTTTTTTTTTGCTATTTTTTATCGTGCTATTTTTTTACTGATTTAAATTTCCCTTTAAAATACACCAAACCATTGTAAGGACCCATATCTTTTCCTCGTCTATATTTTTGATTAATAATTTTTAAGAAGTGTACTGCTATTTGCAAAACTATAATAGTAGTCTAAAGTTTTCTTTGTAAGTCCCTTTTGTCCAGTATAGGTTAGATAATCCCATTTATTGTTGTGTATTTTTTATCAATACTGCTGAATGTCCAAATCCGCTTGCACTTTCACTGGAATTAAGCCAAATCGCATCATGCCCACTCGGATCAACTGCATTCACCCCATCATTCTCACAATACGTATACAAATGCAGACTTTCCGGTTCATCATCTTCCCCAGTATACGTATCCCTTGTCAAAAATCTCCCTACATTTGGCTCATAATACCTTGCCCGAAGATAAATTTCCTCCGTCTCCTTATCATAGTACTCACCACAGTAACGGAACGGATTGTCATCCTTACTATCCGGGTTCACTTCATTGCCAAACGAATCATACTCATAGGTTTTTGTGACTTTGCCACTTCCATCCGTCAACTGCACCACATTTCCGTGCGGATCAGTCACATAATACTGCTTCTCTGTATTCTCTCCCTTATCCGAATACACAAGGTTACTGCCGTAACCTCGATCGTTGCCACGGATGTAGCGTTTCTGTACCCTCCCGCTCTCGGATAGTTCCATCACCGGCTGATCCCCGTCCCAGACAAAGAAGGTTTTCTCCCCCGTTCACTGTCTTACTCGTCCGCGACCCTTCGGCATCATAGGTAAAAAGCTGACTTTATAGTTCTTTGTCAGCGTCTGTGTCAGCTGATTCAGGGCATTATAGTGATTCACCACGTTTTCATTCAAGCGGTTATCTCCCGGCGTCACATCGATGTCAACATAATTTGCTGTCCTTTTTATCGCTTGGGATTCCATAGCGGTTGACTGTCGCAAGCTGGTTTCCGTTCTTGTCGTTTTGTAAATGACAACGGAATCTTCCTCCGTATCCGTATTTAACGTATCGGTACGAAGTAATTCATCGTTTTATTGTATTTGTAGGCAGTTACCTTATTGCCAACCGTCATCTCTTTTCGGTTGTTATTACTGTCGTAGGTATAGGAAATGTCCTCACTGCCTGTCTTCTTCTCTTTCGTGATACGCCCTAATAAATCATAGGTGTAGGCAGATGTCTTGGTTTTTTTTACCATCTTTATCCTGTACGGTTGCGGTCTCTTTCGTCTTCTGCCCATTTACCAGATATTCCGAATCATATTCGGAAATCACTCCGGCACTGCCCGTCCGGTTTTTCAAAGATGTCAAACGGTTCTGGTAATCATAGGCATACGTGGTAGTCATACTGTTTCCTGCCACAGTACGTTCCGACAAGTTGCCATCGGTATCATAGCTGTAGTCTACCACTTTCCCGTCTTCATCGGTGACAGCGGTCAGTTTCGACGCCCCGTCATAGGTGTACTGCAGGGAAAGTTTGGTATCATCCCCCACCTTGACTGCAAAGGCAGACTTATTCCCGGCACTGTCATAGGTATAGTTCTTGACCACATCTTTGTTCTTCGTCAGTTTGGTGGTCTCTTTCGTTACCTGACCGGACACATCGTCATAGGTAAAAGTAGTATCATCCTGTGTTGCCACATCGCCATAGGCATTGTAGGTATAGGTCTCTGTCCTGCCCTCCGGGTCCGTGTAAGATTAACTAGTTTTTCCCATCGTATTCATACTTGGTTTCCCGGATGTCATCGGATTTCTTTTTTCCACTGATGGTGAGGGCATAGGTCAATTAACATTATTTCATAAAAAGCAAAAACGAAATTCAACCAAAGGACCGAATTTTGTCGTTTAAGGGTCGGTTTTGCACTATTAGTTTGGAAAGCGGGTGACAACTACCCTACGCTAGAGGGTCACTGTCATTTAATCATTACTTCCAAAGTCCATTTCTGTTTCATTATTGCTTTTCAATGTATGCTTTCCATTTAACCGTTCCATCCAAACTCATACAATACAGGATATCCGGGCGATTCTCCTCTTTCTCATCCCAGTAACCATGCCTTAACTCTTTTTACATATATCTGATTCTCCATACATTGACTGACATCAACTTCTTTTCACTGATAAGAATATCCTTCCCCGTCTTCTTATCGATTCGGTGTAACTTATATTTATTATCTAAGTAAAAGATATATTTTTTATTCTTTGGAAAATGCAACCTCACCATACGAATACCGAAGAGCATCTTTCAGCAATGACCGTATTTTCCCACCCTTGCGAGGAATAGCCATATCCTGACAATATATATAGTCATCATCCACAAACAGGAGAACACTATCGTTCGAATAAGTAGAATATCGTATGTATGCCTTCTTTCTCTTGTATCGAATTAGTTCGGTCTGTTCCCGGGTCTCCAGATCAAACATATACAAAGATACCACCTTACCCTTTTTGCCTTCCGTACAATATTTTCCCATCTACAAATGTCAGGTACGGTTTCGCTTCATTCATCTGTTTTGTACAAGTCATTTTCTTTTCCTGAGCTATGTTATCCAACTTTCGGCTAATTAGAAAAGTTCCCGGTTCGTATCCACCTCCTGGTTCCCATTGCGCATCCGTTCTGGAGTCATAGTACATGCTCCCTCTATAGAACATAATATCGTCGACATCAATCCTTTCGTCACCTACATCAGTGCCCTCAGCACAATTCTCCAAAGAGTACTTCAAATCCTTCCGTAGCCAGATTAATCCGAACAATATCATAAGAAATATTTTCAACATCGAATGTCACTGGATTTTCCTCCACATACATTATATTGGCGAAAAAATCTGTGCCGGCTTTTGCAAATCCTATTACCGTTCCTTCTCTACGAAAAAAATGTCCTACTTCATTTCTTTTTGGTCCTGATAAATCGTATATTTACCTCCCTCGCCCGTATGTAAATAGTAATAATGTCCATTGGATATTTGAGAAGCATCAATAAAATCAGATGAACGAAATCCAACTCCTACATCCTTTTCATCCAATTTGCCCGGCTTCAACTTGCAATTCTTTCCTGTTTCATCAATAACAGATACGCTTTTGATTTTTCTTTTTTTTCTTTTTTTTTTTCCCATTCATTGTCGGCTGACAGTCGTTGGAGGACTTACTGCATAAGTTTGTTTCTCTATCTGATTTCGCTTAAGCACATTATCGTCCTCGCTATTAAACCACACTGTAATAACAGATAATAGGGTAAACAGAGTAATGCACACCACATATTTTCTTTTCATCATAATCACCTCTCGTAGAATGGCAATAACAACACGCAAAACTTTACCTAAAAACATCTTTGAGATATTCTATGGATTTATTTATTGATTTAGTATATTGAGGGTTTTCCTCCTTTGAGTGAAATTTAGGTCTCCACTCCCATTTGTTACTCGTAAAATTATAAGCAAAAATCGAATTAGGATCATCTTTTGTTCTTTTTATGTCTTTTCCTTATGTTCTTTTTTCTTTCTCTTTTCATTTCTAATTTTTATTACATCCTTATCCCAATCCATGTGAAATGCATTCGTCCTTTGACTAAACTTATCTTTATTTGCAGTATTTTTATATGTGTCCAAATCACTAACATAACTATGAGCCTGATAGTCTTGAATAGAATGCAACACACATCCAAGAATCAGATAGGACTTTTTTATCATTTGGTCTTTTTTCTAATTTTATTTTTTTTGCTGCTTTTTTTCAAACTCTTGAGCCTCACTTTATTCTTACCATGAAACGTAGCGTCAACTTTTTTCACGGAAAATTTCTTATCCTTCCCTTTTTTGCATATTTCCCACAAAAATCTTCTAGTATACTTTTTTATACTTTTCATAATAGTCGTCACCATATTTACCTTTTGCTTTTGCTTCTGACTTAGCTTTATCACTTATAAAATCAGGAAGAATTGAACCATCTAATATAATGCTGTACTTATCTGAATTAAAATGACAAACAACAGGATTAAATCTATCAATATGATGTTCATTGACATATTGATTTAACGCTATTTTGCTAATATCCTGATGTATAAACGCTCCATAACTCGTTTTCCCCAATATCCCGTCGGATCCACCATATTCACCCCATCATTCTCACAGTAAGTATACAAATGCAGGCTTTCCGGCTCATCACTTTCCCCGGTATAGGTATCCCTTGTCAAAAATCTCCCCACTGCCGGCTGGTAGTACCTTGCCCGAAGATAGATTTCCTCCGTCTCCTTATCATAGTACTCCCCACAGTAACGGAACGGATTATCGTCTTTCCTATCCGAGTTCACTTCATTGCCAAAAGAATCATACTCGTAGATTTTCGTGACTTTGCCACTTTCATCCGTCAGGCGCACCACATTTCCATGCGGGTCTGTCACATAATACTGCTTCTCTGTATTCTCTCCCTTATCCGCATACACAAGATCGTTTCCACGGATATACCGTTTCTGCACCTTTCCGCTCTCGGAAAGTTCCATAACCAACTGATCCCCATCCCAGACAAAGAAGGTCTTCTCCCCATTGACTGTCTTACTCGTCCGCACCCTTCGGCATCATAGGTAAAGCTGACTTTATAGTTCTTTGTCAGCGTCTGTGTCAGCTGATTCAGGGCATTATAGTGATTCACCACGTTTTCATTCAAGCGGTTATCTCCCAGCGTCACATCGATGTCAACATAGCTGCTGTCCTTTTTATCACTTGGGATTTCATAGCGGTTGACTGTCGCAAGGCGGTTTCCGTTCTTATCGTTCTTGTAAATCACAACAGAATCTTCCTCTGTGTCAGTATTCAGGGTGTCCGTACGGAGCAGTTCATCATTCTTGTTATACTTGTAGGCAGTCACTTTGTTTCCAACCGTCATCTCTTTCCGGTTATTATTACTGTCGTAGGTATAGGAAATGTCCTCACTGCCTGTCTTCTTCTCTTTCGTGATACGCCCTAATAAATCATAGGTGTAGGCAGATGTCTTGGTTGTTTTTTACCATCTTTATCCTGTACCGTTGCGGTCTCTTTCGTCTTCTGCCCATTTACCAGATACTCCGAATCATATTCGGAAATCACTCCGGCACTGCCCGTCCGGTTCTTCAAGGATGTCAAACGGTTCTGGTAATCATAGGCATACGTGGTAGTCATACCGTTTCCGCCACAGTCCGTTCCGACAAGTTGCCATCGGTATCATAGCTGTAGTCTACCACTTTCCCGTCTTCATCGGTGACAGCGGTCAGTTTCGACGCCCCGTCATAAGTGTACTGCAGGGGAAAGTTTGGTATCATCCCCCACCTTGACTGCAAAGGCAGACTTATTCCCGGCACTGTCATAGGTATAGTTCTTGACCACATCTTTGTTCTTCGTCAGTTTGGTGGTCTCTTTCGTTACCTGACCGGACACATCGTCATAGGTAAAAATTGTATCATCCTGTGTTGCCACGTCGCCATAGGCATTATAGGCTGTATGTATGTACCGTCTCTTTTCCCGTCTTTTTTTCTCTTTTGCCACCATCTCCGTCAGGCGGTTCTGGTAATCATAGGTATTCTTCCGGGTGTTCCTGTTCTTGTCTACCGTCTTTGTCAGGTTGCTGTTGCTATCGTAGGTATAGGTCTCTGTCCTGCCCTCCGGGTCCGTGTAAGAGATTAACTGGTTTTTCCCATCGTATTCATACTTGGTTTCCCGGATGTCATCGGATTTCTTTTTTGCCGCTGATGGTGAGGGCATAGGTCTTCCCGGCGTAGGTAAATGTGTCTTTTTCGTTCGAAGATGCATCTGTAACCCGCCGCCACCGTCAGTGTCAGCGGGCTGGTCATGCCGGTAAACTGGCGCACCTTGTTCCCCTCGATGTCATACACACATACTGGACATACTGGGATTTATCGCCTTCCAGACAGTTCCTCACCATGACAAGATTTCCCTGTTTATCATAAGTATACTCGGTTTTCACCTTTTTGTCATCATCCATCTGTTCGTTTTGTTCGGTCACATTTCCCGCATTGTCATACGCCGTTGTGGTGGTCTGGTAAATGACACTGCCATCTTTCTTTTCTGCGGAATTTCAGACTGAATCTTTCTTCCCAGGATGTCATAGGTGTACTTTGCAGCCACATCCTCCCTGGTGCCTCTCGGTGTGTATTCTTTCGTCACCTGTCCCTGCTCATCATAGTCTGTTTTTCACCGTCTGGGACTGCCATTCGGTCTCCCCTCTTTTTCGGCTCTTTGTCTCCGTCCGGCTGACGTTGCCGTTGTCATCATAGGTGGAAAGGGTCTGTGTCTCATAGGCGAGGAAGCCACTTGCCACCCTGATAGTTCTTTGTGATGGTATCCTCTTTGGTGGTTCTGCCAAAGTCATCGGTTTCATAAGTGGTGGTGGATTCGGACCTGTTCTTCCCACGGATGGTGGTTGTTTTTCTGGGAAAGGGTATTCCCCTCCGCGTCGGTCACCGTCTCGGTAATGGTTTCGCTCAACAGAGCATCGTTGAACTGGTCATAATAATTGTCCGCATCTGCCTCCGGCTGATAGTCCGCAGGATTCAACGCCTTACTGTGGTGGTAGAAATGGTCTGTGCCTCGTCGTCCTCTCCGGTGACTTCCGTCTCACTTTTTGGAAGTTCCAGGAAGTACAGTGGGCCGCATCCGGCTCGCCGTTGCTAAACTCCGCACTTCCGATTTCGTTCCCCAGATTGTCATAAAAGTGTTTTTGTACCGCTTACGATTTTCTCCCCTTTTCCGGTGATGTAGAAGTTCGCAACGGTTTCTCCATTTTCGTTGATGATAAACCGCTTTCGTCCGGGGGTAAAAGAGTAGGTCTTTTCTTCCACCAGACGGGCGGTTTCCATCGGAGACATTTTCGCCTTCACTGCCGTAGTCATAGATACTTTCTGTCCAGGTGCCTGCCGCCTCATCCTTACTGATGATGGTATTGCCAAAGGCATCTTGAATGGTAATGGTTACCCGCCCATAATGGTCGACGGTCATGGTTTTTAAGCCGTCTGCCGACACATACTCCTTGTCTTTGGATTCCTTCTCGGTGCCTTTGCACTTATGGTTTCTGTCTCGTCTCCGGTCTCCGGGTCATAGATGGTTTTCGATACCAGTCCGTTCTCGTCCGTGTAGGACAGTTCGTTGCCGAAGGAATCGTAGGTGACCTTTTCTTCCACATAGGTGCGGTTGTCCTGAGGGTGTTTGGCAGAAGTCAGTGTCACGGTCTTCTGCGTCTGCTGTCCCAGACTGTTGTAAGCATAATCGTTTCGGATGACTTCCTTTTCTCCATCGGTACTGTAGGAAGGGTAGACTTTCCCCTGGGTCTCTCATTGCCGTGGGCATCGTAGGTAAAGTCTGTTTTGGATATGGTTTTATAAGCTCCGCCATTGACGCTTTTCTGCTCCAGAATCGTGGCGTAATCGATGCCACCCTCTGCCAGACTGCTTACCGTTCTGGTTTTTGTCTTTGCGGAAGCATAGATTCCTGGGTGGAGACACCACACAGGAATAGGCCTGATCCTCCGACGGATAGCCGTTTCCTGTTCCATGATAGGTATAGGTTGTCGTATACAGATGCTCTTTTCCTCTGTTCTTTGCCAGATAGGCTTTGGAAGATTTCTCGGTCAATACATTCCGGTACCGGTCATACGTGTACCCCCTGCTTCGTGGTGACCGCTTTACTTCCCTTTTTTTCCCATAAGACTTGTCTGTTTCCAAAGACCACAAGAGAACCTTTGCCGCTGTTGTCGTAGCTGTAAAGGGTTTCATCCTTTTCTTTGCCATAATTGACCTCATTGGTCAGCATTTTATTCTCATTGTAAATATATAAAGTGACGTTTTTTCTTCGTATTGGTCTTTAGCGCAGGGTGTCCGGGTTGATTTTCGATTTTTTGTAGGTGTAATCATAGTACTTCCCGTTGGCTTTATATTTATTGGCGTTAAAGTTACTGACTACCGCTACTGTCCATTGCCTTGCTGCCATAGGGCCACATTTTCATAGCTGGACTCCCCTCTTCTTTTTCACGGAAATCATCATAGGAGCGGAGAGAATTTTCTCCCTTCTTCTGGAAGTAGTCATACTTCGTGCCACCGGATTTTTCCCGGTCTTTGTATCCTTTTCATACTCTCTTGTGACATAGAACTGTTCGGTCACCACATCCCGATCCTGCCCGGCACTCTCATCCCGTGGGCACGGGGGGAGCTGCCACGGTACTCATAGTGTGTTTCGCTTCCGTCCGCTGTGATTTTATTCAGAAGGTAACTCTGATTCGTGGATACACGGCGGGAGGCTACTCCGGCACCGGCGGTGTTCACCACCGTTCCACGGTTTTGTAAGAATACTTTTTTCTTTCTTTGCCGTCCACGGTGGCACTGGTGAAGTATAACCCTGAAGCCCGTCACCGTGCGGCGGGGTATAGGATTTTTCTTCTGTTTCATATGTAATGGTCTTTTGGCTGACGCCACACTCGCGGCTTCCTTTCCTGCACGGTGATGGAAGACGGCACTTGTTCATCCTCTTCCCCGGTGTAGTGGAACAGGATTTCACGCCCTACGGAATCCGTGATTTTGCTGAAGTGGATACCGTCGGTTGGCAGGTATAGGTGATTTTGTTGTCGTGGGCATCGCTACGCATCACAACAACGCCGTTTTCATTGAAATAGGTGCGCATCGGTCTTGTCCCGGGCAGGTAACGGCGGGGGCAATGCCATCCACCGTTTGGTTCCAGTCCTCTAACCGGAGGTCCCTGGTAGCCATAGTCTTTCAGTCCTTGGATGGAATAGGGTCTTGGTGGCGACATCTGCCTCGGTTGCGATGTTGATGACGCCGGCACTGCCATAGTGGAGATAGGTTGGATTGTTCCCCTGACCTTCGTCTTCTGCCAGGGGTCACGGTTTCAATCAGGGAAGTCGAACCGCCACCGCTGACAATCTTCGTCCGTTGGGTTTCGGATGCGGTGTCACCAGCTGCGGCATTCTTCCTCTTTGGTATAGGATACAAGGAGATCTTTGAGGGCTTTCCTGTGCTTGGAGAAAGGGCGGCACTGGCGATAATTCTGCGTTCTGAGCCGTCCTGCGCTTTGTAGTTGACATAGATTGTATCGATGTCCAGCTCGGCTGCATATTCCACCGTGGCATGTCCAAGATTTGCCTCGTTACTGTCATAGTAACGGTTCAGTTCGAAGTCCATGCCGCCGGTTCCTTCCAGAGAAAGGTCATTGCGGGAAAGTATGAGATGACCGGTGGCGGTGTCTACACCGTCGGCACACTCAGCCTCTAGGGGAGAACCGGCAAGTCGGTTCGCAGATGCTTTGCGGAAGCAGTCTCCATAAACGGCTTCCGTTGCCGTGTCGTAGACCTCACCACTGGTGATGTTTTCTCCTGTTTGCCAGGCGGTCTTTGCCCGGCGACCATTATACCGGTACACAGCATGACTGCCGCCAGACTTCCCAGTATCATCGGTTTCATCTTTCTCATTTTTCACACGTCCCTCTCTTGCACAAATCCCCTAATGGATATCCTGTTTCACTAATTCTTCCACTGTCTTGCCGGCATCCAGTTCTTCTGTCACTTCATCAAACGTGAATGTCCGGTTTAACAAAAGGATTGCCACATCAATGCGTTCTTCCCTCGACAGCTTTCTGTCTTTCAGCCGTTTACTCTGCTCTTTGGTCAATCCAAGCTGTTCTTCCGTGGTGAGAATCTCACTGTCTTTTACGACCTCGGACCACTTTTTTATCCTCGGATACTTTCCCTTGGCTTTTTTTTTTGCCAGGTCCATCGCTTTCTGCCGGTCTGCACAGACAGCTTTTCCGCTTCTTCCAAATCCTCCAGACAGTATCCCTCCTTTGCCATCTGGTATTTGGTGTTTTCCGGTATGGTAAAAGAAGTCCTGTTCCAGTTTCTCTGCTGTCTTGTCCCAGTCCTTTGTCTTACTCTGTATTACCGCCACATCCTCCGGCGAACATTCGTACCATTCTGCGTATAGGTCAGCGGCTTCTTTGTCGACATCACTGAGTGAACGGTATGCCTCCTGTTTGTCCTCTCTGCCCCCGCTGTTCCACATCTGAAATCCCACGATTCCGCCACAGCCAAAAGCAAAAGCACAATGCCCGCCACCATTTTTTTCTTTGCTAAAATTCTTCCCAAAGCAATCCTCCTACTTTTTTGTCAGTGTAATCTCCACAGCTGTTTTGCCGTCGATTTTTCCCTCCACCGGGATGGAGTGGTAAGTTTCGTAGGATTTTCCTCTCTCCAGGCTCCCGGTCAGTTGCAGTACCATAACGCCTTTTTTCGGTTGGTACTTCAGAAGGGTGACACCTTCTGCCCCTTCCTTCAGCACATCCTCTTCCTCGAAGGAAGAAGCATTTTGTATTTCCAGTTCTTCGGGGTCTACCGAGACGGTGACCGTCTGGGTCTGACCCTTCTCCAGATTGCCTGCTGCCACCTGTAGTTCATAAGCCTCTCCCTTGTTGACCATCATTTCCCTGCGAACGGTCTGTACCTTTACGGAATACTGCTCCACCACATCCAAGACACCGAATCCTGTCATCTCACCACCAATGCTGTAAAGCTCATTGCCGGAGGCGGCCAGTGCGGATTCTTTTTCTTCGTCAGGTTCATGGCAGACAAGGAACTCCACTCGTCCGCATAAGCATCGTACACAAGAACTTCCTTTGTGTCTGCTTTTTTCACCAGATAGATTTTCCTGCTGATGACTGCTGTTGCCTGATAGCGGTCTGCGGTGGTTGCAAATGGACAGGCTTCTCCTGCCTCTTCAAAGACGTTATCCTCCGGAAGATACTCGGCCCATGCCATTTTTTCTCCCTTTTCTTGTAATACAAACACACGGTTATCCACTGCGGCCGCATCAATGATGGTACTGGTATCCGGTAGAACGGTGGTTTCCCATGTATCGGCTTTGATGTCATAAATGTCTGCTTTGTCGGTTTCCCCTGCCTTGGAGAAGACATAAACACTATCTTTGCTGACTGCCGTTGCCGGATTGGTTCTGCCCTGTGCCATGTCTGCTCTTTTTTTTTCCACTGCTTCGTTTCTGTGTTATAGACATAAACAGTGGATAACAGTTTTGCCATGGCTCCGGTGTCTGTCTGTCCGCCCGAAGACATAGATTTCATGGTTGCAGGCAAACATGGCGAGCCTTACAAATTCCGGTATTGGTCCCCGGATAATCCGGCAGACTTTCCCAGGTCTTCTTCTCCGTATCATAGGCGGCAAAGGTCTTCAGGGAACCGGTTGCATTTTCTCCGCCCAAAGACATAGATTTTGCCGTCAGAAGAAGCGACTGAGGCATTTTTTCTGCTCTCGCTCATCGGAGCGGTATAGACCCACTCGGACTGGCTGTTGGTGCTATAAATCATGCGAGATGTTTTCTCCGGTCAGCGATGCACTCTCTCTGGCAGTGACCGTGAATCCCAGAATTTTTCCGGCGGTTTCATTGGTATATACATAATCATAAGAGGTTCCGGTTACAACAGCCTCACTGACCTTCTTTCCTCCGTCATAGATGCTGACTACGTATTCTTTGGCATGCTCCACGGCATTCCATGTGATGGTATATTTGTCCTGTCCCCGGATTCCCGTTGGCTCCGGAATGGCAAACCGCTTTTTCAAATGAAGTGTGTAGTTGCCGGTTCCTTTGTCTTTTATACTGACTTTCAGGTATCTTCTTCCGTTGTAGGTTCCGGTAAACAGAAAGTTTCGGTTCAGACCGGAGTTGTCATCATAACCGACTCTCTCTTTTCCCGTATCATACATACTTGCCTGGGTGTCCGTGGAGGAATCCGTATAGATGTCATAGGCAATCCCCGGTTTTGCATCAAAGTAATAATAGTTTTCCTGTCCTGCTTTCAGGACGGTTCTCGTAATGGGCTGGTTTTCTTTCAGTTCCACGGCTCCGTCAAATCCCACGATTTCATAGTGAACGGAGAAGGTTGGATTTTTCTGCAGTCTTGCCTGATGGGTGCCATTGGTGTTTTCTGCCACAAGTGCTACTCCGTAGTTTGGCACGCCCTGATACCAGGACTTGACTAACTCTGTCACGTCACAACTGTATTTTCCCTTTTTCTGCAGGGACATGGTGGTCGCTTTTGTTTTGTCGTAGGATGGCCGCTTGTTGTTTGTCACCTTTTTCCCGGTCCATCCGGTGGTTACTTTATGTACGCCGATGTCAAAGGTTTTTCCTGCTCCCAGCTTTAATGTCTTTTTCATTGTAGACCGTGAGACGGGCGTCACGTACTTTGACGTTCGGGTTATTCAGCTCTGCCGTGGTGCTCATCCGGGTGAAGGCAATGCACTTATTCGCCTGTACCAAAGAGGGATTCATCATAGGTGTAGTTGATTTGGGAGCTCCGGCATAGGCGCCAATCCGCACGTCACGCCGTGTTCGTCCGTAATGTATGCGGTACGGACCGTCATGGGATAGCTGCGCTTGTCGCTGTTTAACCATTTTTTATCCGGTGTGAGTGTTACAGTTTTCTTTTTCTTGTTGTATGTTACTTTCACCTTGGATGTGGATACCCCTTTGCCGTCGGTGAGAATGGTTTTCAATCGGGTGTATTTGGTCTTTCCCTTCTTTGTCTTGAAGTAAATGCGGTTGTTCTTGACTTTGACTTTCAGCTTGCCGCTATTTACTTTCAGGGTGATTTTTTCACGGCTGATTTCTTCTTGACGGAGATTTTTTTCTACGATTTTCTCCGGATAGATTTCATACGTTAAGGTCTGATTTTTGTAGGCCTTTTTATACTGAACCTGGTTGCTGTTTTGTATATCGGTGATCTGCTTTTTCTCCGGGTTACTGACAGCGGCTTTCTTTGCCTTGACTTTCTTTCCTTTCAGCGCCACGGAGAGTTTGGCAGAGCCCCGCTTCCATGTAATCTCTGCTTTCTGGTTGGCTTTTTGGGCGACGGTGATGCCTAGGCCGGTTGACTTGGTTTTATAGTTCTTTTTTGCTTTTCGTCGATACCAGCGTGGTGTCAATTTCTTTCCACTTGCCATTTTTTCTTGTAATGAACCGGCATGGAGAAGGAGTTGGCGAGAAAGTCGCCATCTGATAAGAGGTACTGTTTGGTGAATTTGGTCCGCTTGGAGGTGAGTTCCTCCGTGATGGATTTATCCACGACAGCGGCATCGGCTTTGCGCTCTACATCAGATATGGAGTGAAATCCCCATATTCCGGCAAATGCGAAAGTTCCCGCTAAAATACCACATATTACTCTTTTTACTGTACTTTTTTACATTTTTCATTGAAATATCTCCCTTTCTTTATCATTTCCCCTAGAAGAGCGGCTGCTACTCCCATGTGCGTAACTAGCATGATAGACATAACATAATAATTTTTGAGAATAGAAAAAATAATTCCCAGAATCAACTCGATTGCCAAAATCGACAACGTCATTTTTCGGAAAAACCGACTTTCACTCTCGGATATTTCCGCTTATCTGTGGCAACCGGTGCGTACCGAAAAATAATTGCGGCACAGACAAACTCACCCAAGATATACTGTGATATATGAATGACCATGGGCAGGTACTTTATCCCAAGCAAAGCTACAATTATATATATTGCTGACAAGAGGTTACAGCCGATTCTACTATTCGCATGATAACCTCCTGTGTATTCTCTTAACGGAACAAATGTGATACACAATAAGAGTACCTCAAGAAGGGCATTGAATACTATAGCAATGAACATTGTCACCAAAAAATAACCAGTTTTTCAGCAACCAGCGTATATCCATATACATATAAATCTCTTTCACTCTCTGGAATTTTCCCTGCTCAATCTTTTGGTTGACTTTCTTGTGTATCCATTTCTCCATTGTTCACCACCGATTAGTGTTTTTTGAACTGTTTCGCAGACTCCGGGAATTCCGGCTGGTGGAAGAACCATGAACAGGCCTGATTCGCACTTTGTGCAACGAGTACAAGAGCCAGACTATTCAATACTCCGGCAGTTAAAAGTTTTGACTTCATTCTTTTCAATTTCATAATAAAAAACCTCCTGCTGAATTTAGTGCTTTAATAATTCCACATTTTTCGACTAAATTCAACCGAAAGTGCGATATTTGCATTTTAAGTGCAATATTTGTTACAAAGCTTTGACTGGAATGAGTATGGTTGTAACATAAATGTCATCATCATAACTCTGTTGAAGAAAGCCATTGTATGTTTCTACAATCCGATTTACATTTCTTAATCCGATTCCATGTCCCATCTTTTCTTCTTTTTTGTCGTTAAAAACTGTTTCCCATTGCGGAGAATTTCTCCGTTGTAAGTATTTTTATCACATAAACAGCCAAGTCGCCCCGATTTTGCATATAAAAGCATCTTTTCTTCTTTTGTCGTTAAAAACTGTTTCCGCACAGATTTTCGCATGTTCACACTTCACTTCACCAGCGCTTCCAGGGCATTATCCAGCAGATTTCCAAAAAGCGATGTGATATCGATTTCTCTCATATATTCAATTTTAAATCCCGCCTCCACGAATATGTCTGCTGCACATTATTTTTTTCAGCCTCCTCTTTGAAATCTACTAAAATAGAATTCAAAAAAAACGATTTGCGCAAATGACATTTCGTTCTTCCTTATATATACCGATTTGCAGTTCTTCCAATACACTCCTGATTTCCTCTAGGCGGTTTATCATTTAAGTAAATACCAATCTGCTTTAAATAGTATTTAATGTCATGAATATGCTCTTTATATTTTTCTTCCAATTCTTTTTTCTTTGTTATGCCTGCTCTGATATAAGGGATAAAGGTTAATAATCCCAAAGTGGCAATGGGAACAATAATGAATACACCAAACACCTTGGCAGAAACTTTTTACCTGTATTTTGATACCGCTTAATTAGAGTTAGTAACATAAATTCAATGACTTTCATGGCTATTATACTACTAACCATGATAAATTGTTGTCATAAATTTCATTTGTAGGACTATTTACAGAAACATTAAGTAAAAAAAGAAAAATATGAGTTCTGAACTGAACACTACAAAAAATCAAAAGCACACAATGAAATAATCTGAAAAATGTTTCCTTCCACCAATATGAATCCAACCAGAAGAAAGAGGATACAGGTAATCACAAAATTCAGCTGGGTTATTATTATTCTGCAAATTAGTAACTATATTTGCTACTACAAGAAGAAGGAACAATATGATTTCATTTCCGGGTTTGCAAAAAAATAATTTTTCTTTTTTGGGTGAAAAGCCTTATAGAAGTCAAAAACCAGAAAAAATTCTATTAGAGTAGCAATACGTAACTGAATTAGCAATACTGA
>VOFD01001333.1_pt1 | contig 19173 bp, 31 predicted proteins | sample 5384101 | NCBI WGS metagenome assembly VOFD01 (sample SAMN12384723, study PRJNA508395) | human gut metagenome | isolation source: healthy gut C | host: Homo sapiens
TTGTACATGTGGGAGCCTGGAATCTGAAAGATACGCTGGAACTGGCAGACCATGCAGTGAAGATCGGCGCTGACGGAATTGGAGTGGTGACGCCTGCGTTTTATAAGCTCAGTGATGCAGCGATTGAAGAGTATTATGTGACGATCGCGAAAAAAGTATTCCGGAGGATTTTCCGATGTATCTGTATGGGATCCCGCAGAACGCTGTCAATGACCTTTCGGTAGACGTGTGCCGTGCGGTAAGCAGGCGGTGCCCGAACGTGGTGGGGGCAAAATACAGCTTCCCGGATATGACAAGACTGCAGCAGCTGATGACTGTCAGGGATGGGGCATTCAGCGTTTTGGTGGGACCGGATCATTTGTTTGAAGCGGTTGTAGCGGTTGGGGGTGATGGCACGGTTTCCGGAAATGCTATGTGTATCCCGGAGCATTATGCCGCTCTCTGGGATGCGCTTCAGAAAAAGGATTTTGTGCTGGCAACAAAAGCTGCAGCGCCGGACCAATATTTTAAATGCGGTAATGTGTGAGAACAATAATATTGCGGCATATAAGGTAATTCTGAAAGCGGAGGGTGTTATTTCTACGACACGGGTGCGGCGTCCGATGGAGAATCTGACGGAAGAACAGGAGCGGCAGCTTCTGCAGCGCATGGGAATTGGATTACAGAGTTGTGCCGGCGTGAGATATCTGCTATTCTGAAGATAAACAGGCAATTCTTAAGGGGATGCTATGAAGGTTTTATGTTATGGATCGCTGAATATTGATTTTACTTTATGAGGTAGATCATTTTGTTCAGAAGGGAGAAACGATATCCTCACAGGCGCTGCGCACCTGCGGCGGCGGAAAGGGATTAAATCAGTCGACTGCTCTGGCAAAGGCGGGCGCGGAGGTTTATCATGCAGGCTGCGTCGGCGAGGACGGCAGGTTTTTGCTGGAGCAGATGGAAGCTTCCGGGATACACACGGAATATGTAACAGTTTTGCGTGAGGTGCGCACGGGAAATGCCATCATCCAGAATGACCGGGATGGGGATAACTGTATTATTTTGTATGGAGGAGCAAATCATGCGATTACCAGCGCGCAGGCAGATGCGGTGCTGGACGCTTTCGAAGCGGGCGATTTTTTTGCTTTTTACAGAATGAGATCAATCATCTGGAATATATTATTCGGAAGGCGCATGAGAAAAAGCTGAAAATTATTCTGAATCCTTCCCGATGGATGAGAAGATTCTGGGATTACCGTTGGAGATGGTTGACTATTTTGTCCTGAATGAAATTGAAGCGTGCCAGATTCTCGGCTGCAGGGCAGAGACACAAGGGGAAGAAATGGCGAAGCTGCTGCGTGAGCGGTTCCCAGCTGCGGCAATCGTATTGACGCTTGGGGGCGACGGCTCCGTCTATGCGGATAGAGAACAGTTTTTCCGTCAGCCTGTCTACAGGGTAAAGGCAGTGGACACCACAGCGGCAGGCGATACCTTCACCGGATATTTTATTGCGGCACTGCTGAAAGGCCTTGCAGCTGCGCAGGCGATGGACATTGCCGCGCGGGCAGCGGCGATCGCCGTTACCAGAAAAGGCGCGTCGCCGTCTGTCCCGGAATGGGCTGAGGCAGAGAGCTTTTTATTCCCGTGAGCAGCGAGCCAGACGGACATGCCTGCATGTCCATTTGGCAATTGCCGCGCGGGTCAAATACCCCGATGCTTGCATTGCTACTGGCTTGATGCCCCGTTATGCCTGCAGCGGGGTATCTGACTTGAGAAATAGCCGGATATTGTCCAGCACCTTCTCGCTGAGCAGCCCGGAAGGCCTGCCGTGTTCTTCCGGCGGAGACATCCGGCGATAAACTCTCGTGGGAAAGGATTTCCCCATTCACATCGCCGGAGGCGCCCCTGGTGTCGCACACGAAGTAATTATTTCCGCCATCCAGCCATCTTTTTCAGCGCTTCCGTATCGTGGGACGGTCCGATGGAGGTGTTGAAGAGAATTTTTCCGCTGCCGAGCTTTTTAAATTCCTCCTCGTGCAGCAGGATCACATTTTTATTGAGACAGGTAAATACCACCTCACTGTTTTCAAGAAGCTCGTGGAGCGGACGGTAGGTATAACCCTTATGCTCCAGCTCCGGCTTGCGGGTGCGGCTGAAATAGGAAATGTCGGCGCCCATAAACTGCAGTGCTTCCGCGATCAGGCTTCCTGTGACACCAAGACCGATAATGCCTGCCTTCAGATCAGTGATCTCCTCCGGCGTATCCTTCCATTTATAGCCGTCGTAGCCGTGGAGCAGCCGCACAAGCTCATACAGAACAAACTCCACAACGCCGCGGTCGCCGTAGTCGCGGATGCCGCGCACCTGGATGCCGCGCTCGCGCGCACAGGCGATGTCGACATTTGCGCTCTCCTCTGAATACAGGCTGCAGCACATGCCGATATAGCGGAGGTTCGGGCAGCTTTCTATGATAAAACGGTCAATCTGAGAGGTGTAGCTGACCAGCACGGCGTCAGCGTCCGCGATCCTCTCAATAATCACTTCTCTCGTCTTTGGAATATCGCGGTAAAGAACAACCTCTTTCGCGTATTCATGCAGTTTCTTTTCGGCTTCCGCCACCAGACTTACCGGCTCGATCGCCCACAAGCTTTTCAAACATTGCAGATCCTCCCTCGTTTATGACGCCCGTTGCGGTTTGCGGCGGGCTTATTATGATAACTCTATCATATTTTCCGCAATAAGGAAAGGGTATCCCGGTATTCCTTCGGCGATATCCCGTACTCTTTTTTGAAGGCGCGATAAAGCTGGAGTAGTCGCCAAAACCGCAGCCTAAATACAGGTCACTGACAGGTGCGTCCGAGGTCATGGCTTCGCGGCAGAGCGCAAAAGTCTTTTTTGGTGATGTACTGGTGGATAGAAATGCCGAGGTTGTCTTTGAAAACGTGTGATATATGATATTTGCTCACGAAAAAGGCGTCGGAAAGCCGCTCCAGGGAAAGGTCTTCATCCAGATGCTCCTCGATATATTCTACCAGACGCTCGAAAGCGGCGTTTCCTCCGCCTGGATTTTCGGGTGCTTTTGTGTATAAACGATGCGGTTCAAAAGCAGGATAAGGTCGTTGATGCAGAGCGGGATCTGCGCGTCGCGCCCAAAGCGCCGGTCATGCATTTCCTCCAGCAGACGGAGGATTTTTGACTGCACAGAATTGAAGGAAAGCTGATCGGTGTGGAAGAGATACGTCTGATGTTTTTGCGCATATTCCGTCAGATAACCGTAATCCGGGGAGAGCGCAAGCAGGTGCTGCCCGTAATCGCGGCTGATCCAGAGCACAAAGCGGCGGTAGGGCACGTCGGTGCCGTGGATGAGCAGCCGGTGGGAGAGCATCGGCGGGATCAGCATAATGTCGCCGTAGCCGAGGGATAGAGACTGTCGCCGATCTGCATACTTACATTGCCCTCCAGAAAAAAAAAAATTCGTAGTAGGGATGCGTGTGCATATTCACCGTGGACAGATTGTGATCGTTGTAATAATAAAGCTCAAAGTCCTGCGACAGCATATACTGCCGCGGACTGAAGGCTGTCTGCAGTTTTTTCTTCATATCTATAGAGACTCCTGTCTGGGAAGCGCCGGAGCATTTTTTGCCAGGGCGATAAAAAGGGCGTTTGCTGCAAAGGAATGCGCAGGAATATTCTACCATAAAACAGCAAGTTTTGCAATATACGCAACAGTTGCAACAATGGGTTTTTAAAGAAAACACGGCTATAATAGCTTTAGCAGCAAACAAATGGGGCTGAGCAAAAGAAAAAGAAAAGGAGAAGGAAGGACATGCAGTTAAATGAAGAGGGGTTAAAAAACAGGCAGAATGGGAGGCGGCGGGCTATTGTCTGCCGCAGTATGACCGGGAGGCAATGACAGCGCGCACAAAAAGAGAACCCGTACTGGGTGCATTTTGGGGCGGGCAATATCTTCCGCGCATTTCAGGCGAATGTTGTGCAGAATCTGCTGAATGAGGGAGTAGTCGACCGGGGAATCATCGCGGTGAGCGGGCACGAGGCGATGGAGAAGCTGAATATTCCGCGCGACAATTATTTCATTCTGGTGACGCTCAAAGCGAACGGGAGCACGGAGAAAACGGTGGTCGGAAGCGTGGCGGAATCGCTGACGCTGGACGGAGGCTATGAGAAAGAGCTTTTAACCGTTTAAAGGAGATTTTTACGAAGGATTCCCTGCAGATGGCAAGCCTTTTACCATCACGGAAAAGGGATACGCGATCAGGGGCGGCGACGGCAGCTTCCGCAGCGATGTGCTGGAGGATCTGCAGAAGGGCTGGCAGGCGCCGGTAAGCTACATCGGAAAAATCTGCGCGCTGCTGTATGCGCGTTACCAGGCGGGAGAGAAGCCGATCGCCATGGTAAGCATGGACAACTGCTCACATAACGGAACGATCCTGCGCGAAGCGGTAGAGACCTATGTCAGAGCGTGGTGTGAGAACAGGCGGAAGAGGGCTTTTTATCCTACATAACAAACCCGGAAAAGGTGAGCTTCCCGTGGACGATGATCGACAAAATCTGTCCGCGCCCGGATGCTTCCGTGGAGGCGATGCTGAGGGAGGACCATATCCAGGAACCGAGCCGATCATTACCGCGAAAAAGACCTACATCGCGCCGTATGTGAACGCCGAGGAGTCAGAGTACCTTGTGATCGAGGACGCCTTCCCGAACGGTAGTCCGGCTCTGGAAAAGGGCGGTCTGATCTTCACGGATGCACAGACGGTGGATAAGGTGGAGAAAAATGAAGGTGTGCACCTGCTTGAATCCGCTGCACACGGCGCTGGCCGTGTTTGGCTGCCTGCTCGGTTACCGGAAAATTTATGAGGAGATGCAGGACGAGGGCATCCGCACGCTGGTGGAAACGATCGGATACAAGGAGGGCCTGCCGGTTGCCACCGATCCCGGCATCATCCGTCCGAAGGATTTCCTGGATACGGTTCTGAAGGTGCGTATCCCGAATCCGTTTATGCCGGATACGCCGCAGAGAATCGTCACGGATACCTCGCAGAAGCTGGCGGTGCGTTTCGGAGAAACCATCCGCGCTTACCAGGAATCCGATACGCTGGATGTAAAGACCCTGAAAGGAATCCCGCTGGTGCTTGCAGGCTGGCTGCGCTATCTGATGGCAGTGGACGATAATGGAAATTCCTTCGAACTCAGCCCGGATCCGATGCTTGACACCTTAAAACCCTGCATCGACGGCTTAAAGCTGACAGAGCAGCAGGATGTCAGAAGCATCATCGCGCCGGTGCTGAAAATGAAAGAGATCTTCGGCGTTGACCTGTACGATGCAGGGCTGGCGGACAAGGTGTGCGGCTATCTGCAGAGCATGACGGCGGGCACAGGCGCTGTGCGTCGGACGCTTGATAAGGCGATGAGGGAGTAGACGATTTTTTCCCGCGAGGTATTTGAAAACCCCTGGTAGACGAAATCCGCTGATTGTGATAAGATGAATTATCAAAGACTGAAAGGAAGAAAATTCCGTCTGCGGAATTTCGACAGACATATATGCAACGACTTCGTGAGATTTTAGACGAACACTTAGACGAAAAAATTGCTGCGCATCACGATCAGCGGCAGGCGTCACGCCGGCACGGCGGATAAAGTGAAGATCCGCCCGGTGCTGGTGAAGGGGAGGCTTTTTTCAGACGGCGGTTTCCGACGGCAAAAAAGGAGTTTCACAAAAATTATGAAAAGGATGAGCTGACTTGTCAGATCGAAGCCTGGCTTCTGCAGGATTATAAGCAGCTTGTGATGGACACGCAGGAGCTGTCCGTGCAGGCGCTGGTGAGCAAAAAGGGGCAGGCGACGGTGAAGATAAAAAGCCGGACAGGCCGCGGCAGGCGGCGGTGGCGGAGCACAACCGCAAAAAGCAGTACCTTCTGGAGGAAGGCAGGGCGGTGCCGTTCCTTGTCGACCTTGGCGTGCAGACGCCGGAGGGAAAGACGGTGAACGCGCGCTACCACAAATTCCGGCAGATCAACCGTTTTCTGGAATTTGTGGCGGATATCCTGCCGGCACTGGATAAAGACCGTGAGCTGACGATCATCGACTTTGGCTGCGGGAAATCGTATCTCACCTTCGCGATGTATTATTACCTGCACGAGCAGCAGGGGCTTGACGTCCGCATGATCGGGCTTGATTTAAAAGAAGATGTGATCGCGCACTGTAATCAGCTCGCTGAAAAATACGGCTATGAAAAACTAAGATTTTACACCGGGGATATTGCTTCCTACGAGGGCTGCACGCAGGCGGATATGGTGGTTACGCTGCATGCCTGCGATACAGCGACGGATTATGCGCTGCAGAAAGCGGTGGAATGGAATGCGCAGGTGATCCTTTCGGTGCCCTGTTGCCAGCACGAGCTGAACGGGCAGATTTCCAGTGAGCTGATGCAGCCGGTGCTGAAATATGGGCTTGTTAAGGAGCGGATGGCGGCGCTGACGGACGCTTTTCCGCGCGGAGCTTCTGGAGGAGCAGGGCTATCAGGTGCAGCTTCTGGAATTTATCGACATGGAGCACACGCCGAAAAAATATTCTGATCCGTGCGGTGCGAAGGAGAAACGGCGTTGTAAAGACAAACCAGGCACTGACCGCGTGCATGGAGGCATGGAACGCGCAGCCGCTGCTCGGAAAGCTTCTGCAGCGGGAGGACGCGTTATTTGAGGGGTGCAATGAAAAAGGTATTGATCAGAATAGCGGTATTGCTGGTGATTTTTGTCGCTTCGGCGGCGGTTTTCGCGCAGCTTATCAATGACGAGACAAAGATGCAGACGGAGGATATGTCGCAGGCGACGCTTCCGCTTGTTTATATGGTATATAAGGATGTGGAGATGAACCCGCTGCATGGTTACGTGAAGCCGATGGCGGTGACAGCGGTGCGCGACACGCTTACGCCGATCTCCACGGAGCGTGACATGAGCATCGAGGTACAGACCTTTGGCGCGCAGGTGAGCGATATTTATTTTGAAGTGTTTACTGCGGACGGAGAGACGTCGCTGGAAAACACAAAGGTGACGAACCTGTCGCAGGACGGCGACTATGTGACGGCGTCCTTCACGCTGCAGAATTTTATGCGTATGAACCAGGAGTATGTGCTGAAGATCCAGCTCCGCGCGGACGGGCGCGACATACTATTACTACACCCGCGTGGTGCAGCAGGACAGCCTGCACACGAAGGAATATCTGGATTTTGTGATCAGCTTTTCCGAGAAATGCCTGAACCGGCAGGGAGGTGGACCGCCTGGCGCTTTACCTGGAGCCGGAAGGCGACGAGGACGAAGTGGATCTGTCCTTTATGGACATCCATACAACCACCGATCAGATTGTGTGGGGGAATCTGAACCCGCAGATTTATTATAAGTCTATCCCGGCGATCAAGGAGCTGAACGAGACGACGGCGACGATCGTGCAGGAGTACCTGATCAGCGCGCAGAGCGAGGAGGGTTACACGGAGCTGTATACGGTAAATGAATATTTCCGTCTGCGCTATGCCGATGAATCGGTGATGCTGCTGGATTTTGAGCGCTCGACGAATGAGATCTTCAATCCGGATAATGGCGTGCTGACGGATAAGGGCATCCGCCTGGGCATCTGCGACAGTGATATTTCCTTTGTGACGGATTCAAAGAGCCGCTTTTACGCCTTTGAGATCGGCGGAGAGCTGTGGAGCTACGATTCTTCGAGCGGAAAGATGGCGCAGGTATTCACCTTACGCCAGAAGGGGAGCACGGATTACCGCGATATTTACGGACAGCATGACATTAAGATCTTTAAAGGTAAGTACGAACGGCAACATCCAGTTTGTGGTGGCGGGCTACATGAACCGCGGACGTCACGAGGGCGAGTCGGGCGTGGCAGTCTATTTTTACGACGCTTCCTCCGGCGGTATCGAGGAAATGCTGTTTGTGGATACCATGCGCTCCTACGATCTTCTGAAGGCGGATGTGCAGGAAATTTCTTATGTGGCGGATGACCAGGAGGATTTTTTATCTGCTGCTGGACGGAGATGTGTACGAGATCAATCTGACGACGTTTGAGACAACGAAAATCGTGGAAAATATGAAGCCGAACTGCTATGTCGGCTCGGAATCCGGCAAGTATTTTGCTTATCTGGCGGAGAACGAGGCGTACGATTCGCGTACCATCAACATCTACAATATGGACACGAAGGAGAGCAGCCAGATTACCTGCAGGGGAGAACGAGCGCATCCGTATGCTCGGCTATATGGGTGAGGCGCTGGTCTATGGAATCGCGGAGGTGTCGGACATCGATGCGTCGCATGAGGGGGACGAGATTTTCCCGATGCGCACTGTTTACATCATCAACGAGGAGGGCGAGACGGTCAGGAATACGGCGAAACCGGCATTTATGTGACGGACGCCGTGGTTGAGGACCGGCTGCTTACCATGACGCGCGTGCGCAGATCAGGCGACGGCTGGGAGGAAGCGTCGGAGGATCACATTATTGATAACGTGCGGGAGACGGACGCGGTCGGACTGACGACGCAGGTGAGTGACCGCAAGCAGACGGAGCGGATCCTTCTGATGGAGAATGCCTCCGAAAAGCAGACGCCGCAGACGGTGCGCAGCCGCATGATCGTCAATGAGACGGAGCGGGAGGTCACTATCGGGGAAAAGGAGCACAATGAGGAGCTGTACTACGTGTACGCGAAGGGCAGGCTGGAGGGCATTTACGAAAATGCCAACACCGCGATCGTGCGTGCGAACGAGCTGTTCGGCGTGGTCGTCGATCAGGATCAGACCTATGTCTGGGAGCGCGGCAACAAGAAAATGGCGGCAGAGTATTCGCTTGACGAGGTGCCGGCGTGTATCCAGAGCGGAACGATGGATATTGATTATCTGCAGGGACAGCTTCCCGACAAGTGGGTGCTGGATCTGACCGGCTGCGATATCGAGTCGGTGCAGTATTTTATCAGCGAGGGCAACGTGCTGCTGGCGGATACGGTGGACGGCGTGCGGATCGTGCTGGATACGATCAGTGGGGCAATGGGCGCCTTTACGAGCCAGGCGCGGAGGAATCGTATCTGATCAGTGACGAGGACGCCCTGGAGCTGTTTGAAAAATCGGGCAACGTGTTTATCGGGTTCCTCGATAAACCGAAGGAGTAGACAAAAGCAAGGAAGGTTATGCAATGTATCAGTTTGAGAAGGTGAATAAAAAGCTGCTCGGATCGCAGGTGGAGGATGAACTGATGAATTTCATCCCTGCAGGAGCCGGTGAAGGTGGGGAGAAGATCCCGAATGAATTTGAGCTGGCGGAGCGGTTTGGCGTGGGGAAGGAGTACGATCCGCGAGGCGGTGAAGGCGCTGGTCTCCAAGGGGATCCTGGAGGTGCGCCGCGGCTCCGGTACCTATGTGATCAGCACATACTCGCTGGAGGACGATCCGCTGGGGTTTGCCAGGTTTCAGGACCGCTATCAGCTCGCACTGGAGCTTTTTCGAGGTCCGTCTGATGATCGAGCCGGAGATCGCCGCGCTCGCTGCCGGGTCGGCGACGGAGGAGGAACGAAAAAACTGAATGAATTATGTGATGAGGTGGAACAATTATACCGCGAGGGAAAAACCATTTGAAAAGGACGTGGAATTTCACACGTATATCGCAAAGTGCAGCAAGAACCGGGTGGTGGAGACGCTGGTTCCAATCATCAACACGGCGGTCATGACCTTCGGAAATCTGACGCACCGCAAGCTGATGGAGGAGACTATTGAGACGCACCGGGCGGTGACGGACGCCATACAAAAAGGGCGATTCTATCGGCGCGCGCTGCGCGATGATCATGCATCTGACGTACAACCGCCAGATGCTGATGAAGATGATGGAGGAACGGGAAGCGCAGGAAACACCGGGCGACAGAAAGATCGGGGAAGCGCAGAATACGGAGTAAAACATCAGACGAACACTCTCTGGAAATTTCTGGATTGGGTATAAATAGAAAAAATATGGACATAATAAACAAAAACAGCAGGTTTTTAACAGAAAAATCTGCTGTTTTTTGTTAGAAAAAGTAGAAAAAAGAACAAAAATACATCAGATGTATTGACGAAAATAAAAGAAAATACTATAATAAAACCAACATAACATAAGACGTCAGATGTTATAAGGGAAACGAAATTATGCTGAAGGAGGAATTATTATTATGACTGGAGAAGTCGCTCTGAATCCCTACCCGGCTGGTGATCGCCGCGCTGATAGGACTCGCATTACTGTTGGTACTGATTATTAAATTTAAGGTTCAGGCAATGGTTGCTATCCTGGTCGGCGCGATCGTCATCGGGCTGGTAGCAGGAATGCCGTTCGAGGATATCGTGACGGCAGTAAATGATGGTATTGGAAACACGTTAAAGGGCATTGCGCTTCTGGTAGGACTTGGTTCGATGTTTGGCGCAATTCTGGAGGTATCGGGCGGCGCCCAGACGCTTGCCGTCTCGATGGTAAAATGGTTTGGTGATAAAAAGCGGCCTGGGCGCTCGGAATCACCGGTCTGGTTATCTCAATGCCGGTATTTTTCGACGCAGGCCTTATTATTCTGATCCCGCTTGCATTTTCGCTGGCAAAGAGAACAAAACGTTCCTCGCTGTTTTACGCAATTCCGCTGCTGGCAGGTCTTGCAGTCGGACATGCGTTTATCCCGCCGACACCGGGACCGGTGCTGGTGGCAACGATGCTCGGCGTAGACCTTGGCTGGGTGATCATGGTCGGCATCTTCTGCGGTATCTTCGCGATGATCGTGGCAGGTCCGGTATGGGGCTCCATCTGCGGAAACAAGTATTACGTTCCGGTTCCGGAGCATGTGGCAAATCAGGAAGACTTTGACGAATCGAAGCTTCCGAACTTCTGGACGATCGTTGGAATTATCCTGATTCCGCTTGTACTGATTATTTTGGATTCTGTCGCTGGCGTTGTTCCGGCAATGGCTCCGATCGCGCCGATCCTTGGTTTCCTTGGCGAGCCGTTCGTAGCGCTTCTGATCGCGACCATCGTGGCGATGCTCGTGCTCGGCGTAAAGCATGGCTACAAGATGGATGAGCTGGAAAAGATCATGACAAAATCCCTGGAGCCCACAGGACTGATCCTTCTGGTAACAGCCTGCGGCGGCGTGCTCCGCTATATGCTCCAGTATTCCGGCCTTGGCGATGTGATCGGAAACGCGGTGGCATCCGCAAACCTTCCGATCGTTGTTATCGCATTTATCGTAGCTGCGCTGGTAAGAATCTGCGTGGGTTCCGCAACGGTGGCAATGACCATGGCAGCCGGGATCATCGCGGCCATGCCGGGCATTGCAGAGCTGTCCCCGCTGTACCTTGCATGTACAACGGCGGCAGTCGCAGGCGGCGCGACAGTATGTTCCCACTTCAACGATTCCGGCTTCTGGCTGGTGAAGTCGCTGGTGGGCATGGATGAAAAGACAACCTTAAAGACATGGACGATTATGGAAACGCTTGTAGAGCGGAACCGGTTTTGTGGTAGCATTAATCATATCCTTCTTCGCATAGACGGATGGCGGGGCGAAAAGGAGTGACGTACCTTCGCCCCGCGCATCACAGAAAAAATCGCGACAGGACATTTAACATAAAAGTAGAAAGGGGCTGCAAACGATGGAATTAAAGAGTCAGGAAATGAGAAAACTTGCGCCGGAGCTTGATCCGCTGCGGATCGGCACCGGCTGGAAGCCGGAGGATTTATCAAAGGTTCAGGTCATGATTGAGAGCACTTTCGGAGACAGTCATCCGGGAAGCGGTCATCTGGACGTATTGGTGGAGGAAGTAAGGAAAGGCGTGGAGGCAGCGGGCGGCCACGGCGCGCGCTATGCCTGCACCGACATCTGCGACGGGGAAAGCCAGGGCACCGATGGCATCAACTACAGCCTTGCCAGTCGGGAGATCATCGCGAATATGATCGAGATCCACGCGAATGCGACTCCCTTCGATGGAGGCGTATATCTCTCGAGCTGTGATAAGGGTATGCCGGCAAACCTCATGGGGCTGGCAAAGTGGACATCCCGGCGGTAGTGGTTCCGGGGGAACCATGAACGCCGGTCCCGAGATGTTAACGCTGGAACAGCTGGGCATGTACAGCGCAAAAATATCAGCGCGGAGAAATTGACGAGGAAAAGCTGAACTGGGCGAAATGCAATGCCTGCCGAGCTGCGGCGCCTGCTCCTTTATCGGAACCGCATCCACGATGCAGATCATGGCCGAAGCACTGGGACTTGCACTTCCGGGAAGTGCCTTGATGCCTTCCACAAGCCCGGATCTTCTGGCATACGCAAGACAGGCCGGTGAGCAGGCGGTAAAGCTTGCGACGATGCCGCATATGAAGCCGTCCGATATCGTGACGATGGACAGCTTCGAAAACGCGATCCTTGTACATGCGGCCATCTCCGGAAGCACAAACTGTCTGCTGCATCTTCCGGCGATCGCCCATGAACTGGGCATCGAGATCACCGGTGAGACCTTTGACCGTCTGCACAGAGGTGCGCGTTATCTTCTGGATGTGCGTCCGGCAGGACGCTGGCCGGCGGAGGTATTCTACTATGCGGGCGGCGTTCCGGCGATTATGGAGGAAATCAAGGGAGCATCTGCACCTTGATGTGATGACCGTGACGGGAAAGACGCTTGGCGAGAACCTGGAGGAGCTGAAACAGAACGGCTTCTATGAGCGCTGCGGAAAGTGGCTGGCGGACTTCAATGCGCGCTACGGCGTGAATGTGACAAAAGAGGACATCATCCGCCCATACGACAAGGCGATCGGAACCGACGGCAGCATCGCGATCCTGAAGGGAAATCTGGCCCCGGAGGGCGCAGTGATCAAGCACACGGCATGCCCGAAGGAAATGTTTAAGGCGGTGCTGCGGGCAAGACCGTTTGACAGCGAGGAGGAATGTCTGGATGCGGTGCTGAAGCATAAAGTCCGGAAAGGCGATGCGGTATTTATCCGCTACGAGAGGACCGAAGGGCAGCGGCATGCCGGAGATGTTCTATACTTCTGAGGCGATCAGCAGTGATAAGGAGCTGGGACGCAGTATCGCGCTGATCACAGACGGACGCTTTCAGGCGCCTCCACCGGTCCGGTGATCGGACACTGCAGCCCGGAGGCGGTGGACGGCGGTCCCATCGCGCTCGTCGAAGAGGGCGACCTCATCGAAATCGACGTTATGGAGCGAAAGCTCAACATTATCGGCATCCACGGCGTGGAAAGACGCCGGAGGAAATCGACGCGGTACTCAAAAGAGCGCAGAGCAAACTGGAAGCCGCGCGAGCCGAAATACAAAAAAAAGGTGTGCTGAGACTTTTTCAGCGAGCACGCGGCAAGCCGATGAAAGGGGCATATCTCGAGTATTAGGATGTAACGGAGAAGTTATAGGACAGATGGGGAGGCGAAAAGCCTCCTTTTGCAGGCAATTATGATATACTGATTTTATCGGGATGCCGAATAATTGACAAAAATATTGCCGATGTATATTATATTAACAGCGGAAAATCAGCAAAGGGCTCTATGGACACCATGCAGCCAAGACTGATCGAGGAATCAAAGATTCACTGTGCAAGAGGGCATTTCAAAGCGATCTCCAATGGAATCATTGAAATGTAATGAGCGCAAAGTGAGAGAAAGGAGATCGGAAAAGTTTCTGCTGTCCCGCAGAAATTTTTTTGACAGAAGGATGCTATATACAAGACCGGATTATTACACAAAATTTCACTGCACAGCCGATGCCTGCGAGGATACCTGCTGTGCCGGCTGGCAGATCGTGATCGACAGAAGATCACTGAAAAATATAAGACCTGCAAGGGAAGTTGAAATGGCTGCGCCGGGGAATCGACTGGAAAGGGCAGGTATTTCATCAGAAAGCGGAAAAAACGCTGCGCATTTTTGAATGATGAAAATTTATGCGATCTTTATACAGCGCTTGACGCGATCATCTGTGCCAGACCTGCAGGCGTTATCCGCGGCACATCGAGGAATTTGAAGGCGTGCGGGAGCTTACTCTGTTCTGTCGTGCCCGGAGGTCACAAAATTCTGATGCATCATACAGAACCTGGTGACGTTTCAGCGGGCGGAGACAAAGCGTCGGGAGACGTATGAGGAGGATTTTGATCTTCTTCTGTATTCCGCATTATGTGATGCGCGTGAGGTGATACTTCATTTTTTGCAGGACCGCACGCTTCCGAACGGAGTGGGGAGCGGCTGGTATACGGTATTGCACACGATATGCAGCGCCGCATCGACCAGGGAGAATTGTTTGCCTGTCAGGAGGTGCTGGAAAATATCAGCGTGAAGCGGCACGGCAGTTTGCAGCAAAAAAGAATGTGTGAAGAAGGTGCGGATGCCGGGAGAAGTTTTGCGGTGGCGAAGAAAATTTCCGGGGCTTTTTCAGCTTGAGCTGCTCCGGCAGGAGTGGGACGTACAGCTTTGGAGGTGGAGCAGTTTATTTCTGGGGACACACGGCGCAGGAGTATGCGCTTTGTTACGGCGGATTTTCAAAGCTGGCTTGCAGAAAACTATCCGGTGTGGGAGATTCAGAAGGAACAGCTTCTCGTATATTTTGTGAGTACATATTTTTGCGGCGCCGTTTACGACGGACAGGTATTTTCCAAAATGAAAATGGCGCTGCTCAGCGCGGAGGCGATCGGGGAAATCTTAAAAAGCGCGCTGGCTGAAAAACGGACGGCAGCTTGATGAGGAAGATGATCGACGTGGTGTACCGCTATTCCCGCGAGGTGGAGCATTCGGATGAAAACCTGAAGAAGATAGAGAAGCCCGTTTTCATTCACAGAAAGTATATGTCACACAAATAGGACGTGACATCCTTTTTGGATTTATAAAAAATTACGCAGAACCATAAAAAATCATAAAAGCCGTTGACTTATTTTTTTGTGAAAGGTACAATTATCTGTAGCAGAATGATAAGGAGCAAAAAATATGTTTGGATATATCATTTGTAATAAAAAAGGACTTTCACAGGAGGAGCTTGACCGGTATCAGAAAGTGTATTGCGGACTCTGTAAAACACTGGGGGAGCGGTACGGACAGATGGAGCGGATGAGTCTGACGTATGATATGACGTTTGTGATCCTGTTCCTGTCATCGCTTTATGAGCCGCCGGAAAAAGGAGGAGAGCTTTGCTGCGCGGTTCATCCGACCCAAAAAAAATTGCCGTGGAAAATAAATTCACGGAATATGCCGCGGATATGACGGTGCTCATGACCTATTATAAATGTCTGGATGACTGGGAGGACGAGCGAAATCATTTGAAATACCGCTATGCGAAAATACTGGAGGACAGCTTCCAGAAAACGGTTCAGCAATATCCCAGACAGAGCCGGATCGTGGCGAGCAGCATTAAAGAGCTGGCTGCGATTGAAAAGTCACATAACAGTATACCGGATGATGCGGTGAACTGTTCCGGGAAAATGCTCTCTGAGCTTTTTGTGTATGAGGAGGATTTCTGGAGCAATAGTCTGCGCAGCTTGGTATGAGCTGGGGCGGTTTATTTATCTGATGGATGCCGCGATGGATTACAAAAAGATCTGAAAAGAAAATTACAATCCGCTGGTCAGTATGCAGAAAAAACCGGAGGAGATGGAAGCGGTGCTTACGATGGCGATTGGAAACGCCACATCAGTTTGAGAAGCTGCCGCTGGTGCAGGATGAGCACCTGCTGAAAAATATTTTGTATGGCGGAGTATGGCAGCAATACTACGCAAGGATACTGGGAAAGGAGAAATCCCATGATTGACGATCCATATAAAGTACTTGGGGTATCAAAGGATGCGACGAAGGATGAAATAAAGCGGGCATACCGCAAAAGGCAAAAGAATATCACCCGGATCTGCACCCGGATGATCCGAAGGCTGCAGAGAAGATGAACGAGGTAAATGAGGCATATGATATGCTGAATAACCCGGAAAAATATCAGAACCGTCAGCAGTCGCGCGGTCCGGGAAGCTCTTATGGCGGCTATGGAAATGGTTCAGGCGGCTATAGTGGTTATGGCAGGCAGCAGGGGCGGCTATGGAAGCGGTTCGGGCGGCTACGGCGGACAGCAGGGCGGCTATGGAAGTGGTTCAGGCGGCTACGGCGGACAGCAGGGCGGGTATGGAAACGGATCAGGTGGCTATGGCGGTTACGGTGGATTTGGCGGTTTTGATTTTTGACGATCTGTTTGGCTTTGGACAGACGCGGAAATGCCACGTCCAAATGCACAGCCGCAGGATAGTGCCGACATCCGGCAGGCGATCGACTTTATTAATATGAAACAATACAGTTATGCCAATCAGACGCTGAACAGTATTGTCAGCGCGAACCGCAATGCGAGATGGTACTATTTGAGTGCGCTCGCGAATCATGGACTTGGCAACACGATATTTGCGGTGGAGCAGATTCAGAAAGCGCTCCAGAGGGAGCCGGATAATACGGTTTACCGGCAGACGCTTCAGTGTATGCAGCAGACCGGGGACACATATAATCAAAACGGGCAGGATTACCAGAAATACGCGGAGGGCTTTAACCGCATGTGCATGAGTTTTTGTATGCTGCAATTTTTCTGCACCTTCTGCCGGTGCTGTTAGGAGGATAAGCTTTTTGGGTAAAGTAATAGGAATCGATTTGGGAACAACAAACAGCTGCGTATCCGTTGTGGGAAAACGGGGAGCCGGTGATCATTCCGGCAAGCTCCGGCGCGATGACGACGCCGAGCGTGGTGGCATTTTCGAAAGCGGGCGAGCGCATCGTCGGAGATGCGGCGCGCAGACAGGCGGTGACAAACACGGAGCGCACGATCAGCTCGGTGAAACGTCACATGGGAACGGATTGGAGCATCCGGATCGATGGCAAGGGAGTACAAGCCTCAGACGATCAGCGCGATGATCCTCATGCAGCTGAAAAAGATGCGGAGAGCTTTATCGGGGAACCGGTGACGGAGGCGGTTATCACTGTTCCGGCATATTTTAATGATATTCAGCGGCAGGCGACCAAGGACGCCGGGCGTATTGCCGGATTAAATGTCAAGCGCATTATCAACGAGCCGACCAGCGCGGCGCTTTCCTATGGGCTGAACCACGGGGAGCCGCAGAAGGTGATGGTTTATGACCTGGGCGGCGGCACGTTTGATGTTTCTGTCATTGAGATCGGCGAGGGTGTCATCGAGGTGCTTGCGACGGCGGGCGACAATCACTTGGGCGGTGATGATTTTTTTGACGCGCGCGTCCGCGACTGGCTGGTTCGCAGCTTCCGTGAGGAACATCACATAGATATTACACGTGATGTTGCGGCGATGACGCGAGTCACCGAGGCGGCGGAGCAGGCGAAAAAACGCTTTCTACGGCAGACAGTGCACATATTGAACTGCCGTATCTTACAACGGCAGGGAAGGCCCGGTACACATGGACATTGTCCTCACGCGTGCAAAGTTTGAGGAATTAATAAGAGACTTAATTGAACGGACTGCGGAACCGGTGCAGAACGCTCTGAATGATGCAGGCATTGCTGCTTCCGAGTTTGGAAGAGTGCTGCTGGTCGGCGGTTCCACCAGAATTCCGGCGATCCAGGCGAAGGTGCGCGCGCTTACCGGAAAGGAGCCTTCCAGGAACATCAACCCGGACGAGTGCGTGGCGAAGGGCGCGGCGATCTTGGAAGCACCCTGCAGGGAAATGCGCTGGTGACAGCGGGCGCCGGGCAGGATCTGCTGCTTTTGGATGTGATTCCGCTCAGCCTTTCCATCGAGACGGTGGGAGGCGTTGCCACCCGTCTGATCGAGCGAAACTCTACGCTGCCGACGCGCTTTTCACGGGTGTTCTCTACAGCGGCGCCGTATCAGCGCGACGTAGAGATCCACGTATTGCAGGGTGAGCGGCCGATGGCGCGGGACAATAAGACGATCGGAAAATTCCGCTTGAAGGGCATCAAGCGCGCTCCGGCGGGCGTGCCGCAGATCGAGGTCGCCTTCGACATCGACGCCAACGGCATCCTGACGGTGTCGGCGAAGGACCTGGACACCGGCAAGCAGCAGTCGATCACCATCACGGCGAATGACCGCATGTCTGAGTCGGAGATCGAGCAGGCAATCCGCGATGCGAACGAGTACGCCGGGCAGGATCAGATCCGCGTGGATGCGATGGAGCTGACGCGTGAGGCGCAGACACTTGTCACGCAGGTACAGCGTGCGCTGAAAGAAGAAAAAAGAATCTTGACAAGGCGGATAAAAAGCAGATCAAAAATGATTGCAACACCTTGCAAAAGCTGCTTAATAAGTGCCGGCTGGATAAGATTTCCGAGTCGGAGCTGGAGGAAATCCGCAGAGCGAAAGCGCAGCTCGAACAGTCTGCCGCGCAGATCCTTTCCTGAGAGATTGTTAAATTTTTATCCCCCACCGGGCTTGTGGGGGATTTTTTACGTATATAATATCACTAATGAAAGCCGGGGTGCTATGCGAACGCGGGTGAAATTGCCAAAGGGAACGGTTCGCGGCTTTCAATGATAGTGAAAAGTCGACATTTCGCGAAACCTGAAATTTATCACGGTTAAAATGAGACCAGAAAGGGAGTAACAATATGACAGTACGAAAAATAACGGGGCTTTTCTGTGCGGCAATTTTGACGGGCACACTTTTTTATTGGAACGACAGCGCTTGCAAATGCGGAGGATAATTCCGTGATCGTGACGATGCCGGCGACCTCGGAGCCGGCGTGGATTTGATCCGGCGTATGGCTGGGGTGCGGGCGAGCACGTACATGAGCCGCTGATCCAGAGTACGCTGGTGCGCACGACGACAGACCTTTCGATTGAGAATGACCTGGCGACGGAGTACTCCTGCAGCGAGGATGGGCTTACCTGGACGGTGAAGATCCGCGATGACGTGAAATTCACGGACGGAGAGCCGCTGACGGCGGAGGATGGCGTTTACCTACAATAACTGCCGGGACAACAGTTCGGTGAATGATTTTACGATGCTGAAGGAAGCGGTTGCGGTGGACGATACGACGGTGGAATTTCATATGAATACGCCCTATTCCATCTGGCCGTACACAATGGCGATCGTCGGGATCGTGCCGGAGCATGCATACGATGAAAAATTACGGCTGGAATCCGATCGGCTCCGGACGTTACATTATGAAGCAG
>VOFD01002691.1_pt1 | contig 19160 bp, 27 predicted proteins | sample 5384101 | NCBI WGS metagenome assembly VOFD01 (sample SAMN12384723, study PRJNA508395) | human gut metagenome | isolation source: healthy gut C | host: Homo sapiens
CCGGAGAATGAGGCGGTGCAGCTGGCGGTCCGGTTCGACTGGCCGCTTTGGAGCATGGGGAGGACGTGGCCTTGTGAAGATCAAACGCATGACCGCCACCTTCGGGGGGGCTGGAGGGGGCGCGGCTGGAGCTGGGCCCCGGACTGAATGTGATCCAGGCCCCCAACGAGGGGGGAAAATCCACCTGGGCGGGCTTTTTGAAGGCCATGCTCTACGGCATCGACACCCGGGACCGGGACCGGAAGGGCTATCTGGCGGACAAAAACCGCTACCAGCCCTGGTCGGGCGCCCCCATGGAGGGGGAGCTGGTCCTCACCTGGCACGGGCGGGACATCACCCTGCGCCGGGGGCGTCAGGGGAACAGCCCCTTTGGGGCATTCTCCGCCGTCTACACCGGTACCGAGGAGCCGGTGCCCGGCCTGACCGGCGACACCTGCGGCCAGCTCCTGCTGGGGGTGGGGCAGGAGGTCTTTGAGCGCTCCGCTTTCGTGGGCCAGGGGGGCTCCCTGGCCGTCACCTCCGTGCCGGAGCTGGAGCGGCGCATCGCCGCCCTGGTTTCCTCCGGGGAGGAGGACGTGTCCTTTTCCCAGGCGGAGGGGCAGCTGCGGGAGTGGCTGAACCGGAGGAAGGTGAACAAGAGCGTGGGCCTGATCCCCAGACTGGAGGGGGGAGCTGGCCGAGACCGGGGCGGTGCTCTCCCGGCTGGAGGAGGCCAACCGGACCCTGTCCCGCCTGGAGGGGGAGAAGGCGGAGCTGGAGGGCAGGAAAACTGTCCTGGAGGCGGAGCGGCGGACCCACCGCAGGCTGGATGCCCTGGAGCTGGACCGCCGGTACACCCAGGCACGGCAGGATTTGGAGGCTGCCCGGCGGCAGGCTGACGCTTTGGAACGGGAGCAGGCCCGGTACGGCGCCCTGCCGGAGCGGGAGGAGCTGAAGCGGGCCCAGGGAGAGCTGCAATACCTGAAGGTGCTGGAGGAGGAGATACGCCAGGGTGAGGGGGCGCTGCGGGAGGCCGAGGAGGCCTATGAGCAGGCCCGCCGGGAGGCCCTGGACGACCGCTTCAACGGGATGAGCGGGGAGGAGGCCGTCAGCCGGGCGGCCGCCGACGGGGCCCTCTGGCGGGAGGCACTGGAGCGCGCCCGTAGGGAGAAGCGCCGCTTTCCCCTCCTTCTGAGCGTGGGCCTGGCGCTGCTGGTCCTGTCCGCAGCCCTGGGCGCCGTACTGGACGGCAGCTTCCTGCCCTGGCTCCTGGGCGGCGCGGCCTGCTGCGGGGCGCTGGCCCTGGCCGCAGTCCTGGCCCTGCGCCGGGCGGGGGCGGGCCTCCGCCCAGGCGGACCAGGTGCTGGCCCGGTATAGCGCGGGCAGCGGGGAGGAGATCGCCGCCCTGGCGGAGGACTACCGCCGCCGGGACGAAACAGCCCAGGAGGCCTCCCGACAGGCGAAGGTGGTGCGGGAGACACTGGCGGACCGGAAAGCCCGGCGGGAGAACAGCCGGGTCGATCTGCTCTCCTTTGTCCACGCCTTTGCCCCGGAGGTGTCCGACCTGTTTGGCTGCTCCGCCGCCCTCTCCCGGGCCCTGAACCTGGAGGAGCGGCAGGGTCTGGCCCGGACCAGGCTGGAGGGGCCAGAAGGCTGTTTGACGAGCTGGCGGCCCAGGGCGGGCAGGCCCTGGAGGCCATGCCGGAGGGCCTGACGCGGCCGGAGCGCCCCCGGAGGAGACGGAGGAGCAGCTGGCGGCCGTCACCGCCGCCCTGGAGCGGGTGGAGCGGCTGAGGAGCATGGCCCTGGGGGAGCAGCGGGCGGTGGGGGACCCGCCCCCTGGCCGCCCGCCGGGAGGAGCTCCAGGGAGCTGGACCGGCGGAAGACGGAGTATGAGGCCATCAGCATCGCCCTGGATGCCCTGAAGCGGGCCAACACCCAGCTCCAGGAGCGCTTCTCCCCGGAGCTGAACCGGCGGGCGGGGGAGTGGATGGCCCGCCTGACGGGGGGAAAGTACGCTGCCGTCTCCCTCACCCGGGAACTGGAGGCGGCCGCCCTGGAGCGGAACAGCGTGCTGCCCCGGCGGTCCCTGGCACTGTCCCGAGGGACAGTGGACCAGCTGTATCTGGCGGTGCGGCTGGCGGTGTGCCAGCTCTGTCTGCCCGGGGAGGACCCTGCCCCCCTGGTGCTGGATGACGCGCTGGTCACCTTTGACGACCGGCGGATGGCTCTGGCCCTGGACGCCCTGGCGGAGCTGGGCCGGGAGCGGCAGATCCTGCTGTTCACCTGCCAGGAGCGGGAGGGAAACTACCTGGAGGGCAGGCCCGGGGTGACCCGCACCGCCCTGAGGGGAGGAGGCGCATGAGGGGAGCAATGGCGGAGAAGGAGCCGGGAAGGGGGCTGTTCGAGTGGCTCCAGACCCTGATGACGGCTGTTGTATGCATCGTGCTGCTGTTCACCTTTGTGGGCCGGGTAGTCCGGGTGGACGGCCGCTCCATGGACCCCGCCCTGGCCCATGGAGAGCTGCTGCTGGTCTGGTCCATGGGCTATGAGCCCAGGGCCGGGGATATCGTCATCGCCAGCAAGACCACGGCGGAACCCCTGGAGGGGGAGGCCGTCGTCAAGCGGGCCGTGGCTCTGGCGGGGCAGACGGTGGAGCTGGACTACGGGGAGGGCCGGGTACTGGTGGACGGACAGGCCCTGGCGGAGCCCTACCTTCTGGAGCCCATGGCCCTGCCCCAAAAGCCGGAGATGTAGGGGACGCGGTTCCAGGTGGAGGCGGATTCCCTGTTCCTGCTGGGGGACAACCGCAACGGCTCCACCGACAGCCGGCACAGCGGGGTGGGCAGCGTGCACCGGGACTGCCTGCTGGGCCGGGCGGTGGCGGTGATCTGGCCTCTGGACCACCTCCGGCTGCTGTGACGGGAATTTCCCTTGCAATCCCAGCCAGGAGCCGGTATAATAAGAGACCGATCAACACAGTGCGCTCCGCCCGTCGGAGCGGGAGGAGCTTGCCAATGTCGGAAGAATTTGAGGCCCGGGCCGGAGCGCCCCAGCAGCCCCCTCAGGAGGGGGCAGAGGAGCAGGAGAAGCTGCCCCAGGAGGAGCTGTTCTATTGGCTCCAGACCCTGGTAACTGCCATCGTGTGCATCGTACTGGTGTTCACCTTCCTGGGGCGCATCACCCGGGTGGTGGGCCACTCCATGGATGACACCCTGGCGGACGGAGAGCTGCTGGCGGTGTGGTCCCTGGGCTATGAGCCGGAGCAGGGGGACATCGTGGTGCTGAACAAGACCACTGCCGACTTCCTGGGGGGGAGGCCATCGTCAAGCGGGTCATCGCCCTGGAGGGTCAGACGGTGGACATCGACTACGACGCGGGCACAGTGGCGGTGGACGGACAGGTGCTGGACGAGCCCTATATTCTGGAGGAGATGCTGTGGCCCTCCTCCAGCCACATGCAGGAGACCCACTTCGAGGTGCCGGAGGACTCCATTTTCGTCATGGGAGACAACCGCAACGGCTCCACCGACAGCCGGCACGAGTGGCTGGGCGCCATTGATGAGGACTATATCCTGGGACAGGCGGTGGCGGTGCTGTGGCCGCTGGGCCGGATCGGCCTGCTGTAACGGGAAAATAAGCTGAGCGCGCGGACCTTCCGGTCCGCGCGCTCAGCTTATCGAAAAACTTCCCCCACGTGAAGCCTCGCAGAGTTCCGTCGCCCGCAGGCGACGGAATTCAATTCAAAATCCGTCATTTCCGAGGACATGAGCCTCGGAAATGACACTTCTCATGGCGGGTGGGGCGACTATTTCGCATGAAATCGAGTCCCGCACGCCATGCAGCCTCTTGTCGAAAAAGGCACTTGTGCCTTTTTCGACAGTCTCAGCGCGCGGACCGGAAGGTCCGCGCGCTCCTCTTATTTTCCAACGCAGAAACGCTGGAAGATCCGGTCGGTGATGTCCTCCCGCACGGAGGCGCCGGTGAGCTCCCCCCAGGGCGGAGAGGGCCTCCTCCACGTCGGTAAGCAGGGCGTCGGGGTGACGCCGGCGGACAGTCCAGCCTGGGCGCCCTCCAGCCGCTCCAGCGCCCGGGAGGCCGCCTCCTCCTGGCGGGCGTTGGTGAGCAGCTCCCCCATAGGCCTCCTCCCCGGTCTGCCGGGGCAGTGCGGAGCGGATGGCCTGTTCCAGCTCCTCCAGGCCCTGTCCTGTCCTGGCGCTCAGCTCCACCACAGGGGGCATGGGGTCCAGGGACAGGAGGGGGAGGGGGGCGGAGAGGAGGTCAGACTTGCTCCGCACCAGCACGGTGGGGGCCAGAGACATGGCCTGAGACAGAAGCTCCCCGTCCTCCTGTGTCACAGGGGAGGAGCTGTCCCAAAGCACCAGGATCAGCTCTGCCGACTCCATGGCAGCCCGGCTGCGCTCCACGCCCATCTGCTCTACCCGGTCTGGGGTGTCCCGCAGGCCGGCAGTGTCGATCAGCCGCAGCAGGGTGCCCCCTACGGTGACGGTCTCCTCTACCGTGTCCCGGGTGGTGCCGGGGATGTCGGTGACGATGGCCCGGTCATAGCCCACCAGGGCGTTGAGCAGGGAGGACTTGCCCGCGTTGGGCCGGCCCACGATGGCGCACCGCAGGCCGTGGAGGATCTGGCTGCCCCGGCGGCAGGTGGCCAGAAGGGCCTGGAGCTGGGCGGCCTGCCGGGACAGGACCACCTCCAGTTCGCTCTCCCGGAAGGGGTCGATGTCCTCGTCCGGGTAGTCCAGCACGGCGTGGAAGTGGGCCATCACGTCCACCAGGGCGGAGTAGATGCCGCCGATCCGCCGGGACAGGGCCCCGGACAGCTGGCCCGCCGCGTGGCGGGCCCCCCTCCCGGCTGGAGGCTGCCGTAGCGGTAGGGCTCGTTAAAGGGCTGGGTGAAGCGGTTGCTCACCAGCAGGGCGAAGTTGGTGTTCTCGCTGCGCAGCGGGGTCGGCGTAGGAGTGGCCGTTGACCGTGTTGATGCCCTCCACGTTTCGGCCACCACATGGCCGTAGGGATTCATGCAGAAGGTGCGCACCTGATCCCCGTACCCTTTGGTGCGGTAGACAAGCTTGGACTCATAGACCACGTCGGTGATGTGCTCAAAGACCTCGGCGGGCAGCTCCACCCGCACCCCGATGTCCACCTGGTTGTTCATGAGCTCCAGACCCAGTCCTTGCACTGGTTGGCAAACCACTCCGCCCCGGAGCGGCCGGGGGCGGCGATGAGCCGGCGGCAGGAGAGCTCCTCACCCTTCTCCAGGGTTAGGCGGACGCCCTCCCGTCCCGGGCGATGTGGCTCGACAGCGGTATTGAAGCGGAACTCCAGCTTGTCCTTAAGCCCCTCGTAGATGTTGGTAAGGATGCGCAGATTGTTTTCTGTGCCCAGGTGCTTGCACCGGGCCTGGAGCAGATGCAGGTCGTAGGCCAGCGCCCGGCGCTCCAGAGCCTTGGCCTCGGGGGTGGCGGTGGAGAAACACTCGGGTAGTGGCCCCGTGGGGGACGTTGATGGAGTCCACATAGTCGATCAGCTCCATCACCTCCCGGGCGTCCATGAAGTCGGTGAGCCAGGATGGCGGCGGCGGCCAGCAGCTGCCCAGGTTTGGCATACGGCGGACAGGGGCTGCTGACCCAGAGCTGGCCCCCGGCCCAGCACCCGGCGCAGGAGGAGCAGGGCGAAATAGCTGAGCAGGCCGCCCCCCAGGCTGTACAGCAGGGTCATCATCTGGCCGGAAAACACCGCGCCCAGAAAGATCCGGGAGAGGAGGATGAGCAGGGTGTCCGGGGCCCCAGGACGAACATGGCGTAGACGGTGACGATGTTGGCCAGCCCCAGCTTGATGCCCGGGATGGGGACCGGAGAGGGGCAGCTGGGCCTCAGCCAAAAAGATGGTCAGGGCGATGGCGGTGAGAAGGGGCGGCCCGGGTGAGGCGGCGGGCCTGGGAGGGGCGCTTATCCTGTGGCGGAGTCAAGACCATCCCCTCCTCCCTCGATTTGAATGACCAGCCGGTTGGGCAGGCAGACCACGGGGACGGTGCCGTCGGAGATCCATCCCTGGTCCACACAGACCTGGTCCGGGCAGTCCGCGGACTCCACCCTGATCCGGCCCGGCTGGGCGGTGATGGTGTTGGTCCGTCCCTGGAACTCCACTGTAAAGGTGAGAGGGGCGGAGAGACTGTCCAGATCGATCTCCCGGATCAAGACACCGTCCTGATAGATACGGGCCATGTGCCCGCCCCCGGACCAGCGGCCCAGCAGGAGGATGGCGCCGACGGACAGCAGGGCGGCGGCGGCCAGCACGCCTACCCAGAATCTCGTGCGTTTCATAGCTGGATCACCGTCACCTCCAGGTCCTGATAGTCCTCTGCCAGCGTGAAGGAACCAGCCAGACCGGCAGTGACCCACAGGGAACCGTCCTCCAGCACCAGCACCATCTCAAAGTCCTGATGGGTCCGCCAAAAATCGGCCCCCCCAGTCTGCCCCCGGACGAACACGGCGGTGGAGAGAGCGTCGCAGTACACCCCAGAGGAGACGATGGTGACGCTCTTCAGGCCGGACCGGGCGGGGCGGCGGTCTCCGGGTCCATGATGTGCCAGTAAGTCTGGCCGTCCTCCTCAAAGTAGCGCTCATAGCCGCCGGAGGTGATGACCGCCTGGCTGCCGGTGAGCTCCAGGACCCCCAGGTAGCCGGGCTCCCCGCCTCCGGGGTCTGGATGCCAATGCGCCAGGGAGAGCCGTCCGGCTTGTCCCCTGCGGTCCGCACGTTGCCGCCCAGATTGAAGATGGCGGGCTCCCCGCCGGCCAGCTCCGCCAGCAGATCGCTGGCCCAGCCCTTGGCGATGGAGCCCAGGTCCAGCTGCATCCCCTGGGGCAGGCGGACCCGGCAGCCCTCCGGGTCCAGCTCCACCTGGGTGTAGTCGATGCGGGCGGCCAGCTCCGCCAGCTCCTCCGGTCCGGGGACACGGTACTCGCCGGTGGTGAAGCCCCAGGCATGAACGGCGGAGTAGGCGGTGATATCCAGGGCCCCCTGGGTCTCCCGGCCATAGGAGAGGGCCAGGGAGAGCAGCTGGAAGGTCTCCTGAGAGACCGGGACCCAGGCCCCTTCACCCCCATGGTTGATGGCGGAGATGTCGCTGTTCTCGTCGGTAACGGAGAGCAGATACTCCAGCTGGTAGATCCTCTCCGTAGCCTGGTCCAGCACCTGCTGGCCGCTGTCACCATAGGCGGTGAGCTCCATCACAGTGTTCATGGCAAATATGGTAGAGGAGGTCTCCCTGGTCTGGGCGCAGCCGGACAGCAGCAGGGACAGCACCATGGGCAGGAACAAGAATCGGACAGAGTGCACAGCGTTACCTCCAAAGATCGGGATGTTCTGCATACACAGTGATTATTATTTTAACATATGGCCGGGGCTTTGTCATGAAAAATTGAAAAAGATATGGAGAGCCATAGATCGGAGGAGCAGAGGCCGCCTGGACGGAAATGCTGAGGGGTGGACCTGAAATACCTTTTCCATGGAGGGGAGGTGCCCCGCGCATGCGCAGGGGATGAGAGGGCGTCTTTTTCTCTCCGGGGCAGGGGCGGAGCGTGCCGGGAGGCTGGACTTTTCAAGGGGCGGGGCCCCTTTGTCGTTGCTTTTTTCCTCGATTTGGTGTAAACTAGGGTATCATTTTATTGTCAGGAGGAGAACATCTATGGATGACAAGGTAAAAGAACTGCTGGACCGCATCAGAGACACCGCCTCCGCAGCCGCCGACACCGCGGCGGACACCGCCCGGGTGGCCGGACGGAAGGCCGGCCAGATGGTACGCCGCCGGCTGCGTCCACACGACTGGCAGGCGGGCGATCTGATGCTCATTACTGACCACATCAAGCTGTTCTCCCAGTCCCCCCTGCGGGGGGAGAACCTGCCCGAATTCGGAGTGCGCTTCCCAGACGCCTCCAAGCTCTACACCCCCCGCCTCCAGGAGCTGGCCCGGCAGACCGCTCAGGAGCAGGGCATCCCCCTGCGGGAGGGGGTCTACTTCTACTGCTACGGTCCCCAGTATGAGACCCCGGCCGAGGTGCGGGCCGCCCGGATCCTGGGCGGTGACGCAGTGGGCATGTCCACCGCGCCCGAGGTCATTGTGGCCGGACACTGCGGCATGGAGGTGCTGGGCCTGACCCTGCTGAGCAACATGGCGGCGGGCATCCTGGACCAGCCCCTGTCCGAGCGGGAGGTGCTGGACGCCGCCGAGGCGGCGAGGGAGAAGTTCTCGGGGCTGATCCGGGCCTGTCTGCGGAGGATGTGAGCCGCACCGGCGCGCCCCTGTTCCGCAGAGGAGAAGGGAGCGTCTCTATGCTGACACTTTTTTAACCGCGCGGAGCTGCTGGTCACCTGATGACATGATCCGGCTGGCCGGGTCCGCTCTGGCTGCCGCTGACATCGATTATATCTGCCGAGCAAGGACCTGTCTGGCCGCGGGGGGCATACCTCCAGCTTTGGCGTGGGCCCCGGGGCCCGGGTGGAGTATAAGGTCTATGTGAAACGGACGGACCTGGAGCGGGCCAAGACTGTTTTGTAAGGAGACCGGGTGGTGGACGGCGCCGGGAAGGTGCTCCTCCCCGGCTTTGTCAACGCCCACACCCACCTGCCCATGACCCTCATGCGGGGCTACGGCGGGGGCTGCGACCTGCACACCTGGCTCAACGACTATATCTTTCCTGCCGAGGCCGGCTGGACAGCCGGGCGGTAGCCCGCGGGCGCCGCCTTGGGCCTGGCGGAGATGATCGCCTCAGGCGTCACCTGCGCGGCGGATATGTATATGCGTACCGCGTCATCGCCGGCAGATCCTGGACGCAGGCATCAGTGCCAACCTGTCCTGCGGCGGGGTGTACTTCGGCGCGCCAGAAGGATTTCTCCCCGGAGACCTGCGGCGACTGCCGGAACCAGGCCGCCCTGACAGAGGAGTGGAATGGCGCGGGGGGCGGGCCAGATCCTGGTGGACGCCTCGGTCCACGCCGAGTACACCTCCAATCCCCCTCTGTGGCAGTGGATGGCCGAGTACGCCGCAGAGCACCGACTGGGGATGCACGTCCACGTCTCTGAGACCCAGTCGGAGCACCAGGCCAGCCTGGAGCGGTGGGGCAAGACCCCCATCCAGGCGCTGGACCGGTGCGGGGTCTGGGACGTGCGCGCTCCCTTGCGGCCCACTGCGTCTACACCACGGAGGAGGACTGGGCTCTCATGGCGGAGAAGGGGATCTCCCGTCCACAACCCCTGGTCCAACCTGAAGCTGGGCTCCGGTGTGGCCCCTATCCCGGCCATGATGCGGGCTGGAGTCAACGTGGCCCTGGGCACCGACGGCATGTCCTCCCACAACAACACAGACCTGTTTGCCGACATCAAGCTGGCCGCCGCGCTCCACGCGGAGTGCGCCGGGACCCCACCGCGGTCACTGCCCATGAGGCCCTGGAGATGGCCACCGTCAACGGGGCCAGGGCCCTGGGCCAGGGATACCGGGGTCATCGCCCCGGGAAAGACGGCGGACCTGATCCTGGTGGACCTCTCCGCCCCCAATCTGATCCCCTGTCACGACCCGGTGGAGGACCTGGTCTTTTCCGCCCACGGCTCTAATGTGGAGATGAATATGGCCCGGGGCAAGGTCATATATGAGAAGGGGAGCTTTCTCACCCTGGACCTGGAGCGGGTCCGCTGGGAAGTGGAGCACTACGCCCTCCCGCTGATCTTCGGGTGAGGACCCAGTCGGGCGGCAGCCCACAAAAAAAGGAGGATACACTATGACGAATGGCCCAACCAAGCCCCCCCCGCCGAATGGCAGCGGCCAAACCGAATACATTTTTTGGAGGAGCCGCCATCCTGGCAATGGGGATCTTGGTGGTAAAGGTCATCGGCCTGTTCTATAAGATCCCGCTGGTCAACATCATCGGCAGCAGGGAAGCGCCGATTTCAACAACGCCTACAACATCTACTCAGTGCTGCTGACCATCTCCACCGCCGGCCTGCCGGTGGCGGTGTCCAAGCTGGTGTCGGAGGCCAACGCCCTGGGGCGGCGGAACCAGGTGCACAAGGTGTTCCGCCTGTCCCTGGCAGCCTTCCTGACCCTGGGTGTGGTATCCTTCCTGATCATGTATTTTGGCTCAGAGCAGCTGGCCGGCATGATGCACGACTCCCTTGCGGCGGCGGGCATCCGTGCGCTGGCGCCGGCGGTGATCTGCGTGGGCTGTCTGTCCGCCTTCCGGGGCTACGCCCAGGGGCACGGCCGTATGACCCCCACCGCTGTGTCACAGATCCTTGAAGCGCTGTGCAAGCTGACGGTCATCGGCCTGGGTCTTGCCTACTGGCTGGTGCGGGCAGGCCAGCCCAGCCATGTGGCGGCGGCGGGGGCCATTACCGGCGTGACGGTGGGCACCATCCTGGCCCTGGCCTATATGATCTTCAACTTCGTCTCAACCCGCATGCGGGAGGAAGGACACCTGTCCGAGGACGCTCCGGACGTCCGCCCGGCGCATCCTGTCCACCCTGATGAAGATCGCCATCCCCATCACCATCAGCTCCTCCATGGTGGGCATCGTCACCGTCATCGACTCCGCCCTGGTCCAGGGACAGATCCAGAAGGTGCTCATCTCCGACCCGGACAGCTGGGCGCTGTACCAGCAGGTGGTGGACTTCGCCCCCCTGGGAGGCGGCACGGGACGCCTGGCAGCAGGCCGTGAGCTCCGGCGCGGCGGCGGAGGGGCAGTCCGGTCTCCCAGCTCTACGGGGCGGTGGAGCTGGCGGCGGAAAATATCAGCCGTAGCCTCTATGGGAATTACAGCGGCGCACTGACCATCTATAACCTGCCCCCCTCCCTGATGGCCGCCATCACCGCCTCGGTCATCCCCGCCGTCTCCGCGGCCCTGGCCCGGCGGGACCGCCGGGGGGCGGCCCGGATCACCGGCTCCGCCCTGCGCATCACCGCCCTGCTGGCCTTCCCCTATGGGGGTGGGGCTCTTCGTGCTGGGCACCCCCATCATCCGACTGATCTTTCCGGAGCTGGACGCCTCTGTGGCGGGGCCCCTGTTGTCTACCCTGGGCATCGCCTCCATCTTCGTCTGCCTGATGCTGGTGTGCAACTCCATCCTCCAGGCCCACGGCTTCATCAATCTGCCCGTGGTCATCATGGCACTGGGGGGCGTAGTGAAGATCGTCACCAACTACAACCTGGTAGCCGTGCCCACCATCGGCATCTCCGGGGCACCGGTGGGCAATGTGCTCTGCTTTCGGACTGTGCATGGTACTGGACTTGGTGGTCATCGCCCGGGTGATCCACGGCCGGCCGGACTACCTGCCTCTGCTGGCCAAGCCGGCAGCCGCGGCGGGCGTGATGGGGCTGGGGGCCTGGGCGGTGTACGGCCTGCTGTCCAAGCTGCTCAGCTATGAGGAGGTCACCCAGGTGGGGGAGACGATCCAGACCCTGGGGAAGACCGGCAACGGATCGCGGTGATGGGAGCCATCCTGATCGCGGTCATCATCTATGCGGTTTTGGTGGTGGCTCTCCGCGCTATCTCCCGGGAGGACCTCTCCCTCATGCCCAAAGGGGACAAAATCGCGAAAATTTTGAGGCTATGAGCTGATTTCTAGTGAAAATACCTTGCAGAGGATGAGAAACTGTGGTAAATTTTCAAAGTATGGAACGATACAGCTTCCAGGACCTGAACCGGATCATGGCGCTGCTGCGCCAGCCGGGCGGCTGTCCCTGGGATCGGGAGCAGACCCACGAGAGCATCCGGCGGAACATGCTGGAGGAGGCCTATGAGGCGGTGGAGGCCATCGACGAGAAGGACCCCGGACACCTCAAGGAGGAGCTGGGGGACGTGCTGCTCCAGGTGGTCTTCCACGCCCGAATGGCGGAGGAGGCGGGGCAGTTCACCTTTGACGACGTGGTGGACGGCATCTGCAAAAAGCTGGTGTTCCGCCACCCTCATGTCTTTGGCACAGTGGACGCCCGGGACTCCGGCCAGGCGCTGAACACCTGGGACGCCCAGAAGCGGGAGGAGAAGGGGCAGCGCACCGCCGCGGACACCCTGGAAAGCGTGGCCCGCTCCCTGCCCGCCCTGATGCGGGCGGACAAGCTCCAGGACAAGGCCCGCAAGGCGGGCTTTGACTGGGCGGAGATGGGTCCGGCGCTGGACAAGGCGGAGGAGGAGCTGGGTGAGCTGCGCCAGGCCGTGGGGGGGCCAATGTGGAGGAGGAGCTGGGCGACCTGCTCTTCGCCGCGGTGAAGGCGGGCCGCTTTGCAGGGCTGGACAGGGAGCAGGCGTTGCACGGCACCTGTGAAAAAGTTTATCCGCCGCTTCCGGCGGGTGGAGGAGCTGGCCGGAGGACGGCCGCTGGACAGCCTGGGACTGCACCGGCTGGAGGAGCTGTGGCAGCAGGCCAAGCAGGATGAGGCTTAAAGGCTGAAAAGCTTTAAGTAATATTATTCAAAAGACTGGCGCACAGGCGCCGAAACATGCTTTAGGAGGAAATCACAATGAATAAGACCGAACTGATTGCCGCCGTGGCTGAGAAGGCTGAGCTGTCCAAGAAGGACGCGGAGGCCGCCGTGACCGCCATGATCGACGCCATTACCGGCGCTCTGGTGGAAGGCGAGAAGGTCCAGCTGGTCGGCTTTGGCGCCTTTGAGGTGAAGGCCCGTGCCGAGCGTGTCGGCCGCAACCCCCAGACCAAGGAGACCATCACCATCCCCGCCTCCAAGACTCCCGTGTTCAAGGCTGGCAAGGCCCTGAAGGACGCCGTCTCCAAGTAAGTAGGATTATAGAAAAAGGGGGTGCCTCCGGCACCCCCTTTTCTCCATGGAGGAATACGATGCGATTGGATAAATGGCTGAAGGTATCCCGCCTGATCAAGCGGCGCACCGTGGCCAACGAGGCCTGCGACAACGCCCGGGTCACCGCCAACGGCCGGCCGGTGAAGGCCAGCTATGACGTGAAGGTGGGGGATGTGCTGGAGCTGCGGTTCGGAGAGAGAACGGTCAAGGTGGAGGTTCTGGTAGTGGCAGAGCACATGGGCAAGACCGAAGCGGCCGCTATGTACCGGGAGATCCTTTAGAGAAATAAGAAAGCGCGCTACCCCCAAAAACAGGGGCGGCGCGCTTTTTGTCATTCAGCTGTGTTCCCGGATGCTGGACATCTCCTGGGCGATGTTCAGGACATGGTCGCCAATGCGTTCGAAGTCGGTGAGCAGCTCAGAGTAAAGGATACAGGCCTCATCAGAACAGGTCCCGGCCTTCATCCGCTCCAGCTGATCCTTGCGGAACAGGTCGGTCATGTCATCGATGCGCTGCTCCAGAGCAGAGACGTCCGTCAGCCAGAGCAGGTCGCCAGCCTCCCGCTGATGCAGGGTGTTCAGCGCCTCCAGACAGATGTCCCGCATCTGGCAGATCTCCTCCTGAGCCTGGGCGGAGAACTGGATGTGCCGTTCCTCCAGCAGCTTGGAGTAGCCGCAGATGTTGATGGCGTGGTCGCCGATGCGCTCGATATTGCCGGTGATGGTAAAATAGCTGCTGACGATGCTGGAACCCTGCTCGTTGGTCTCATAGGTGATGAGACGGGAGATATACTTGGAGATCTCCTTATTGAGGAAATCCAAGTAGCTCTCCATCTTCTCGGCCTTGGTCAGAAGACTGCTGTCCCGACTGAGCACCGCGTCAAAGCTGGTCTCGATGTTGTCCTGGGCCATATCCAGCATCCGATCCAGCTCCTGCTGCAGCTGGCCGATGTGGATAGCGGAGGCGCCCAGGTTGCCGTCCTTGCTGCTGACCTGGACGGGGGTCAGGTATTCCAAGTGCATCTCGTCCCGGTTCTCCTCCGGCTGCTCGGGCAGGATACGCACCGCCAGGCTGGCCAGTTGATTGCCCAGAGGAAGCAGCAGAAGGGTAGTGACAATATTGAAAATAGTGTGCATGTTGGCAATCTGGGCAGCCGGCGCATCAGGGGTAAAGGAGGCCACCAGATCGGCCAAGGGAAACAGGATGCAGAGGATGGTAAAGAGCACCGTGCCGATGATGTTGAACATCAGGTGGATGATAGTAGCACGTTTGGCGCTGCGGCTGGTGCCGATGGAGGCCAGCACAGCGGTGATACAGGTACCGATGTTCTGACCAAAGAGGATGAACACAGAACTGGAAAAGCTGATGGCACCGCTGGTGGCCAGAGCCTGGAGGATGCCCACTGAGGCCGAAGAGGACTGGATCAGGGCGGTAAACAGGGCGCCCACGGCGATGCCCAGCAGGGGGTTGGAGAATCTGGTCATCAGGTCCACAAAGGCCTGGGAGTCACGCAGAGGCATCATGGAGGAGCTCATCATCTCCATGCCGATAAACAGCACGCCGAGACCGGCCATGATCTGGCCGATGTGGTGGGCCCTGGGCATCTTGACAAAGACCACCATTGGGCCGAAATGTTCTGGGAAAGGCCCGATTTGTCAGAAAACAGCGACTTTTGTCAATATAAAAAGGAGGAATATCCAATGAGAAACCTGAAGCGTGCTCTCAGCCTGGCTCTGGCTTCCGTTATGCTCCTGGGCATGATGGTCGTGGGCTCCAGCGCTAAGGGTATCGACGATTTCACCGACAAGGCCGAGATCGTCAATCAGGATGCCGTGGCGGTCACCTCTGCCATCGGCATGTTCGAAGGCTACGAGGACGGGTCCTTCGGCCCCGAGAACGTAGTCACCCGCGCCGAGATGGCGGTCATCATCTGCACCATGCTGTACGGTGCCGGTGTGAACGTCAACCAGTTCGCGGAGACCAGCGTGTTCACCGACGTCCCCGCCTGGGCGGAGGGCTCATGATCAACCACTACATGGCCGAGGTCACCAAGGTCAAGGACGGCGAAAACACCGTCCGCGTGCTCAGCAACAAGACCATGACCAACCCCATCGACGAGCGCACCATCATCGCTGACGGCTTTGCCAAGGGCGACTATGTGGTGGTCACCGTGGACGTGAACGACGATGATGACTCCTTCATCGCCTCCATCGCTGATCCCGAGGCTGTCGAGGGCACCGTGACCCGCGTCAGCAAGGACTCCGACCCCGAGGGCAACCAGGGCAGCTATGTGAAGATGGACGATGGCAGCAAGCACACCTATTCCAAGTACACCGCGTCCGACCTGGACGACATCAATGAGGAGCATCCCACTCTGGACATCTCCTACCGTCTGTATCTGGACCCCAACGGCTATGTGATCGGCTTTAAGGCTCTGGAGGGTTACTACGACAACTACCTGTATGTGCAGGATGCTGACGTGTCCCTGAGCACCATCACCGCCAAGGTGGTCTTCACCGACGGCACCGCCAAGACCGTGGAGATCGACGACGAGTATGTCGCTCTGAGCTCCAGCAACACCAAGTTCGACACCAATAACGACGACAAGATCCAGGGTGACGAGATCACCGCCGCTGTCACCCTGCTGGCCGGCAACGTCTTTGCCTACACTGAGGACAACGGCGTCTACACCCTGCGTCAGATCGTGAATATGAACACTACCCGTCCCAGCACCAACCGCTACAAGGACACCCAGGACAAGGCTGAGGATACTGGCGCCGGGACTGTGACCATCAACAACGACGCCGCCTACATCAAGGCGAACGGCACCTCCTACATCGTGGACGAGCAGACTGCCTTTGTGGATGTGGACGAGAAGACTCTCTACACTGGCTTCGAGAACGTGCCTGACTACCGCAACGGCACCGGCACCGACTATGTGAAGTTCTGGGCCATCGACAGCACCGATGACGGCGTTCTGGACGCTGTGTTCATCTATGGCGGCGTGGCCTCCAACAGCAACAAGACTTACTTCTATGTGAAGGATGCCGGCGACTTCGAGACCTACGACAAGAACAAGACCTACAAGGAGCACAACGTCTACGTGGACGGCGAGCCCACTGCCATGGTCTTCACCCAGAGCGCCCACAACAGCGTCAACGCCAAGGGTGTCTACTGCGTTGAGACCACCAACGGCGACGGCATCGTCACCTCCGTGACCTACATCGGCACCAACACCAATGGCGTCCAGCAGGCTTACACCAACGATGGTGTCAACAATGACTTCTACACCGTGAAGGCCGTTGGCTCCCGCAGCTTCTCCCTGAACGACGCCAACCAGGAGCAGCTGACTGTGAACAACGAGACCGTCTATGTTCTGGCCACCTATGACCTGAAGGACAACAAGAGCACCTATAAGGCTCCCTCTGTGGGCGACGGTTCTCTGGATGACCTGAAGGAGGATGTGAAGAACGACGGCGACTACTTCACCTATGTCTATGTTGCCAAGACTTCCAACGATGGCAAGACCGCTGACCTGATCTTCATCGAGCAGTGGGAGAAGAAGCCCACCGTTTACTCCACTGTGAACTTCGACAACAGCATCCGGACTGTAGTCGACGGCAACAATGACCCTGTCGCCAACGGCGACAAGGTGGCCAACGGCACTGTTCTGACCATCACTCCCAATGTTGCCGCTGGTCAGAACGAGGCACTTGTGGTCGAGGCCAACGGCACTGCCGTGACTCCCGACGGCACCGGCGCCTATAAGTACACTGTGACTGGAAATACCGTTCTGTCTGCTAAGGTCGTTGCACAGAAGATCACTGTTGACCTGGTGATGAACCAGAAGGCCATTGTGGAGATCGACGGCGTGAAGTACACTTCTGACGCCAATATCGACCTGGCCGCTGGCGTCCATGACTTCAAAGTGACCTATGCTACTAACGTCCCTGCCTACCTCCAGGGTGAGACCGGCGATGCCAAGGTCACTGTGGATGATTTCGGCGGCGGCTCTGTCCGCTTGCCATAAAAAAATCCCTCCTGTCCTGACTGGGCCCGGCAGATCCGGACCCGCTCAAAACCGGAGGGAAAAGCTGTTTTGTGAGACGTTTCAATACAAATTATGGAAGTGAAGCGGAACTGTGCCCATTTCTGCCCCGCCTGTGCGGAAGCCACGGTATTGAGAGAGGCGGCCCGATGGCGGCGCCGCGCCTCCTTCTTCTCCCCGCGGCCCCATTTCACCCGTGCAGGGCGGACTCCTGTTCCATGGCGGTGAAGAAGGGGACGCCGAGATGGCTGTAAAAGGCCAGATAGATGATGATATCCCTGGGTGCGTGGATGTCGCCGATCTCAGCGCCGATGTACTTGCCCACCAATCCTCCATAAAGTAAATTCCGGGAAACAGATTGTAAGAGACATAAAACGACAAAAATCCTCGCAATTCCACCTCCAAAAAGACACTTTCGGAAGAGAGCTGGGGCTATGGAGGAGCGCGGGATATGGAGAGCGACCCGGCAGAAAAAATTGCCCCGTCGTTTGTCACGCCGTACTGGGGCGCCGCGCCCTGCCTGCGGCGGGGGGGGGCCACATGATGAAAGGGTCCCCTGAACTTTTCCATAGAAGCCGCCTTTTGGAACAGGCCGGGCCGACGGCCTCACTGTTTGGACGGAACAAAAAAGCCCGGTGATGGAGCGCTGCCGCGCCTTCATCACCGGGCCCTGTCAAAACAGTTACTTTTCGTCGCACACCTGGAAGATATAAAATTTCAGATAATAGGAGTCGTCTGCCGCCCACAGGATGGGATGGTCGGGCGACTGAGTGCGGTATTCCACCTGCCGCAGGCGCTTGTGGACGTTCCGCGCCGCCTGACCGATGGTCTGGGTGAATAGCTCATAGTCCATGAAGTGGGAGCAGGAGCAGGTGGCCAGAAAGCCCCCGTCCCGGACCAGCTTCATGGCCCGCAGGTTGATCTCCCGGTATCCCTTGACCGCCTTTTTCACCGAGCTGCGGGACTTTGTGAACGCAGGCGGGTCCAGGATCACCACATCGAACTGCTCCCCGGCTGCTCCAGCTGGGGGAGCAGGTCGAACACATCCGCGCAGTGAAACTCCACCCGGTCCTCCAGACCGTTAAGGGCGGCGTTCTCCTGGCCTGGGCCACCGCAAGCTCGGAGGCGTCCACCCCGATGACGTGCTCCGCCCCGCAGATACCGGCGTTCAGGGCAAAGGCGCCGGTATGGGTGAAGCAGTCCAGCACCCGGGCGCCCCGGCAGAGCCGCCCCACCGCCTGGCGGTTATACTTCTGGTCCAGGAAGAAGCCGGTCTTCTGGCCGTCCTTCACATCCACCAGGTAGCGGACGCCGTTCTCCACGATTTCCACTTTCGTGTCAAAGGGAGCCCCCAGGAAGCCCTTGAAGCGCTCCATGCCCTCCTGGAGGCGCACCTTGGCGTCGCTGCGCTCATAGACGCCCCGGATGGCGATGCCGTCCTGGGCCAGCAGCTCCTTCAGCAGCTCCACGATGGTGACCTTGAAGCGGTCGATGCCCAGGGCCAGGGACTCCACCACCAGCACGTCGGAGAACTTGTCCACCACCAGCCCCGGCAGGAAGTCCGCCTCCCCGAAAACCAGGCGGCAGCTGCTGGTGTCCACCACCTTTTTCCGGTACTCCCAGGCGTTTTTCAGCCGCATGAGGAAGAAATCCTCGTTGATCTCCGCGTCCGGGTCCCGGGTGAGCATCCGAACGGTAAGCTTGGAGCGCCGGTTCAGAAAGCCCTGGCCCAGCGGCCAGCCGTTCTCGCCGCAGACCCGGACCAGGCCGCCGTCCTCCGCCCCCGGCGAGATATCCGCGATCTCATTGTTATAGATCCAGGGGCCGCCTTTCTGCAGGTACCGTCCCTCTCCCTTTTTCAGTGTCACAACAGCGTCTGTCATAAAAGTTCCTCCTGCCCAGAGGGGCATTTTCTGTTTTAAGGCATTGCTTCCGAGGCGCGCCGGTGTCCGTCATTTCATTTTCCCGCGCAAAAGGTCTTTGCCTTTTACCACTCAAAATAGTCGCTCACTTGTGTTAAATGAAATACAAATACCCGGCGTAGCATACCATTTTCATCTGGCTGTACATTTTGGTGCATCTCTGTTAGGCGGTACTCTCCCACAAAATACATTGCTTTATCTTTCTTTTCAAAAACAAGAAGATGCTTTTTGTTGGTTCTATGGGACAAAACCTCGATATTTAGATGGTACATATGTTTATTTTCGTCAGGACTATCCTGATGTCCTCTCCGACCTATCCCGGTGTACATACAGTGGGAATAAGAACCGGTGGGATAAAAATAATCTGTATAGATCTCGCCATCG
>VOFD01001515.1_pt1 | contig 19146 bp, 41 predicted proteins | sample 5384101 | NCBI WGS metagenome assembly VOFD01 (sample SAMN12384723, study PRJNA508395) | human gut metagenome | isolation source: healthy gut C | host: Homo sapiens
CTGCAATCAGAGACCGATTGTGTTCAAAGGCGACCACTTGTAGAGGCGGGAGAGGTTATCGCAGACGGTCCTTCCACCTCCAACGGTGAGTTAGCACTTGGGAAAAAACCCGTTAATCGGATTTTGACCTGGGAAGGTTATAACTACGAGGATGCGGTTCTCCTCAGTGAGAGATCAGCAGGATGATGTTTATACTTCTATCCACATTGAGGAATACGAGGCAGAAGCCCGTGACACCAAATTGGGACCGGAGGAAATCACAAAGAGACGTGCCGGGCGTTGTGATGATGCGTTAAAAGACCTTGACGAGAGAGGTATTATCCGTATCGGGGCTGAGGTTCGCGCCGGGGATATCTTAGTCGGTAAGGTAACCCCGAAGGGAGAAACAGAGCTTACCGCAGAAGAGAGACTGCTCCGTGCCATCTTTTGGTGAGAAGGCAAGGGAGGTTCGTGATACTTCCTTAAAGGTTCCTCACGGTGAATATGGTATCGTCGTGGATGCAAAAAGTATTTACCAGAGAAAACGGCGACAATTATCACCGGGCGTCAACCAGGCGGTTCGTATTTACATCGCCCATGAAGAGAAAGATTTCTGTCGGCGACAAGATGGCTGGACGTCATGGTAACAAGGGTGTTGTTTCCCGTGTACTTCCGGTGGAAGATATGCCGTTCCTGCCAAACGGACGTCCCCTTGACATCGTATTGAATCCTCTGGGCGTTCCGTCCCGTATGAACATCGGACAGGTACTGGAAGTCCATCTGGGCCTTGCAGCAAAAGCCCTGGTTTTAACATTGAAACCCCGGTATTTAACGGTGCCGATGAAAGGATATCATGCAGACTCTGGAACTTGCCAATGATTATGAATAAATCTGAGTGGGGAGGAGTTCAGAACTGTGGAAAGACAGACTTTCTGATGAAACTGATGAAAATATCTGGAAACAATATGCACAGAGAAGAGTGGAAGGGCGTTCCGATTTCCGTACCGGTAAGGTAAGACTTCGTGACGGACGTACCGGCGAAGAATTTGACAGCCCGGTTACTGTCGGATACATGCATTATCTGAAGCTGCATCATCTGGTTGATGATAAGATCCATGCACGTTCCACCGGTCCTTACTCTCTCGTTACACAGCAGCCACTCGGCGGTAAAGCTCAGTTCGGCGGTCAGCGTTTCGGTGAGATGGAAGTTTGGGCACTTGAGGCTTACGGTGCTGCTTATACACTTCAGGAAATCCTGACCTTCAAGTCCGATGATGTTACAGGCCGTGTGAAGACCTATGAAGCCATTATTAAAGGCGAAAACATCACGGAACCGGGTATTCCGGAATCCTTTAAGGTACTTCTTAAAGAACTTCAGTCTCTCTGGATGTTCGTGTCCTCAGAGATGGATGAAATCGGTGAAACCGTGGATTACACCGATGAAGAAGGAGTATCGGAATTATATGAACAGCCAGAGAAATTATGTCGGTGACGAAGATTCCTTTGGTGAATATGGATATAGAGAACAGACTGTGGAGGGTGAAGAATTTGTCGACGTTGTCGATGAATCCGATAACAGCGAAGACTTTTGATGACCTGTATGAAGACGAAGCAGACATGAAAACGAAAGAAAGGAGTGCCGTTAATGCCTGAGATGAATAACAGTGAAGCATTTCAACCGATGACATTTGATGCCATTAAAGATTGGCCTGGCTTCCCCTGAAAAATTAGAAGCTGGTCCCATGGTGAGAGCCGGAGACCATTAACTATAGAACATTAAAAACCGGAAAAAGACGGTTTGTTCTGCGAACGAATTTTTGGACCTCAGAAAGACTGGGAATGTCATTGTGGTAAATACAAAAAATTCGTTATAAAGGCGTTGTTTGTGACCGATGCGGCGTTGAAGTTACAAAATCCAACGTACGTAGAGAAAGAATGGGACATATTGAGCTGGCAGCTCCCGTATCACATATCTGGTACTTCAAGGGTATCCCGAGCCGTCTCGGTTTAATCCTTGATATGTCCCCGAGAAACCTTGAAAAAGTTCTTTACTTTGCATCCTACGTGGTGTTTTGGACAAAGGCGAGACCGATTTACAGGTTCGCCAGGTGCTTTCCGAAAAGGAATACCGGGATGCCTATGAAAATTCGGCAATACCTTCCGTGCAGGCATGGGCGCTGAATCCATCAAAGAACTTCTCGAAGCAATCGATCTTGAAAAAGAGGCCGATGAGCTGAAAAAGGACTGGAAGTTGTTGAAGCTTTCCGGACTTCCGGAAACCGTCCGGAATGGATGATTATGACCGTGATCCCGGTCATTCCTCCGGATCTGCGTCCGATGGTACAGTTGGATGGTGGACGTTTTGCAACATCTGACCTGAATGATCTGTACAGAAGAATTATCAACAGAAATAACCGTCTAAGAAGACTCCTTGAAACTGGGTGCACCGGAAATCATTATCCGTAACGAAAAACGTATGCTTCAGGAAGCTGTTGATGCACTTGATCGACAACGGCCGCCGAGGCAGAACGGTTACCGGGCCCTAACAACAGACCGTTAAAATCATTTCCAAATATCATCGAAAGGTAAACAGGGTCGTTTCCGTCAGAACTTGCTGGGTAAACGTGTTGACTATTCCGGCCGTTCCGTTATCGTCGTTGGTCCTGAACTTAAGATTTATCAGTGCGGTCTGCCAAAGGAAATGGCTCTTGAGCTTTTCAAACCATTCGTTATAAAAGAACTGGTTGCCGGCGGACTGGCCCATAATATTAAATCCGCCTAAAAAGAAAATGGTTGAACGTCTCCAGCCGGAAGTCTGGGATGTGCTGGAAGATGTCATTAAAGAACATCCGGTTATGCTGAACCGTGCACCTACACTGCACCGCCTGGGTATTCAGGCATTCGAACCGGTCCTTGTTGAAGGTAAAGCGATCAAACTGCATCCGCTGGTTTGTACCGCCTACAATGCCGACTTCGATGGTGACCAGATGGCTGTTCACGTACCGCTGTTTGTAGAAGCGCAGGCAGAATGTCGTTTTATGCTTCTGTCTCCGAACAACCTGCTGAAACCTTCCGATGGCGCTCCGGTAGCCGTTCCTTCTCAGGATATGGTCCTTGGTATTTACTACCTGACACTGGAAAAACCGGGAGATAAGGGCGAAGGCAAGTTCTTCCACAATGTGAATGAAGCGATCATGGCTTATGAAAACAAGGTCATTACACTTCAGTCCCGGATTAAAATCCGTAAAGAAGGCTATGTCAATGGCGAAAAAATGAGCCGTGTCATCGAATCCACACTGGGACGCTTCATTTTCAATGAAATCATTCCTCAGGATCTTGGATTTGTAAACCGTGCGCTTCCTGAAAATGATCTGGTGCCTGAAATTGATTTCCTTGTCGGAAAGAAACAGTTAAAACAGATTATTGATAAATGTATCAATACCCACGGCGCTACAAAGACTGCGGAAGTGCTCGACCTGATTAAATCCACAGGTTATAAATATTCCACAGTCAGTGCGATCACCGTATCCGTATCCGATATGACCGTTCCGGGAGCCAAGAAACAGCTCATTAAGGACGCCGAAGATACGATTGAAAAGATTACAAAGAACTTCCGCCGTGGTTTCACAACGGAAGAAGAACGTTATAAAGCGGTTGTTGAAACATGGAAACAGGCCGATGATAAGATTACAGATGCGCTGTTATCCAACCTCGATAAATACAACAATATTTATATGATGGCGGACTCCGGTGCCCGTGGTTCTAACCAGCAGATCAAGCAGCTGGCAGGCATGCGTGGTCTGATGGCCGATACTTCCGGCCGTACCATCGAGCTGCCGATCAAGTCCAACTTCCGTGAAGGTCTTGACGTACTGGAATACTTTATTTCCGCTCATGGCGCACGTAAAGGTCTTTCCGATACAGCCCTGCGTACAGCCGATTCCGGTTACCTGACCCGTCGACTGGTTGACGTATCCCAAGATTTGATTATCCGTGAAACCGACTGCTGTGAAGGCACAGGAGAAATTCCGGGAATGTGGATCAACGCATTCATGGATGGCAAGGAAGTTATCGAAAGTCTGGAAGACCGTATGACCGGACGTTATGCGGCGGCAGATATTGTGGATCCTTCCACCGGCGAAGTGCTTGTGAAAGCCAATGCCATGATTACACCGAAACGTGCGGCAATGGTTTCCAGAGCACAACCTTCAGGAGCATAGCGTTGTTTTGATTCGTGGAGGAAGAGTAAAAGGACCTTCCAGGTACAAGATACCACATCGTTCCGTGGTACACTTGATACAGCAGGTGTTGCTAACAGACGACAGGCTCGTTCCAAATACGGAGCAAAGAGACCGAAAGACGCAAAAAAACTAATTAAAAACGAAATTAAAGTATTGTTTTTATATTATTGTTTTATATATCTTGGATTTAATAAACTGGTGCGGCGGCTTACACACACACATCGTGAGTACCTGAATGATTTAATAAGAGAATTAAAAATTTATTAAGGAGGGAAGTAACGTGCCACGTAAAGGACATACTCCAAAAAGAGACGTGCTGGCAGATCCGTTTACAAAAACAAAGTCGTTACTAAGCTGATCAACAATATTATGTTGGACGGTAAAAAAGGTGTTGCTCAGAAAATCGTTTACGGTGCATTTGAACAAAGTTGCTGAAAAAACCGGAAAAAGGCTATCGAGGTATTTGAGGAAGCAATGAACAATATTATGCCGGTTCTCGAAGTTAAAGCTAAGAGAATCGGCGGCGCTACCTATCAGGTGCCTATCGAGGTTAAGGCGGAGAGAAGACAGGCACTTGCACTTCGCTGGTTGACTATGTATTCACGTCAGAGAGGCGAAAGACACAGGAAGAGAGACTGGCAAACGAGATTCTTGACGCAGCAAACAACACTGGTGCATCTGTTAAGAAGAAAAGAAGATATGCATAAGATGGCTGAAGCTAATAAAGCTTTCGCACACTACAGATCGTTTCTGCAATTTATTTTATTAGGAAAAAATCCTTGGCTGGAAGAGAATATCCGTTGGAGAGAACCAGAAATATCGGAATTATGGCTCATATCGATGCCGGTAAAACGACCACATTGACAGAGCGTATACTGTACTATACAGGTGTCAACTACAAGATTGGTGATACTCATGAAGGAACTGCTACCATGGACTGGATGGAACAGGAGCAGGAGCGTGGTATCACAATCACATCCGCTGCAACAACATGCCATTGGACATTGCAGAGAGGATCATCAAAGCCAAACGGGTGCTCTTGAGCATCGTATCAATATCATTGATACTCCAGGTCACGTAGACTTCACAGTAGAAGTTGAACGTTCACTGCGTGTACTTGGATAGTGCTGTGGTGTCTTCGACGCAAAAAGGCCGGTGTAGAACCACAGTCCGAAAATGTATGGCGTCAGGCAGACACCTATAATGTACCACGTATGGCATTCATCAATAAGATGGATAAATGGGTGCAAATTTCTACGGCGCTGTTAGAACAGATCAAGACAAGATTAGGTAAAAATGCAATCTGTATTCAGTTTCCAATCGGTAAAGAAGATGATTTCAAAGGAATCATCGATCTGTTTGAAATGGAAGCATACTATCTACAAAGACGATAAGGGCGATGATATCTCCATCGTTGATATCCCGGAAGATATGAAAGGACGATGCAGAACTGTACCATGACAGAGCTTTGAGAAAAAATCTGTGAATTGGATGATGACCTTATGATGGAATGTATCTGGAGGGTGAAGAGCCATCCGTTGATGAGATGAAAAGAAAGTTTTAAGAAAAGCGACATGCGAAGTGTACAGCTGTACCGGTTTGCTGCGGTTCTGCTTACAGAAACAAAGGTGTTCAAAGCTTCTTGATGCTATTCGTTGAATACATGCCGGCTCCAACAGATATCCCTGCTATCACAGGGTGTTGATGAAGATGGTAACGAAGTGGAGAGACATTCTTCTGATGACGAACCGATTTTCAGCTCTGGCATTCAAGATCATGACCGACCCGTTCGTTGGTAAGCTGGCATTCTTCCGTGTATATTCCGGAACAATGAATTCCGGATCCTACGTATAAAACTCTACAAAAGAGTAAAAAAGAGCGTGTTGGCCGTATCCTTCAGATGCATGCAAACAAGAGACACGAGCTTGACAAGGTTTACGCCGGTGATATCGCAGCTGCTGTTGGATTCAAATCGACAACGACTGGTGATACGATCTGCGATGAGCAGCATCCGGTAATCCTGGAGTCCATGGTATTCCCAGAGCCAGTTATCGATATCGCAATCGAGCCGAAGACAAAGAAAGGACAGGGCAAAATGGGCGAAGCTCTTGCAAAACTTGCAGAAGAGGACCCTACATTCCGTGCTCATACAGATCAGGAAACCGGACAGACTATCATCGCTGGTATGGGTGAGCTTCACCTGGAGATTATCGTTGACCGTCTCCTTCGTGAATTTAACGTAGAAGCGAACGTTGGTGCTCCACAGGTTGCTTACAAAGAGACATTTACCAAGCCCGTTGACGTTGACAGTAAGTACGCGAAGCAGTCTGGTGGACGTGGACAGTACGGACACTGTAAAGTGAAATTCGACCCTATGGATCCGAACGGCGAAGAGACATTCAAGTTCGAGTCTACCGTAGTCGGCGGTGCTATCCCGAAGGAGTACATTCCGGCAATCGGCGCAGGTATCGAGGAGGCTACTCAAGCCGGTATCCTGGGCGGATTCCCGGTAGTCGGTGTTCATGCGAACGTATACGATGGATCTTACCATGAGGTCGATTCTTCCGAGATGGCATTCCACATTGCAGGATCTCTTGCATTCAAGGAAGCTATGCACAAAGCAGATCCTGCATTACTCGAGCCTATCATGAAGGTTGAAGTTACTACGCCAGAGGAGTACATGGGAGACGTTATCGGTGATATCAACTCCCGTCGTGGTCGTATCGAGGGTATGGAAGACATCGGAGGTGGTAAGCTTGTAAAGGCATACGTACCGCTTTCAGAGATGTTCGGTTATTCCACCGACCTGCGTTCTAAGACTCAGGGTCGCGGTAACTACTCGATGTTCTTTGAGAAAGGTACGAGCAGGTACCGAAGAGCGTACAGGAAAAGTATTTCCGCAAAAAAAAATAATAACAGAGTTTCTGTTGTTAATTTTGAAAACAGGGAAATCTTAAAAAAAGGCTTGAAAATCGCTGATTATTTTATATAATAATCAAAGATATTATTAAAAAATAAATAAAAAAGGGGCAAAAATTGAAAAGGAGGATATTCAAAATGGCAAAAGCTAAGTTTGAGAGAACAAAACCGCATTGTAATATCGGTACCATTGGACACGTTGACCATGGTAAAACAACTTTAACAGCAGCTATCACAAAAAGTATTAGCAGAAAGAGTTGCCAGGTAACGACAAAAGTAGATTTCGAAAATATCGATAAAGCTCCGGAAGAAAGAGAAGCGTGGTATCACAATTTCTACAGCTCACGTTGAATACCAGACAGAGAAAACGTCACTATGCACACGTTGACTGCCCAGGCCATGCTGACTACGTTAAGAACATGATTACTGGTGCTGCTCAGATGGACGGTGCTATCCTTGTTGTTGCTGCAACAGATGGTCCTATGGCTCAGACAAAAGAACATATCTTACTTTCCCGTCAGGTAGGTGTTCCTTACATCGTTGTATTCATGAACAAATGTGATATGGTTAGACGATGAAGAATTACTTGAATTAGTAGAAATGATACCTATATCCCAGACCGCAGCGTGCTACAGATAAGCCGTTCCTTATGCCAGTAGAAGATGTTTTCACAATCACTGGACGTGGAACTGTTGCTACAGGTAGAGTAGAACGTGGTGTTCTTCATGTATCTGAAGAAGTAGAAATCGTTGGTGTTAAAGAAGAAACACGTAAAGTTGTTGTAACTGGTATCGAAATGTTCCGTAAAGAACAGAAAGAATTAGTGGCGGGAGAAGTTGCAGATCCGGATTATTTCGGGAGAGATACCGGCGATGCATCGAAGGATGACCCGCGGAATCAGGATGAAATTGGTGAAAATGAACTTTTAGTTGTCAGCTTCGGTACTTCCTTTAATGACAGCCGTGTTGCTGATATTAAGGGCATTGAAGATGCACTTCAGGCGGCAAACCCGGATTGGTCTGTGCGAAGAGCATTTACGGCTCAGATCATCATTAATCATATCCAGGCCCGTGATGGCGAGAAGATTGATAATATGCAGCAGGCCATGGAGCGCGCGGTGGCAAATGGTGTGAAAAAATCTGGTTATACAGCCGACACACTTAATGCACGGCGCCGAATATGATGAACTTATGGAAGTTGTCGAGGCATACAGAGATAAGTTTGAATCTGTAAAGGTTGCTGAACCGATGCTCGGTGAAGTGGGGGTAGATGCAGCGGCTGTTAACGATGACAAAGCTGTTGTTGCAGAAGCAGTGACTGCGGAAGCTGTGAAAGATGCCGGCTATGACAGTCTGGAAGCGGCGAAAGAAGACGGCGCTGCATTTGTGCTCATGGGACATGGGACAAGCCATACGGCGAAGGTGTCCTACAGCCAGATGCAGGCTCAGATGTCTGTATTAGGTTATGATAATGTCTTTATCGGAACGGTTGAAGGAAATCCCGAAGAAACATCCTGTGAAGCCGTTATTGATGCCGCATCAGCCGCCGGATATAAAAAAAGATCATTCTTCGTCCGCTGATGGTTGTTGCCGGTGATCATGCGAATAATGACATGGCAGGCGAGGATGAGGATTCATGGAAAAGCATGTTTATTGCCTCCGGAAAATTTGACAGCATAGATTCTCAGATTACCGGTCTGGGTTCCATCAGGGCAATACAGGAACTCTATGTTGCTCATACGGCAGCAGCTATGAATGAATAAATTTAAAAAGAATCATATTCTTTTAGTCGGAGACCTGTGCATGGAGAGCAGATACTTCCCGTGTACAGGTCTCAAAATATTGGAAAGGAATACGGACATAAAAATGAAGAAAAAAATCTTAAATTATTGTGGATGGTTATGGTTGTCGGCGCACTCCTTGGCGGATGCGGTGGAAAAGAAAGTCAGCCGGCAGCAGATTCTGCGGAGAAAACAACGACATCAGTGCAGGAAACCGCTTCAGAAGCACAGGAAACCGTTCAGGCGGCCGCTTTAGAGGACGGCGTATATACGGCTGATTTTGACACGGACAGCGGTATGTTCCATGTAAGTGAAGCCTGTGACGGAAAGGCACCCTGACTGTAAAGACGGAAAGATGACGATCCATATATCGCTGTCATCTAAAAAAATATCGTGAATTTATTCCCGGGACTTGCTGCGGATGCGGAAAAAGAGGATGCCGGGATTCTTCAGCCGACAATCGATACGGTGACTTACAGTGACGGCATCACCGAAGAGGTACACGGATTTGATGTTCCGGTTCCTGCATTGGATGAGGAATTTGATCTGGCGCTGCTTGGAACGAAAGGAAAGTGGTATGACCACAAAGTCAGCGTTTCCAATCCGGAAAAGTCTGAGCCGGAAGAAGGTGCAGACGCAGCGGCAGCAGCACATGCGGATTTGGAAGACGGCGAATATACCATTGATGTCACATTAAAGGGCGGCAGCGGAAAATCTACAATAGTTTCCCCGGCGGCGCTGTCCGTAAGAGACGGTCAGGCCTGTGCCCGTATTGAATGGAGCAGCCCGAATTACGATTATATGAAAATCGGGGATGAAACGTATTATCCGGTAAATGACGATGGAAATTCTGTTTTTGAAATTCCGGTGTCTGTATTCAATGAAGCGATGGAAGTTGTGGCGGACACAACGGCGATGGGAAATCCTCATGAGATTTCATATACATTAACATTTGATTTAGATTCAGCAGAGAAGGAATAAATAAGATGGTAAAGAAAAAATGGTATTTTCTTTTTCTTTAGTATGGTATTCATGACCTTTCTGGTATCCTGTGCAAAAAACAGAGGATACCGGAAAAGCGCCGGGAGATACCGATATCAGTCCGTCGCTTGTTTACGACTGTAGAATGGAACTGGATTATGCAGAAGAATTTACAGTGGATTATTATGATGGCGGCTATGCGCTGATAACGATATCAGAGGGCAGCCGTTTTTTGATTGTACCGGAAAATGCACCGATACCGGAGAAGCTCGATGGAGATATTGTTATTTTTGCAGCAGCCGATAGATCATATCTATCTGGTGGCTACGGCGGTTATGGATATGTTTCAGTCGCTGAACGGCCTGGATACCATCCGATTGTCGGGAACAAAGGCGGAAAACTGGTATGTGGAAGGGGCAAAAGCGGCCATGGATCGGGGGGGATATGCTCTATGCCGGCAAATATAATGCGCCGGATTATGAGCGGATACTGGCAGAAAACTGTAAGCTTGCCATTGAGAACACGATGATCGGCCATGCGCCGGAAGTCCGTGAAAAGCTGGAAAGCTTCGGAATTCCTGTATTCGTGGACTATTCCAGCTATGAAAAACATCCGCTGGGCCGGACGGAATGGGTGAAACTTTACGGGACACTGCTCGGTAAAACGGAGGAGGCGCAAAAAGCCTTCAATGCGCAGAAGAAGATTCTGGAAGAAATTTCCGGTCAGGAAAATACCGGGAAGACGGTGGCCCTTTTTTATATAACGACTAACGGAACGGTAAATGTGCGGAAATCTTCAGATTATGTGCCGAAAATGATTGAACTGGCCGGGGAAAATACATCTTCGGGAATCTCGGGGATGACGGCAGCAGGTCGTCATCGGTAAATATGCAGATGGAAGAATTCTATGCCACAGCAAAGGATGCCGATTATTTAATCTATAACAGTACCATTGACGGAGAGCTTCAGACGGTGGACCAGCTTCTTGGAAAGTGTGATCTTCTGAAGGATTTTAAAGCGGTGAAAGAGGGCAATGTATGGTGCGCTTCCGGTGATTTTTATCAGGCGTCGATGTCTCTCGGAACCTTTATTTCGGACGTCCATCAGATGCTTCTATATGGAAAGGATGCATCGACGGTATATATATATCCGCTGGCATAATAAAGGAGTATTCGAATTCATGAACAGGGACAGAAATAAAATAATAAGATATACGGTGTCTTTTATTCTTCTGGGAATTGCGCTGCTTTTTATTCCTTGGATGGAATATCTGTGCCGGAAGCGTTTCCGTATCACTGTCGGATATTTTAAAGAGTGTGGCGGGACAGGAAATCGAGGCCACTGCGGAAAGCATCCTGTGGGAAATCCGTATGCCCAGGGCGCTGACGGCGGCCATCCTCGGCGGAGCGCTGGCCCTTTCCGGTTATCTGCTCCAGACATTTTTCCATAATCCTATTGCCAGTCCTTTTTGTACTCGGAATTTCATCCGGTGCGAAGCTGGTCGTAGCGCTGGTGATGGTTTTCGCCTTCGGACATGCGGCGAAGGTCAGTTCGGTGATATTAATCAGCGCAGCCTTTGTCGGGGCGATGATTTCTATGGGTTTTTGTTTTGCTGATATCAAAAAAGTAGAACAGATGTCCATGCTGGTCGTCAGCGGCGTGATGATCGGCTATATCTGTTCGGCGGTGACGGATCTGGTCGTGACCTTTGCGGAGGATGCGGATATCGTGAATCTTCATAACTGGTCGAAGGGCAGCTTTTCCGGGGTGACCTGGGACAATGTGGCCGTGATTGCCGTGGTCGTTTTTTGTATCTGTGATGGTGTTTTTATGTCCAAACCGATGAGCGCCTATCAGCTCAGGGGAGGCCTATGCTTCCAATATGGGAATTAATATCCGATGGCTTCGGTCGATGCTTGTGATTTTATCCAGTATTTTATCCGCTTGTGTCACAGCCTTTGCCGGTCCGGTTTCCTTTGTTGGAATTGCTGTGCCTCATCTGGTAAAAACAGTTGATGCATACGTCGAAACCGATTCTAATGATTCCGGGCTGTTTTCTCGGGGGCAGTGTCTGCTGTCTGTTTTGTGATCTGCTGGCGCGGACAATGTTTGCGCCGACGGAGCTCAGCATCAGCACAGTGACCGCTTTTTTGGCGCGCCGGTGGTTATTTTATTCTGCTCCGGCGTCAGAAGGAGAGAAATTAAGGAATGAAAGATTATTATTTTTATGCGGAGGGACTGGTCGTCGGTTATCAGGGAAAACCGATTGTCAGAGATATTCATATTCGTCTCAGGCAGGGGGAAATTCTTACGTTGATCGGTCCGAACGGTGCGGGAAAGTCGACCGTTTTAAAAAGCATCGCAAAAAGCAGCTCTCACCTCTGGAAGGAACGATCCGGATTGGGGAGAATCTCTGGATGAGATACATGGAGATGCTCTGGCGCGAAAAATGGCGGTGGTATTTACAGAACGTATTCATTCGGAATTGATGACCTGTGAAGATGTGGTAGCTACGGGACGTTACCCGTATACAGGCAAATTCGGTATTTTATCCAAAGCGGATTACCGGGTTGTAGACGAAGCGATGCGTCTGGTTCATGTGGAGGAACTTAAGGGACAGAATTTTGCAAAAATCAGCGACGGCCAGCGGCAGCGGGTGATGCTGGCACGGGCGCTGGCTCAGGAACCGGAGATTCTGCTTCTCGATGAGCCGACCTCCTATCTGGACGTAAAATATAAACTGGAATTTCTGACGGTTCTTCAGGAAATGACACGAAAAAAAGCTGACAGTCATTATGTCTCTGCATGAGCTGGATATGGCCCAGCGGATATCGGACCGGATTCTTTGTATCGGGCGCAGCCACTGTGTGGAAAAGTTTGGAAGGCCAGAGAAGATTTTTACTTCCGGTTATATCCGCCGGCTGTTCGGAATGACCGCCGGAAATTTTGATGAGGGCAGCGGTATGATGGAGCTGGAAGGGCCGAAGGGCAGACCGGAAGTGTTTGTAATCGCCGGAAATGGTACGGGACGGCATGTTTTCCGGAAACTTCAGCGGTCCGGAATCCCTTTTGTGACGGGGATTCTTTATAGAAACGATATCGACTATCCGACGGCGGAGGCGCTGGCGGTGCAGGTCATTGCATCGGAGGCCTTTGAGGAGGTTCCGGAGGAACAAATCCGCGAGGCCAGGCAGTGGATGGACCGCTGTGACCGGGTGATCTGCTGCCGTGAGAATTTTGGAACGTGGGACCGGGCCAATGCAGCGCTCGGACCTATGCCAAAGAAAGCGGCAAACTGTAAAGGGGCTGAAAATCAGATTTTCAGTCCTCTTTTTTATGCGACCGACAGGATTTCTTGCAACCTGGAGAAGAAGGCGTATAATAGGTTAAGAACAAAGCGCAGGTTCGGGAAAATCGGATATTGTGCGGGAGATTCTGATATTGTATAATAACCTTTAAGAGTTACCCGAGACGGTTTTGTGAAAGATGATGAGGAATCCGATGGCAATCAATAAAACACTGAGGATGCTTTTGAAAGCCCTTTCCTATGGCGGGATAGAGGTTCATGCATCCAGAAGGCTGGCGAACCTGAAATCGCTGGACCCGATGAAATTTTTTTTTATAAAAAATTGACTATCAGATTTATAACGGCGATTATGAGATTCCGGTGCGGATTTATCCGCCGGGGACAAAATGGTCTATGGGGACCACCATCTCCATGTGCTGCTTTTCCTTCATGGCGGCGGCTGGATCACAGAGAGTGTCGATAACTATAACCGGGTCTGTTCGGAGATGGCTAAGGCTTCGGGATGCGCTGTCGTCTCCGTGGAGTACCGTCTGGCGCCGGAATTTCCTTTTCCGACAGGATTGGAGGACTGCTATGCGGCGGCGAAGGCGCTCTATACCAATCGTTTTATATTAAATGTGGACCCGGAGGACATTACCCTTTGGGGGGGACAGCGCCGGAGGCAATCTGGCGGCGGCCCTGTCACTGCTTGCTAGAGAGCGGGGCGAATTTCTTCCGAAGCAGCAGATACTTATTTATCCGGCGGTGAATAATGATTATACAGAACATTCGCCATTTGCCTCAGTGCATGAAAACGGTGAAGATTATCTGCTGACGGCATTGAAAATACAGCAGTATCAGGAATTATATAAGAGCAGGGACGAGGATATGCAAAGTCCGTATTTTGCGCCGCTGCTCGCAGAGGATCTGTCCGGTCAGCCCCGGACGCTGATTATCACGGCGGAATACGACCCGCTCCGGGATGAGGGGAGGAATACGGGCGCCGGCTGAAGGAAGCGGGAAATGATGTGGAGGTCTACCGGATCAGAGATGCGCTGCACGGCTATTTCGCGTTGGGAATTAAACATTATCGTGTTGAAGAAAGCTTTAAGCTGATTAATAGATTTTTAAGGAAGTGTTAACCATGTCAGAGAATAGGGGCGCCAGGTGGCGGCGGCTGGATAATGCTGCGAAGATTTTTCCATCCACCAGCGGGCGCCGCGACACCCGGGTATTCCGGTTTTACTGTGAATTAAAAGAGAATATTGACGGCAGTGTTCTGCAGACGGCTCTGGACCGGACCCTGGAAAAATATCCGGTGTACCGGTCGGTGATGCGTAAGGGACTGTTCTGGTACTATCTGGAAAACAGTGATCTTCCGGCAATCGTGTCGGCGGAGAAAGACCCGCCCTGTATGAATCTTTATATCCGGGACCGGAAAAATCTGCTGTTTCAGGTGAATTATTATCAGAAGCGGATGAATTTTTGAGGTCTATCATGCGCTGACCGATGGCACCGGAGCCCTCCGGTTTCTGAAGGAGCTCGTCAAAAATTATCTGGTGCTCCGTCATGGCGGCGAGGGTCTTCCGGATCTGCCGATTACGGATGCGGATGTAACGATTCAGGATTTGGAAAATGACAGTTTTTCAAAATATTATAAAAACCGGTGCGGGGGAGCGGTTCGATTATGAAACGGCGGAAGCCCTGCCGGATTACCGGAGCAAAAGGCGGGATACGGCAATCTGAATGTGACGGAGGGCGTCGTATCCAGCAGCGTTCTGCGGGAAAAGGCCAGAGCCTACGGTGTTTCTGTGACCGTATTTTTATCAGCGGTGCTTCTGTGTGCCATCCATAAGGAGATGCGCCGGAGCCAGAGGGATGTGGTGCTGATGGTGCCTGTGAATCTCCGGAAGTTTTTCCTTCGGAATCTATGTTGAATTTTTTCGGATGGATTGAGCCGGGATATCAGTTCCCGGAGGGGGATTATGAATTTGAAGATATTGTCCGGACGGTCGACGCTTTTTTAAACAGGAGCTGACCCGGGAAAAGCTGGGCAGCCATATGAGTATGTATATGAAACTGGAGCAGCATCCGATTTTGCGGTTTGTGCCGCTGGAACTGAAAAATCCGGCATTGATTCTGGCAAATCAGTTTGCGGAAAAGGATGTGACGGCCATTCTTTCAAATGTCGGGGTGGTGGATATGCCGCAGGAATATCGGCCTTATATTCAGCGTTTTGGGGTGTTTATCAGCACACCGAAGCTGCAGCTCAGTATGTGTTCCTTCGAGGATGATGTGACGCTCAGTTTTGCATCGGCTTTCCAGTCGAAAAACATTGAACGGAATTTTTCAGGATTCTCAGAGAATTTGGAGTTCCGGTGGCTATGATCGATGACCAGTTTCCGGAACATATAGAAACAGAAAAAAGGCGGAAGACATTTTTTCAGTGGTTTTCTTTCACCTGTATTGCGGCAGCGGTGATAGCCGTTGTCATTAATATGATTTTTACGCCGTCGAGAGAATGGTTTCCCATTGTGCTCGGCATAACGATGAGCATGTGGGTCGCCCTGTCGATTGGCTTTTTTCAAACGGCATAATCTTTTGAAAAACGGTATATGGCAGACGGTGATTTTTTCCGTGGGCTGTGTTTTATGGGATTATTTTACCGGATGGCGGGGATGGTCGCTGGACTATGCTTTTCCGGCGATATGTCTGACGGTGATGGCTTCTTTCGGGATTATTACAAAACTGCAGAAACTCAGGGCCCAGGATTATATGATCTACTATCTGCTGATCGGCATTATCGGGCTGGTGCCGCTGCTGTTCTGGGCGGTCGGTCTCGTGGATGTCCATTATCTTTCCGTCATCTGCGGCGGTGTCAGCTTTCTGCTGATGGCGGCTCTGGTTATTTTCCGGGGCGGAGATCTGGCAGCAGAACTGCATAAGAAATTACATTTTTAATGAAAAAGGGGAGCGTTTTTATGGAAACAATATTTAAACGGCGCAGCGTGCGTAAATATACAGATACAGCAGTGAGCGATGAACAGCTTAAACAGATTATAAAGGCTGGAATGGCAGCGCCGAGCGCCAAAAACAGCCAGGAATGGATATTTATCGTGCTTCGGGACCCGGCAATCTATCAGAAATTTTCCGAAGTCCATGTCAATGCCTTTGCGATGAAAACCGCCCAGGCGGCCATACTGGTCTGCGCAGATCTGTCTAAGGAAAAAGATCCGGGACAGGGCTGGTGGATCCAGGACTGTGCGGCGGCCATGGAAAATATGCTTCTGGAGGCGACAGACCTTGGCCTGGGCTCATTGTGGCTCGGCGTGCATCCGAAGGAAGACCGGATCGCCTGCATGAAAGACGTCTGCAGCCTGCCGGAAGGTGTGGAACCGCTGGGAATTATGGCTCTGGGAGAACCGACAAAGTCCCGGGAAGCCATCGACCGGTATCTGGAAGATCAGGTATTCTTAAATACTTACGGAAATGCATGGGGAAAGTAGAGGGACAGGAATGGAAAGTAAGATTAACAGAGAAGAAGCTCTGGATTTATTGAAAAAATATAATAAAGAACCTTTTCATATTCAGCACGGTCTGACGGTGGAAGGCGTCATGCGCTGGTTTGCCGGGGAGGCAGGCTATGGCGATGAAGAAGAATACTGGGGAATCACAGGATTGCTTCACGACATTGACTTTGAGTTATATCCGGAAGAGCATTGCATCAAAGCGCCGGAACTGCTCAGGGAAGCCGGTGTGGGCGAAGATATGATCTATTCCATCTGCAGCCACGGGTATGGTCTGTGCTGCGATGTGGAGCCGAAGCATGAAATGGAAAAAATTCTTTTTGCAGTTGATGAACTGACAGGGGGCTGATCGGGGCGGCTGCCCGGATGCGCCCGTCGAAAAGCGTCATGGATATGGAAGTTTCCAGTTTGAAAAAGAAATTTAAGGATAAACGGTTTGCCGCCGGCTGTTCCAGGGATGTGATCCGTCAGGGAGCGGAAAGACTCGGCTGGGAACTGAATGAACTTTTTTGAAAAGACGATCGAAGCCATGCGTTCCTGTGAGGCGCAGATTCAAGAGGCTATGGAAAAAATTAGAAACAACAATGAATTAATGGGGGTGAAGTGATATGACAGGTGCAGATGCCATGGTAAAATGTTTGGAAGCTCAGGGAATCGGCGTGGTATTCGGCTATCCGGGAGTTGCGATTGCTCCTTTCTATAACAGTCTGTATGATTCGAATATAAAGAGTATTTGGTCCGGCAGGAACAGAACGGCGGCCATGCGGCCAGCGGATATGCCCGTGTGACACGAAAGCCGGCCGTATGCATTGCTACATCGGGACCAGGGGCTACGAATCTGATCACAGGTCTGGCAACCGCCTATGCGGACAGTATTCCGATGGTCGCGATTACAGGGCAGGTATCCACCCAGCTTTCGGAAAGGACGTCTTTCAGGAGGCGGATATTACAGGAGCCTGCGAACCCTTTGTAAAAATACAGCTATCTTGTGAAGGATGCAAAGGGATATTCCGAGAATCTTTTAAAGAGGCCTTTTATATTGCCTCTACAGGACGTCAGGGCCCGGTGCTGATCGACGTACCGATTGATGTTCAGAAGCAGGAATTTAACTATGCGGAAACCGGGAGAAATTTCAATTCGGGGATATAAACCGAAGGTTCAGGGCCACATTGTTCAGATAAAGAAAGTGATCGAGGCGATTAAAAATGCCAACCGGCCGCTGCTCTGTGCCGGCGGCGGCGTCATCCTCGGCCATGCGGAACATGCGATTCAGGCATTTTGTGAAAAACACGGGATTCCGGTTGTTACCACGATGATGGGTGTCGGCAGTATACCGAAACGCCATCCCCTGTTTTTCGGGATGCTTGGCGTCAACGGAAAGCCTTATGCCAATCAGGCGGTGGCCCAGAGCGACCTGCTCATTATTGTCGGAGCCAGGGTCAATGACCGTGCCGTCGGCGCACCGTCGAAGCTGGAACGGAATCGCCTGATTATACATATTGATATCGACACTGCGGAAATCGGTAAAAATATCGGACCGACGATTCCGCTGGTAGGGGATGCCCGGCTGATTTTTGAACAGCTTCTGGAATACGATATGAATGTTAATTATAAACCATGGGTGGAAGCGCTGCGGGATGTGAAACGGAGCTGCGTGGACCGGAGAACCTTCCATGAGGGCTATATCAATCCATGTCTTTTTGTGGAGCATCTGACTGAACGGATGGAGGAAAATGCCGTTTACGTGGCGGATGTGGGACAGAACCAGCTCTGGTCGGCGGATAACTATGTGATGAAACGGGGGGCGTTTTCTGACGACCGGCGGCTTCGGAACGATGGGTTATTCCATTCCGGCAGCCCTTGGGGCAAAGATGGCGGCGCCGGAACGTCAGGTGCTTGCCGTATGCGGTGACGGCTCTTTCCAGATGTCTATGATGGAACTGGCGACTATGGTTCAGTACGGTATTAAGATTAAGATTATTATTATGAAAAACGGTTATCTCGGTCTTGTCCGGGAGTATCAGTTCAATAACTACGATCAGCGTTATATTGCGGTTCAATTGGGAGATATCCCGGATTTTGAAAAGCTGGCGATGGCCTATGGCATGGATTACTTCCACTTAAAAGAGATGGAAAAAAATGGATGCGACCATTGAAGAATTTCTGGCATGCGATAATTCGGCGCTGATGATCTGCGAGGTTTATAAATTCGATAAAGTAAAGGTAGTAGAGACAGATGAGAGGAATATTTTCAGTACTGGTGGAAAAACCGCTCCGGTGTTTTGTCAAAGACAGCGGGCCTGTTTGCGCGCCGGGGATATAATATCGACAGTCTCGCCGTCGGCGAAACGGAGAACCGGGAAATTTCAAATATGACGATTGTCTCTACCGGAGACTCAGAGTCATTGAGCAGATTGAAAAACAGTTAAATAAA
>VOFD01002050.1_pt1 | contig 19061 bp, 13 predicted proteins | sample 5384101 | NCBI WGS metagenome assembly VOFD01 (sample SAMN12384723, study PRJNA508395) | human gut metagenome | isolation source: healthy gut C | host: Homo sapiens
TAGCGTTATTGCGGGATGAATGACGATTTGCCGGTTGAACTTCCAGTCATGCCGAATGAATGGAGAAAGCTGCCGAGTAACGGCCGAGCAGCTTGAGGGTACTTCCCGGCGTGTATCGCCAGGCCATCGAGCAATCAACGACGCCCATTCAGATCAAAGCGACGCGGAGCCGCCGTCAGGCGTTAGATGCCGAAATGCGATGCCACGCGATCCGACGAACGGGCAGAGCCCGGGCCGGTTAATGAGTGAGCCAAGCTTCAGCCAGCGGGCGGTGGCCGGCATGACCAGTCGCAAAGAAGCGTTGCCGAATCGCGATTTCCGGCGGTTCTGCGCTACGGTCACGCACTCTTCCGGCATAGAGGGCTGTCCGGGCATCGCCGTGGCAGGTTGCTCGCCCGACGTCAGCCTTTAGCTCAGACGACCAGCGATTGCTGTTAGACCGACGCCCATTTGCCGTAAATGAGGAGCAATGCCGATCGCGGGCACAAGTAGGTAACCGAGGGAGTCTCGACGCCGAGCTCATTTTCCGATGTGGCGCGTGGGAACGTTACCGATCCCCGACATACCGAAGGTATCGTCAGTCTCTTCGCGCGAGCAGCAAGTGGGCGACGCACGCCCAGACGATGTCGAATAAGTCATCGTCGCCGTCATCCTGGGGTGCCGCACGCCCGCCGCTATCGCGCCCGTGCCGACGAGGAGGTCGAAACGGTGCACGCTGGATCTTCACGATCCGCAGTGGTGGCTTATCGCCTGCCCGACAACGCAGAGCGAGCTGGCGCGGCGTTAGCTGATTGTGTCGAAAAGTCGTCGAGCCGAAGCTGGCCTGATGTAGAGACCTATGGAATGCCAAATGTAGCCTGACGAGGTGCCTGTCACGACGAGAGTTTGCTTCATCCCAGTGATTTTGTGATATCTTTTTCTGTTACAGTTATTAACATCGTATTACCATACTTGACCAGTCGAGTGCCGATTGCAGATAGTTATTTTGTACATTCTGAGTCTCCTGACAGTTTTAATATTGAATTGCATAGCTGACTGAGTTTGCATTAAATTGCTAACGCCTTGTATGTTTTTTCTGAATATAATACCTGTTTAAGATTGTGTATAGCCTTCACGAATTATCTACTTATTTGTCTTGAATAGCCTGATAGATTTGTGGATACGTGTTAATTTTTTCAGTCATTTGAATGTCGACAGGAGATGAATTTGTTGATGGTTACATCAACAAATTCACATCTCACCAACCATTTTTCTATTCTATAGATGAAATAGCACGCATGATATTTATATAAAGTTATATTTGAAAAAAATGCTGCATCAACAAAGAATCTATCAGACATATTTCAAAACGATCAAATAAGTGACAAATTGGATTCATTATCAGTAAGAGAGGTATACACAATCTTAAACGGAATTGATTTATATATTCAAGAAAAACATACAAAAGGAAACATTTTGAATTTAATACAAAATCTCCATTAACCTATACAATTTCAATATGAACCGAGATAGACCGGCCGGAATCCGCCGGTGGCCACCGGCGGCTGGTCGGGCAGCAGCGTGAAATCGAAATCGGCCGTATCGGAAGCGCCGAAACTGTCGCTCACCGAGACATGCGCCGTATAGTTCCCCGGGATGCGTTTGTAATTGAAGATGTCGAGACAGAGGCGGTCGCCCTCCTTGCGGATCGCAACGGCGCCGGAAGGATCCTGCAACTCGCAGGTGAAACCGTGGCTGTCGGGATCCGAAACATGGTACCGCACCGTTTCGGTGCGGTTGTAACCGACCCGCACCTCCTCCGTGCTCTCGAGGATCAGCGCAGGCGGCGTGTTGGCCGGCGTGCCGAAGGAAATGACCGTCGTCTCAGAACGATTGCCCCAAGGATCGACGGCGACGATGGCCACCGTGTAGCGCGTCTGTTCGGCGATATCGGTCAGCACGTAGGTGATCTCGTCGCCCGCCTGCTTGTCGCGCACGGGGATGACGACCGATTCCGCCCCTTCGGGCAGATTGTCGGGATCGGGATTTTCCAACGTTCCCACGCGCCACATCAGAATGAACGAATCGGCGCGTCCGTCGTCGCCGTCGGCCGGAACGCTCCACGTCAGTTCGACCTCGCCCGCCGTGTCGCTGTGCCGCAGATCGGCGACGGGATCGGGATCGATGCCCCTGTCCATCGACACGGCCAGATAGGCGTCCACGAGTCCCGAACCCAGCCGTCCTTCGTAGTCGGGATTGTAACTGTCCACCTCGTGCACGCCCCTTTCCAGATAGGAACGCAGCTTGTCGGGCGTGAACCCTGGACCGCCGTATTTCGCCACGGCCAGCGCCGCGATGCCCGAAACGTGGGGACAGGCCATCGACGTCCCCTGCATGTAGCCGTAGGCGTTGCCCGGAAGGGTGCTGTACACGGCGTATTCATCGCCGTAACGACCCTCGTACTTGTAGGAACCGCCCGGAGCGGCCACATCGATCCACTCCGAAAAGTTCGAGTAATAGCTCTTGCGATAGTCGGGCGCCAATGCCGACACGGAAAGCACCCGCTCGTAACAGGCGGGATAGCTGCGGTAGTCGCGCTCCTCATTGCCGGCCGCGAAGATCACGATGCCGCCCTTCATCGGCCCGACCTGCACGCCGTTCTCGTCGAGACCGGCGTATTCGATGAAATAGTCGATGGCATCCTTGGTGATTTCGGGCATCGTAGACGTTGGTGTATCCCCAGCCGTTCTGACTGATGACGGCTCCCGCGTCGGCGCCGTATTTGAGCGCCACGATCTCGTCGCCGTTGTCGTTCCGGTTCTCGGTGAACATCTGGCAGCTGATTACCCGCACGCCGGAGTGCCCGCCGCGACCGCCGGCGACACCGCAAACGCCAATACCGTTGCCGTTCTCGGCAGCGATCGTTCCAGCGACGTGCGTGCCGTGTTCGACCGGCGTGATGCGGTTCGATCCCATCGGATAAGCAGAGGAATAGATGAAGTTCCAGCCGTAGATGTCGTCGACATAGCCGTTCCCGTCATCGTCCACGCCCTCTTCGCCGTAGAGCTCGGCCCAGTTGCCGACATTGCCGACGAGGTCTTCGTGCGCATAGTCGATGCCTCCGTCCACGACCGCCACGACCACGTCGTTCGATCCGGCAGTCACCTCCCACGCCCGAAACAGATTGATGTCGGCTCCGGCGACGGCATCGGGCATCGATCCGTCGTTGGAATAGTGCCACTGCTTCGCAAGCCCCGGATCGTCGAACGGCAGCGAGGCGGTTCTCGTCGCGGCAGGCAACGGAGCCGCGACGGCCCGCTCGGGCCCGATACTCCGGATTGCATAGACCGGCTCGACGCACTCGATCCCTTCGAGCCGCGACAGATCGAGCGTCGCCCGCGTCACGGAACGCAGCGAATCGAACCAGACGTCGTACCAGCGATCCAGTCCGGCACGGCGCGTGCGCGCCTCGAAGCGGCCCGCCGGCGGGAAGACGCGCTGCATCCGCGTGACACCGAGCGCCGCGATGGCGCGATCCAACGGCTCGGAACCCGTTTGCAGCCCGCTGCGGGTCTCGATGATCCGCTCCGGAACCTCTCCCTGTTTGAATTTGACGCGAAGGCGCCCCGTCGCCGCAGTTTCCTGCGACGGTTCCCCGACCGGCTGCGGCGCCTCCGATCCGATCGGATCGGAGGCGCAGGCGGCCAGCAGAGACAACGCACAAAGGGCGATATGCAACCAGCTTTTCTTTTCGAATGAATGCATTTTATTATTTATTACGGTATAAAGGTCTGTCGATCGAAATCCATTGCAAAAATAGGAATCCTGCCCGTCGTATGCAGTCCCCATTTGTCGGGATTTATGCAGATCAAAATCCCTACATTTGACGATGGCGCATTCGGAGAGGTTGCCTTACCTTTGTCACACCGAATCGCAGAGGAGGGCCACAGCCCCTCCGCGTACTGAAAAACGATATGTCGCTTCGACCTCACATAACTTTTCTAACCCGCCTCGCAACGTTTCTGCCGCTCTTCGCAACGATCGCCGCATTCGGGCAGCAATCCGCAGGAACGTTCCGCATAGCGGGCAGCGTGACGGACTACGCCACGGGAGAGCCCGTCGTCGGAGCCAACGTCGTGGCTTACGACGCAGGCGGCCGTCCCCACGGCGCTGCGGTCGGGGCGGACGGACGTTTCGCATTCAACTGCCCGACGAAAGCCGCGACGCTGCGCGTCTCGATGCTGGGATATCGCAACGAGACGGTCAAACTCGTTCCGGGACGCACCGACTACGACATCCGCCTGAGAGAGGCGCCGTCCGACGTCGGAGAGGTCGTGGTGACGGGATTCGTCGACAAGAAACGGGAGAGTTACACGGGCGCCACGCATGTCATCCAGCGGCAGGAGATCGAGAACATGGTACACACCAACGTGCTGAACATCATTCAACTCCAAACGCCCGGCTTCGAGATCTTCGACGATATCGCCAACGGTTCGGATCCCAACAAGATTCCCGACATGGTGCTCCGCGGACGAAGCAGTTTCATCGAAGGCGACCAGACCAACGTCCCGCTCTTCATCCTCGACGGCACGGAGGTGGACATCTCCTACGTCTTCGACATGCCCTCGGACGACATCGAGTCGATCTCGGTGCTCAAAGACGCTTCGGCCACCTCGTTCTACGGTTCGAAGGCGGCCAACGGCGTAGTGGTCATCACCACCCGCCCTACGCAAGCCGGCAGGCTCCAAGTCAACTATTCGGGCAATTTCCAGGTCAGCATCCCCGATCTGTCGGACTACCGGCTGCTCGATGCGCGCGAAAAGCTCGAATACGAACGTCAGGCCGGCGTCTACGGCGATTTCACGGGCAGCAACAACACCGACGTCACCAACCAGAAATCCTACTACGAAAAACTCGACCGGGTCAACGCCGGCGTCAACACCGACTGGAAGCGAATGGCGCTGCGCACGGGATTCAACCACATCCATAATCTGATGCTCTCGGGCGGCAGCCAGGATTTCCGCTACAATGTTTCGGGCAGCTGCAACTCCACGACGGGCGTGATGGACGAATCGGACAAGGAGGTGGCGTCGCTGCGCATCAACCTTACCTACGGCGACATGAACAGGCTCTTCTTCCAGAACATCGCTTCGCTCACGCAGAGCGATTCGAACGACGTGCCCTACGGAAGCTTCTCGGACTACGTGTCGCTCAATCCCTACGATCGCCCCTACAACGACGACGGTTCGCTCAACAGCGTCCTCTCGTTCAATACGGCCAATCCGCTCTACGAAAAGTCGCTGAGCAGCTACATCCGCAACACGTCGGGCAGTTTCATCGACACGTTCCGCGTGCGCTGGAACATTCTCAAAGGGCTGCGCGTCGAAGCGTCGCTGTCGTACACCCAGACCAAGAGCGAAGGCGAGACCTTCTACTCGCCCCTCTCGCAACAGTTCAACAACACGATCGACGCGAACAAGAAGGGCAGTTTCGACGTCTCCAACGGCACGACGCACAACCTGTCGGGAAACGCCTTCGCCGTCTACAACAAAGCATGGAACCGGCGAGGAGGAGACGCCTCCGACCTGCTCAGCCTCACGGCTGGATTCAACATCGAATCGACCCGTTCCGAAAGTCACTCTTTCTCGGCGCTGGGCATCCTTTCGGACAAACTCGAACACCCCTCGATGGCCACGGGATACGCCGAAAGCCGCCATCCGGGCGGCAGCGAGGACCGTTCGCGCATGCTCGGATTCTACGTCAATGCCAACTACATCTGGGGCAACCGCTATTTCGTCGATCTCTCGTTCCGTTACGAAGGCTCTTCGAAATTCGGCGACGACAACAAATACGCTCCGTTCGGTTCGCTGGGGCTCGGCTGGAACCTTCACAAGGAAAGGTTCCTCAAAGGGAGCGCCGTCTCGCTGCTCAAACTGCGCATGAGCATGGGTTACGTCGGCAACGCCGGATTCAGCCCTTATCAGGCGCAGCTGGCCTACCAATACAGCTCCTCGCTCCAATACAACGGCGGAATCGGCGCCGTGCCCGTCTCGATGGTCAACCCCCGTCTGAAATGGGAACGCAGTCTCAAACGCAATCTCGGCCTCGATTTCGGACTGTGGCGCGACCGCCTCAACGGCAGCGTCGACGTCTACTACGACACGACCAACGATCTGGTGATGGACATTTCCAAACCGGCGCATATCGGATTCACGAGCGCCAAGGAGAACCTCGGCAAGATCCGCAACAGCGGTATGGAACTGTCGCTGCGCGGGAACGTGCTGCAACGCAAACACACGAATCTGAACCTCTTCCTCAATCTGAGCCACAACCGCAACCGGATCGTCGAGATCAGCGACTACCTGAAAAACAAGAACGCCGAGAACGAAGCCAACGCCACCTCGTCGCTTCCGGCCGCCTTCTACGAAGAAGGCGAGTCGATGACGGCACTCAAAGTGATGCGCTCGGCGGGAATCAATCCGGCCAACGGCAAGGAGGTCTTCATCGACCGCGACGGCAATCCCACCTACGAATACGACTACCGCGACAAGTACGTCGCGGGCGACACGACCCCCGCCGTACAGGGATCGTTCGGACTCTCGATGAGCTGGCGCTCGTTCGACCTCTCGATGAATTTCGCCTACCGGCTCGGCGCAAGCATCTACAACCAGACCCTCGCCACGAAGGTCGAGGGCGCCTCCCCGACCTCCAACGCCGACCGGCGAGTATTCTACGACCGCTGGAAGGCTCCGGGCGACAAGGCGCGTTACAAGAACATCGCCAACCGCGAAACGACGCCTCCGACCGACCGGTTCGTGGCCACGGAGTATGCGCTCGAAGGCTCGTCGCTCAAACTCTCCTACATGCTGCCGGACGCCTTCTGCCGCCGGCTGCATCTGCGGCGCGTCCGCATCTCCGCCTCGACGGGCGACCTGTTCAACATCTCGACGATCCGCCGCGAACGCGGACTGGACTATCCGTTCGCCCGCGTCTTTCAGGCGTCGCTGACCGTAAATCTCTGATCCGATGGAACGCATCCCGATCCACATAACCGCACTGCTGGCAATGACGACTCTCGCCGCCTGCGATTTTCTGGACATCGACACGCCGGGAATCGTCAACCGCGACAAGATGTTCGAGAACGAACAGGGATTCATCGACGCCATGAACGGCGTCTACGCCTCGATGGCCGACGCCGACCTCTACGGCGAACAGCTCTCGTTCGGATTCGTCGACGAAATCGCGCAACTCTACTACAACGACTACGAAGCCAACGAGACGACGCTGACCAAGACCTTCGACCTGCGCTACCGCGACGAAGACGTGCGCCCGCAGATCGACGCCATCTGGTCGAAAGCCTACAACACGATCGCCTCGGCCAACAGCGTGCTGGACAACATCTCCGGACACGACTTCGCAATTCTGCCGCGCATCCGCGGCGAAGCGCTGACCGTGCGCGCCTTCCTGCATTTCGACCTGCTCAGACTCTTCGCGCCCAACATCGAACGCGGCGACGAGCAGGCGATCCCCTACGTCGAGCATTTCTCGATCTCCCCTGTCGAACGGAGCACGGTGCGCGAGGTCTACGAACGCATCGTCGCCGACCTGACGGAGGCCTACGGACTGCTGCGGGATGCGCAGCCGGCTTCGGGGCGCACGCCCGAGGAGCTCTACGTCTCGCAATACGCCGCCGCCGCACTGCTGGCGCGCGTCTGCAACTGGGGCGGCGACCACGAAACGGCCGAACGCTACGCCCTCGAAGCGCTGAAAGGACCGTTCGCCTTCATTCGCGAGGAGCAGATCAAGAACCTCTTTCTGGGTTATACGGCCCGCACGGAGTGCATCTGGGGACTGCACGCTCCCGACATGTATCTCGACGTCCGCAGCCGGCTCTACCCCACGCGGCTCACCGACGAACTCGACATGGTGCGCGACAACTACCAGACGATTTTCCGGGTCTCCTCGTTCACCTCGGTCAACAACGACTACCGTTACCAAGCCTATTTCACCCGCACCAAGTGGGAGCACTCGGTGGTGTTGCTCACCAAGTTCTACGACAAATACTACGACGAGGAGCAGATCGTCCCTTCGGGGCGCATCCCGGGGCCGAATCTGGTGCGTCTGCCCGAGCTGTACTACATTCTGGCCGAATCGGTCTACGACCGCGATCCGGCCGCTGCGCTCGAATATCTGAATACCGTGGTGACGGCACGCGGCCTGCACCCGATCGAGGCGGCCGACATCGCCACGCCAGCGAGCTTCCGCGAAGAGCTTCTCAACGAGATCATGAAGGAGTTCTGGGGCGAAGGTCAGATTTTCGCCACCTACAAACGTTTCAACCTGCCGATGGAGGGCGTGAACGGCAAGGAGCACCCCGCCACCGACGACACCTACCTGCTGCCGCTCCCCGAAAGCGAGGAATCGGCGGGCATCGACTGAACCGAATACAAGATGAAACGCCGTACGCTAAGATACCTCGTTCCGGTGGCCGCGCTGCTCGCAGCGGCGGGTTGCGACTATAAGGAGAGCTTCCCCTACCAGGGCGACGAACTGATCGACTTCACGACCGATTCGCTCTACTTCTCCTTCGGCAAGGAACCCTTCTCGGTCACGGAAAAGACGATGGAAGTAGGCGTCGAGATCGTCGGATCGCCCGTGTCGCACGACCGCGGCTACCGCATCCGCATCGACCCGCTGCGCACGACGGCGCAGGCCGGACTGCATTACGACGCCCTCGAAGAAACGCGCACGATTCCCGCCGGGGCTTCGTCGACGACGATTCCCGTGCGCGTCCACCGGCTTGAACTCGAAGACGAGACGGTCTACACGCTGCGGCTGGAACTCGTCGAAACGGAGGATTTCCGTCTCGGTGTCATCGAAGGCCGCGCCGTGTCGGTCTGCTTCACCAACCGGCTCGACCAGCCCGACTGGTGGACGGAACTATCGCACTGGCTCGGTGAATACAACGTGCGCAAATATCAGAAATTCATCGAACTGTGGGGCAGCCCCATCACGAAGGAAGACATCGAGGAGAACAAATACGCCATCCTGCGCGTCTTCAAGGAGGTGAAACTCTATTTCGAGGAGAATCCCGTCTACGGGGTCACTTTCCCCGATGTGGAGTGGCCCGTCTGACCCCCGCCTCGAACGATCCGACCAATGTTCAACCCAATTTAAAATAACGCTTATGAAAAAGATTTTTTTCGCTTTTTCTGACCGCCGCCCTCGCAGGCGCGGGTTTTGTATCCTGCTCGGACGACCCCGAAGACCAGCCGGTCGTACCGACCGACGTCGAGAAGGTGTCGGGCATCGAAACGAACTATGTCCTCGGACTGCACGAGTATCTCGAAATCACACCCGACATCGAACTCTCGAATGAAAACGAATCGATCAGCTACGAATGGAGCATCGATTACGAAACGGTCAGCACCGAGAGGAACCTCTCGTTCAAGTGCGACGAACTGCTCAACGACGTCAACTGCTATTTCAAGGCCAGCAGCTCGACGGGCGCCAAGATCGCGGAGTTCAAGCTGAGCGTCACCTCGCCCTACGACAAGGGACTTTTTGCTGCTGAGCCAGACGGGCGACGGAGCGATGCTCACCTTCAAGCGACTCGACATCATGGCGACGCCCGCCAGCCCCTACGCTTTCAAGGACAACAATCCCACCCTTTCGCTGGGCAAGGAGGCGCTGGCGCTCTGCTGGAAAGGCGAAGGCCTGACCAATCTGGGCAACTCCATCAAAGATCAAGATACGGAAATCATCCTCAGCTCGGGCAATCCGACCAAGGTCTACGTGCTCAATACGAACGACATGAAGGTCAAGACCGAAATCACCTACAACGGCGAGGGCGAGTTCCATCCCAACTACGTCATTTACCCCTACGGCGTCCAGAACAGTCTGTGGGAAGGCGAACTCTACTGGCTCGGCGGCGGCCGCGAGTACATCATGGCCGCGGATCGCAATTTCATCACCTCCACCATGGAAGAGATGCCCGAAGGCGCACAGTTCGCCGATATGGCCTGCTCGCTGGTAGACACCGACATGACGCGCGTGTATTACAACACGGCAAGTCAGAAGATGGTCTACATATCGGGCGTATTGGGCATGGTGACCGAAGGGACGAAAGCCTGCAACGTCGAACCGATGAACCTGATCCCCTGCGACGGCATCTACCGCGACGAGGAGGGCGGAGATCACCGCTACGAACCCATGAACGTCATTCTCGTAGGCAAACAGGGCTCCTCGACCAAGATTTACCGCTTCACCCCCGAAAACCTCACGACCACGGAAGAGGTGCTCACCGAGCAGGACGCTACCGGCAACATTCTGCCGACCTCGGCGACGACGGCCAATCCCGCCAAACCGATCCTCTACTACTCGAAGGGCGGCGACATCTACCGCTTCAATTACGACGGTAACAATTTCGATACGGAACCCTATATTTCGCTGGGCGACAACTTCGAGGTAAAACAGCTCGTCTTCAACCCCTACGACGTCGACACGCTCTACATCGCCGCCGAAGACACCGCCGAAACGGGAGAGATGAAAGCCTCGCTGTTCATCTACGACATCTCGGACAATTCGTCGGCCGAAAAACTCTTCGAAGACCACAAGGTAGGCGGCACCGTCAGAAGACTGATCTACAAGGGAAACGGCAAGGAAAACGACGAGCGGGTGGCGAAAAGCAACTCGATTCTGAGCAAATTCATCCGATAGATCATGCCGGATCCGGTCATCGAATGTCGCAATCTGACCCACCGGTACGGCGAGCGACTGATCTACGAAAACCTGAGCTTCGAGGTTCCGCACGGGCGGATCCTCGGGCTTTTGGGTAAAAACGGTACGGGCAAGACGACGACCATCAACATCCTGAACGGTTATCTCGAACCCGTCGCAGGCGAATGTCTGATCTTCGGAGAGAACATCCGCACGATGAGGCCCCAAACGCGCGCCCGCATCGCGCTGTTGCTCGAAGGACACGTCCAGTACGCCTTCATGACGATCCGGGAGATCGAACGCTTCTATTCGCAATACTACCCCCGTTGGGACGCCCGGGCCTACTACGGACTGATGGAGCTGCTGGCCGTCGCACCCGGACAACGGATCGCGCGCATGTCGTGCGGGCAGCGGTCACAGGTAGCTCTGGGGTTGATTTTGGCGCAGAACGCCGATCTGATGATCCTCGACGATTTCTCGATGGGACTCGACCCGGGTTACCGCCGACTGTTCGTGGAGTACCTGCGCGACTACGCCCGCAACGGCGCCAAGACCGTATTCCTGACCTCGCACATCATACAGGACATGGAGAAACTCGTCGACGACTGCATCGTCATGGACTACGGACGCATCCTCGTGCAGATGCCCGCAGGCGATCTGCTCGGTCGCTTCCGCCGTTACGAACTCGCGATCGCCGAGGGTGCCGCGCTTCCGGAAGCGCCCGAATTCCACCGCCCGACGGCGATCGGAGGGCGCGCCGAATTCTATTCGTTCGAAACGGAGGCCGAGGTGGCCGCCCGACTCCGGCAGGCGGGCATCGCCTGCGATACCCTGCGAAGCGAAGCGCTGAACCTCGAAGACGCCTTTATCGGTCTTACCGGCAAGTACTGACAACGACATGAACAAAGCGATTTTCTACAAGGAGCGAATCAAGATCAGGCGGTTCTATCCGCTGGCGACCGCAGTACTGGCCGGATTCACGGCCTATGCCCTGTTGCGCATCGGCCGCATGTACGCCTTCAACGGCGCGGCCTCGGTCTGGCTGGCCGTCCTCGACCGGGGCGACGTGCTGGTCGACCCGCTCAAATACCTGCCCGCGCTCGTAGGCGCAGGGCTGGGATTGGCCCAGTTTCTTCCCGAAATCACACAGAAACGGCTGAAACTCACGCTGCATCTGCCCGACTCGCGCCGAGCGATGATGCTGGGAATGCTCGGTTACGGCCTCGTGCTGCTGACAATGCTTTTCGCCGTGCAACTGCTCGCGATCGGTCTCTATCTGCGGCACCTCATGGCACCGGAACTGGTGCATGCCGTCGTATCGACGACGTTACCGTGGTATGCAGCCGGTTTCGCGGGTTATCTGTTCGCGGCGTGGATATGCATCGAACCCACATGGCGGCAGCGTCTGTTCGACGCGCTGATCGCCGCAGGCGTCATGCGGCTGCTCTTTTCGAGCGATGCGCTGCGCGTCTGCGACACCCTGCTGCCGTGGATCGCCGCCGTCGTGCTCTGCGCGCTCTTCTTTCCGCTCCACTCGACGCTCCGCTTCCGGCGGGGATGTCAGGACTAAAACCCGTACCGAAGCATGAAAACGATTAAAACGATCATCGTCCTGCTGGCCGCAGCGCTGCTGGCGTGGGCGCTGCCGTGGTGCTATGCCTTCGTCTGCTCCGAGCCGCAGGAATCTCCGCTGACGCTTTACAGTTGCGTGACGCACGACTTCGCGACCTTTTCATTCGAGGGGCACGACGACGCGGCAGGCTACGATCCGGCCGGAAATCCCTATACCGAACGGCAGTTCGACAGCATCATGCCCACCGTCTTCACCCGCCGGCTGGCCGAAGAGGGCCGTTTGCCCGAACGCATCGACGGCATCCCCTTCGACGCCCGCGAGGTCGAACTCAGCAATTTCGTCTTCCGTGCGTCGCCCTCGGAATTGAACCGTCCGCAGATCGGACTCTACCAACTGCTCGAATCGGCTCCGGGCCGCGAAGGATTCCGAACGCCCGACGACGTATTCCGCATCACGGAGCGGGGAATCGAATTCGTGAAAATGGCCGACAACCGGATCGATGCCGAAAAGAGCGAACGTTTCGATCGCGTGATGAAGAAGAAGGGATTCGTCTTTCCCGCCCGCCGTATCGCGGGAAACGCTTCGACCTACAAACATTACGACAACGGCTACCTGCTGCTCGATGCGACCGGAACGCCGTTCCAGATGAAACAGCTCTGCGGCCGGCCGTTCGTCCGCCGCATCGAACGGCCCGATTCAGTGACATTCACACACGCTTTCGTCACGGAGTTCCCCGACAAACGACTGCTGGGATTCCTCGGAGACGACCGCGGCGGCATCCATGCGCTCGAAGCGGATTACTCCTGCACTGCCTGCCGCTGCATCCCGTCGACCTCCGACGCGAACGTCTGATCGTCGTAGGCGACTGTTTTTATTGGACGGCGATCACCGAACGACAGGGCTTCGAACGCCTCACGGCCGTCAATGCCCGCGACTATTCCCTTGCTGCGGAGCACGAGACCGATTTCCCCGCTCCGAAATGGGAACAGACCCGAAAATACCTTTTCCCGTTTCGGCTGGTCTTCACCGCGTCGTCCGACAAATACATCAAGCCGCGGTTACGCGACTTCTCGTACCTGGCCCTCGGACTGAACACCCTGCTGGCTGCCGGTTGGGCCGTATACAGCATGAAAAAGCGGCGCTGCCGGACGATCCGCGTATTGGGGATTCTGGTGCTTGGGATTTACCTGTTGGTCCCGCTGCTGCTCACCGACCGCGAATGAACGGCAGAAGCGCCCGACACGGGCACTTTTGCGTCCATCCGATGAACCGTCCGCAAACACGATTCCGCCCTATCCAGGGCGGAATTTTCGTTTGTCCACGGCAGATTCGAATTCACAGACATTTATAAAACGTTTTAAATACCGATAATTCGAATAGAAAATATAGTAATTTAAGTAGATTCATTTTCAGAACCGAAAAATAATATTATTTTTGCCATACTAACTAAAACGTTTTACATGGAACCTGTCAACAAAACCGTATGCAGTCTGGCGGCACTCGCCCCGCTCGCAATGGCGCAAAGCGCGAACGCCGGCCAACGCCCGAACATCATCTTCTTTCTGGTGGACGATTTCGGCTGGACGGAGACCTCGCTCCCCTTCGGCGAAGAGACCTACCCCAACAACCTCAGATTCCATACGCCCAATATGGAACGACTGGCCCGCACGGGCGTCATGATGACCAACGCCTACGCCTGTCCCGTATCGACCCCGACACGAACCAGCATGATGACGGGCATGAACGCCGCGCACATGGGCATCACGTCGTACTGCTCCTTATATAAAGACACCTGCCCCGACGCGATCGGCGGCCGGCCCGGCACGACGAACGCCAACGAAGACGATATCTTCGCGCACCCCGAATGGAACTACAACGCGCTGTGCCCCGCCTCCTTCCGCAACGAGGCCGACAGCATCGCCTACGGCCTGAACCGCACGCTCTACGCCACGCCGATGGTGGAGATTCTCCGCGACGCAGGCTACCACACCATCCACGTCGGCAAAGCGCACTGGGCACCTACCGGCACACCGGGCTCGAACCCCTACAACATGGGATTCACGGTCAACATCGCCGGTTCGGGCAACGGCCACCCCCAGAGTTATCTGCCCGAAGAACACTTCGGCAACCTCCCCAAACGAGGTACCTACGCCTCGGTGCAGAACATGTCGCAGTATTACGGCTCGGGAATCCATCTGACCGAGGCGCTGACGCTCGAAGCGCTGAAAACGCTGGAAGACCCGATCCGCCGCAAACAACCCTTCTACCTCTACTTCGCCCACTACTCCGACCACACACCCATTCAGCGCGACGAACGGTTCATCCGAAAATACCTCGACGCGGGAATGGACGAACAGCAGGCCCGTTACGCCTCGATGGTCGAGGGAATGGACAAAAGCCTGGGCGACGTACTCGACTACCTCGAAGCCAAAGGGATCGCCGACGACACGATCATCCTCTTCATGTCGGACAACGGCGGTCACTGCTTGGGACAGGACAAGGGCGGAGAGCCCCACACGCAAAACCTGCCGCTGCGCGAGGGTAAAGCCTCCGTCTACGAAGGCGGCATCCGCGTGCCGCTGATATTCCGCTGGCCGGGAAAGGCGGCGGAAGGAACGCGCCTCAACACGCCGGTCATCAACGAGGACATCTTCCCGACGATTCTCGAAATGGCGGGCGTGAAACATTACGAAACCGTGCAGGAGTGCGACGGCCTGAGCCTGGTAAAGCTCATCACCGCAGGTTCGAAGATGGTGGCCAAAGCGCAGAAACGCGGAGAAATCGCCACACAGAAGGAGGCCAACGCCTTCGTCGTCCCCGCGTCGGTGTCGGGCGTCGATCCCGAACGCGAACTGATCTTCCATTATCCGCATCAATACCGCGTGGAGGATCAGGACGACATCGATTTCATGAGCGCCGTCCGCAAAGGCGACTGGAAACTCGTTTACAGGATGCACACGGGCGAGCTGGAACTCTACAATCTGCGCGACGATATCGGCGAACGCAACGACCTCGCGGCAAGCCACCCCGAACGGGTCGCCGAACTGGCGAAGGCGCTGGGCGACCGGCTGCGTGCCTGGAAGGCCCCGATGCCGACGGTGCGTACGACGGGAAAGCCCGTCCCGATGCCCGACGAACTGTAAAAATCCGGGCAGGCGAGAACGGCGGCCCCGATCCGTCGACACGCCCGCCTTCGACACGACGTCCGGATTTCTCAGTGAGAAATCCGGACGTATTCTATCGGAACCATTTCGTCAAGCCGAGCGTAGAGCCGAACGAAGTTCGGGCTATGCCGAGGCGAGAAATGGACGAAAGAAATTCAACCATTTCGTCAAGCCGAGCGCAGAGCCGAACGAAGTTCGAGCTATGCCGAAGCGAGAAATGGAGCATGCAAACGAACGAATCCGCACGACCGGCGGAGGTACGCCGACGGCTCTGCTACTCGATCCCCTCCAACCGGCAGATGAAGCGCACGGCGACGGGATAACCCGCCGCGGGCATATTGCCGTGGTCATAACCGTCGAACTCGCAGAGCGTCACGTCCTCGTGCCCAACGAGCCGCATCATCCGCCAGAAATAGGCCGTCTCCTCGTAGCGGCCGTTCATCTCCAACTCGCGGTCGCCCGAAAGAATCAGTATCGGCGCACAGTCGGGCCGCACGTAATAGAGCGGCGCAGTGTCGTCGACGAGCGGCTGCAACGCAGACATACCCAATGCCTTGCGCGCGGCGAAATGCGTAATGGCATGACCGCTGAAAGAGATGATGCCCGCCAGCGAATCGGCATCCTTGCCGTAGCGCGCCAGCCGCGAACGGTCCAACCCCACCATATTGACCAGATAGCCACCCGCGGAGTGCCCCGCGATATAGATTTTCGAAGGGCTGCCGCCGTAGTCGGCGATATGGTCGAAGACCCACGCCACGGCCGCCGCGGCATCGTCCACGATGTCGAGCGTCCCGACGTGCGGGATCAGCCGATACCCGACGCCCACGACCACGAACCCCTTCTTCATCAGCCCCTCCGGCACGGCGCGCTTGCCGCCCGTGAGACCGCCGCCGTGGAACCACACCACCACCGGTGCATCCTCCGCATCGGGAGGGCAGGCCACGTCGAGGCGGCACATCCGACGCGCATAGTCGCCGGAGGCATCCGTACGGTAGAGGATATCGCGTTCGAAGCGGTAATCGGCCGCATGGACGGCACCGGCGAACAGGAAACAGAAAAACAAAAGGAAAAGGCGTTTCATCTGCAACGGAGTTTTGGATTCGTCGATAAAAGTAGCGAAAATCCGTGAAACGGCAAAGGGGACTCCGCCGAAAAGGCGAAGTCCCCTTCCGAGCCCGTGCACGGAGGCACCGGTCAATACTGCTCCTGCTCGTTGGGAAAGTCCTGCGACTTGACATCGGCGACGTACCGCCCCACCGCATCGGTCATCACCGTATGCAGGTCGGCGTAGCGGCGCAGGAAGCGGGGCGAAAAGCCCTTGTTGATGCCCAGCATGTCGTGGATCACGAGCACCTGCCCGTCGGTGCCGCCGCCGGCGCCGATGCCGATCGTGGGAATCGACAACTCCTTCGACACGCGTTCGGCCAACACGGCGGGAATCTTTTCGAGCACGACGGCGAAGCAGCCGGCCTCTTCCAGAAGACGTGCGTCGCGCACCAGCTTTTCGGCCTCGGCCTCTTCCCTGGCGCGGACCGCATAGGTGCCGAACTTGTGGATCGACTGGGGTGTCAGACCGAGGTGTCCCATGACGGGAATGCCGGCCGAGAGGATGCGCTGGACCGATTCGAGGATCTCCTCGCCGCCCTCGATCTTCACCGCATCGGCCTCGGTCTCCTTCATGATCCGCACGGCCGAGTCGAGCGCCACCTTCGAATTGCCCTGATAGGTTCCGAAAGGCAGGTCGACCACCACCAGCGCCCGTTCACGGCACGCACGACCGAACGGGCATGATAAATCATCGCATCGAGCGTAATGGGAGCGTCGTCTCGTAACCGGCCATGACGTTGGCCGCCGAGTCGCCCACCAGAATCACATCAACACCCGCGGCATCGACGATCTTCGCCGTGGAATAATCGTACGACGTGAGCATAGCGATTTTCTCGCCGCGCTCTTTCATCATCTCCGACAAACGCAGAGTCGTGACGGCTCTGACTTTACTCTCAACAGACATTCGTTCTTCTTGGGTTTTTGGTTTTCAACTTACGTGGTGGCAAATGTATCCGTCAAAATTTGCCGCTATCGAAATTTATTCCGAAACCGGCTGCGTCTACGCTTTTGAGCGTAATGCCGGCAAAAAACGGCCACAAAACGACCCCGCCCGACACCGAAACGTTGAGCGAGTGTTTGGTGCCCAACTGCGGGATCTCCACCGCTCCGTCGCACGGTCGACCGCCTCCTGCGACACCCCTTCGACCTCGTTGCCGAAGACGAGCGCATAACGCGCCTGCGGATCGAAGGCCAACGCGTCGAGCATCGCCGCGCCCTCGACCTGCTCGACGGCCAGCACGCGGTAACCCGCGGCACGCAGCCCGTCGATGCACTCCACGGTCGACGCATGATGCGTCCATGCCACGCTCTGCTCGGCACCGAGCGCCGTCTTGTGAAGCTCCCGACAGGGCGGCACGGCCGTAATGCCGCACAGGGCGATCCGCTCGACGGCGAAGGCATCGCCCGTGCGGAAGAACGATCCGACGTTCTGGGCCGACCGCACGTTGTCGAGCACGACCACCAGCGGCAGCTTGGGCATCGCGGCGAACTCCTCGACCGAGGGGCGATGCAACTCTTCATTCGTGATTTTTCGCATGACCGACAGCTAATTTCGGGGACAAAAGTAACACAAATCGGGATAAAATATGTAATTTTGGCGCGATATTCCCGATTCGACTATGAACATCAGACAAATCTTCGGCCTGCTGGCCGCAATCGCCTGCGCGGGCAGCGTGCAGGCGCAGCGCGTCGGCTGGGAGGCCGACTTCAAGACGCGCTTCGACAATCGCGAATTCACGGGCAGTTCGTGCAACGAGTCGCAGACGATCTTTCTGGCCGACCTGTCGACGGCCGTAAGCTACAACTGGCTGGACCGCAATACGCTGCGTTTCGGAGTCCAGATGCAGAAGGACTTCGGCGACAACCGCGACTACTTCTCGGAGGTGTGCCGGAGCGATTGTGCTTGGTCGTATTCAGACTGGTGCCGAATGAAGAACGGGTACCATTATGGGTTCTGTACTTTGCCTCCCGGCAGAACATGCGCGTGAAGTTCAGAGCCTGATTGTGCCGAACCGCCGGTCGTACGGTGATTTCCGGTTTCAACTTTTCGGTAGCGGTCAGGGACATGCAGTTCTCATCATCAAGCTGAAAGACTGGGAAGAACTCTTCGAATATTGGGTCGCGTTCATGCGTACTTCTTTGATTCTTTGCGCCTTTGATGATTCCAGGTTATTCTATTTCAACCGATATTGAGTTGAACATGCAGGATAAGACCGGTGGTAGTCTGGATCACTTCTTCCAGGTGGTAAACGACTATATTGCCGCTTTGCGGGAGCGTCCGGAAATCAATTCGGCTTCTACCAACTTTAACCCGAGCTTCCCGCAATATCAGTTGGATATTGATGCGGCAGCTTGTAAGAAAAGCAGGTATCAGCCCGAGCGACATCTTGTCGACGATGCAGGGCTACTTCGGTGGTATCTATGCGTCAAACTTCAACAGCTTCGGTAAGATGTACCGTGTCATGATTCAGGCAGAACCCGATGCTACAAAGAACTTGGAGTCGTTGAACGGAATCAAG
>VOFD01002867.1_pt1 | contig 19058 bp, 21 predicted proteins | sample 5384101 | NCBI WGS metagenome assembly VOFD01 (sample SAMN12384723, study PRJNA508395) | human gut metagenome | isolation source: healthy gut C | host: Homo sapiens
ACCATTTTTTTATTTTGCGGGAATGGCGGAATTGGCAGACGCGTACGGTTCAGGTCCGTATGGGGGCAACTTCATGCAGGTTCAAGTCCTGTTTCCCGCACCATGGCGAGTGTTCTTGCAGCATTTGAAAAGCTGTGAGGACACTCTGCTTTTTTCTGCTCAAATAGCGGGTCTGTCGTCTGTCGTGTAGCTCACGAACACGCCTTTTCTGGTGTTGACGGTGACGGCCGGGATGGGCAGTGCCGGTTCGTTGGGAATGTTCATTTCCCCCACGCAGTTGTAGTGAATGCGAAGCCGCTGTACCCATTCGCCGTCGATCTTCTTGGCATTGTAGACCTCGATTTTCTCCACCAGTTCGTTGAGCATCCGCGGCGTGAGCTTTCTGGCGCGGGTGTATTTGCGGACGATGGACACGAACATATCCGTTGAGGTTGCGCGGCTGCTCTGCTTCTCTATCTCGGAACGGAGCTTTTTTATTTTCTCCGAAAGCTCCTTCTGTTCCTCCTCATAGCGGCGGGACATCTTCGCAAAGCGGTCGTCGCTGAGCTTGCCGGAAACATTGTCCTCATAGATGCGCTCGAACAGGCCGTCCAGTTCATCGTCGCGGGCAAGGAGTGATTTCAGCTCCTTCTCCTTCAGTCTGCGCTCCGTTTCCTCTGCCTGCCGGGAGTGACCGATCACTTCCTTGAGAAAATCGTCCTCGTAAAGGCCGGCATACTTCGTCAGACGACGGATTTCGCCGAGAACGACCTGCTCCAGAAAGTCCACTCTGACATAGTGCGTGGAGCCGCAGGTGCCGCGATTGCCCTTGTAGTTGGAGCAGTTGAAATACTTGATCTCCGGGTTTCCCTGATTGAAATGAAAATGAAGGTTGCTCCCGCAGTCGGCGCAGACCAGAAGCCCGGAAAACATGCTCCTTTCCCCGTCCTTCGCTTGACGCTTTCTCATCTTGCCTTTTGCTGCACCTGTTCAAAGACGGCACGCTCAATGATCGGCTCATGCACATCCTTGAAAATCGCCCAGTTCTCACGGTCATTCTCCAGTCGCTTCTTGTTCTACTTGATGGTGCTAGTAATGCGTCGCTGATGCAGTTGCGAAGTCTAACTCGAATTGCATGTAGTATAATTAAAAAATACAAACAATTGATATATGAATGGTACCGGAGAAAATGACATGGCAGGATTAAATGAAATGTATAAAAAGAGTAAGAATGAATTCGATAACACAAACGGTAAGTCAAAAAAATGCAATGACATCTTTATATCATACCGCAATGACGGAGGGGGAACAACTTTGCTGCGAGATTATTTGAAACGCTGAGTTCAAAAAACTATAGTGTATACTTTAATTCAAATGAACAGCATAGCGGCAGCTTTCCAGACAGACTAAAAGAAGCTATAGAAAAATGTATAGATTTTGTATTAATTGTATCGCATGGGTGCTTGGATGGATTGAAAACTAGACGAGAGACGGATTGGGTTAGGGCAGAAGTTCTTTATGCGTATAAAATCGGAAAAAGAATAACACCGGTATATATTGGAAAAGCTGACGTTCCTAACTCTGATGTGTGGAAGAACTACCCGAATGAAATTCGATTTTTATTTTCTTTGCAATCAGTTTATTTACCGGAACGGTTTGAAATATCACCGATATCGGATTTGCTCTCTAAATTTGTGTCAAAACCATCAAAAGAAATATATAGAGATATTGCAAATAGCAACAAAGAATATGATTTACATAAAGATTTTATTGAAACATTAAAAAGCTGAAGCTGGCGATACGGAAGCAATGTTTGAGATTGGATGCATGTATTATCATGGTTTTGCTAACAAAAATGATTGTAACGGGAAAACAAATTATTCTGAAGCTGCAAAATGGTTCCAAAGAGCGGAAGAAAACAATACTTATTTGAGGCCTTACATTTATGCTTTGATTGGGAATCTCTATTATCGAGGGCAAATGCCATATGAAGAGCAATCTTTTAAAAAAGCAATGGAGTATTATGAAAAGGCAGCAAAACATTCGTCACACCTTGGATATCAGGATAAAGTTGGATTTATGCTTAGCGAGGGTTTTGGGGTTGAATTTGATTATAGTGAGATCGTTAAAATATATGAAAACATCAAAGAAAATTGCTCAGTAATAGCAAAGTACAATATGGCGAAGTTTTATATTGACTATGGGCAGCTTCAAAACGCCATAGATATTTTGGAAAGCATTGAAACCCCATTTGCTGATGCGGAATATTGCCTAGAATGCTTTATCAACGCGGTGTCCAGTGCGAACCGCCAAAGCCAGATATGTACCGTGCGATTGAACATTTTAGAAATGCATCCGAAATGGGACATATGGAAGCGCTTCATGAACTAGGGTTGGTTTACTTTCGCGGGACAAATGGATATAGACAGGATTTAATAAAAGCGAGAATTATCTTTAAGCGTGCGGCAGAGCAAGGACATAGTGCAGCAAATTATGATTATGCATGGATGTGCACGTTTGGGCTTTGCGGGCACAGAAATATAGAGGAGGCTATATACTATTATGAGAGAGCCGCAGAAAAAGGACACGTTATTAGTATGGTTGAATTGGCACAGCTATAGCAGGAGCCAGAATGCAGAAATTACCAGAAGGCATACGAATGGGCACAGAAGGGTGCTGCAACCGGGGATCCAACAGGAGAATTTGTATTAGGAAATCTATATTTCTTCGGAAGAGGATGCGAAACAGACATGGACAAGGCAGTAATATGCTACAAAAAAGCTTTGCAACATGGTGTTTATCAGGCAAAATTTATGATGGAAAAAGTTAAGTTCCAAATAGAACAAGCGTGCAATTAGACTATGCATTGCATGCATTCACGATATCGACTGCTATAGACTGCATCACCGTTTCTTTCCTGATCTGAATTGCTTGTTGTGTGCAGGGAATGCGGCTTGATTCTCCGGGCATAAACCGAGTCGTCGCGTTTGACCGGATTACGGACAGGAATCTTCATGGCCGCTGTATGTACGTTACCACAAATAGCGTTATGTCAGAGACCGATGCCCCGAAGAAAAACGACTATGCCGTATGCCCGGACATATTCAACGATTACGACTCCGAATAGGAAAAGCGGAAAACGAGGAACTGCATTGGAACGAGAACGAAAGATACAAGACGCCGCGATTACGATTAGAAAGAAGTACGGGAAGAACGCCATCCTCAAGACGATGAATCTTGAATAGGGTGCAACAGCTAAAGACCGCAATGCTGCAGATTGGCTGGCGGGCATAAGGCGTGACAATGAAAACTACAGGGAGAACCGTCGCATGATTCGAGAATTACGGAAAACCGATATAAAAAAGGGTTGCTGAAATATGGCTGAACGCCAATCTGCAAGCGCATTTCTTCATCTCTCCGCAATATTGGATGGGGAATTTCGATTTGGTGAAAGCAATGCTTCCGCAGGCGGAGGTTTATGTGTATGAGAATGCTCGCAACATACAGGGATTTGTCGGGCTTAACGGCGAACAGATCGAGGGCATTTTTGTTTCCGGTGAAATGCGGTCGCAGGGTATAGGCAGGCTCCTTCTCGATTTTATCAAAACGAAAAAACCTGAATTGCGCTTGAACGTGTACCGGACGAATACGCGGGCGATCCGTTTCTATCAGCGGGAAGACTTTGAAATCCTAAACGAGGGGTTGGATGAAGCCTCGGGGAAAAGGACTGTGCAATGCTGTGGCGGTCGAAATAAAAGTACCGATTTGAAAAATGCAAATTGAACTTTGCAAAGCGTTAAAACAGGATTTTATGTAATGTACGTGTTTTTGCAGGAGACATTCCGAAGCAAGGAGGGCACGAATGCCCAAAATTGTTGCGAGTACAGATTGACGAAAATAAAATGCGGAAAATTGGTGAAACGAAATCTGCTTCAAAGAGGTTATTCACGTGAAAGAGTATTTTATACAGCCGAAGCATGGTGGAAGAATCGAGGTTAGCAACTGGCAAACAATTACCGTTGTCGATGTCGACGGTGGGCAGGTTGCGGATTTCTTTGCGGAAGGCAAAGGCACACATGAAGAATATCTTTCTCTATTCGTAACGATTGATTGCAACGAGTCGCTTCGTATTGGCGTCGGTTCAATTCTTTACTCTAATCTGTATCACGCCAGGTTTGAGGTTATTCAAGATGATGTATGATTTCTTTTATCAGAACGGCTCGGATCATCCAAATTGCCTTGATAACATCAATGCTGCTCTTGGAACGCAGAGAACAATCATTCACCCCGTCAACCTTTTTATGAATACACGGATTGCTTCGGACGGGAAAATCACAATCAATCGTCCCCTTCCTGAAGCAGGTGATAAGATCGTGCTGCGGGCGCTGACGGATTGTGTATTAGGGGTTTCGGCTTGCAGTGTTTCGGAGTGTGATACGAACGGCGGGAAACGTACTGCTGTTGCGGTACAGATCGATTAACGTCTTTACTTTGCGCGAGAAGGGAGTGGTCGGATGCGCACGAACAGCAAATATGACAAAAATACGAGACTGCGGTATCATGTCTTCAAGACGCGGCCGCAGATGCCGAAGGTGCTTGCCGGTCATCTGATACGGTCGCTTAACAAAGGAGTGTCATCATGAAAATAAGTTATAAAAAACTCCGGGTCATGCTCATTCGGAGACATAGCAAAAAAGTGCAACTGAGAGCAGACAATATAATATCAGCCGGAACGGAACAATGAGGTGATGTAATGCAGATTATAGACAACATTAACAAGACCGTCAAGGACGATCTGCAAGCGGGTATTCACAAAGGCAGTAGGATGTCCGTTGCCGCCGCTTGCTTCTCAATCTATGCGTATCAGGAACTCAAAAAACAACTTGAGGGCATTGACGAACTGCGTTTTATCTTCACATCCCCCACCTTCGTGACTGAGAAGGCGTCAAAGGCGCAGCGAGAGTTTTACATCCCACGAATCTCAAGAGAGAGCAGCCTGTACGGCACCGAGTTTGAAGTAAAGCTCCGCAATGAGCTGACGCAAAAAGCGATTGCGAAAGAGTGCGCAGACTGGATCCGGCGCAAAGCAGTTTTCAAGTCGAACGTCACACAGGAGCAGATGATGGGTTTTATGACGGTCGATGAAAGCACCTATATGCCCATCAATGGCTTTACCACCGTCGATCTCGGTTGCGAGCGCGGCAACAACGCCTACTATCCTGTGCAGAAAACGGAGAGCTTTGAAAATGCCAACTACTTTCTCAGGCTCTTTGAACAGCTATGGAACGACAAGAAAAAAGCTGCAAGAGGTCACGGATATTGTGATCGAAAATATCTCTGCGGCGTATCGTGAGAACTCACCGGAGTATATCTATTTTGTTGCACTCTATAACATCTTCAAAGAGTTCCTTGATGACGTTTCGGAGGACGAGCTGCCTAACGAAGCAACGGGCTTTAAGGAAAGCAAAATCTGGGGAATGCTTTATAACTTCCAGCGTGACGCGGTTCTTGCCATTATCAACAAACTCGAAAAATTCAACGGCTGTATTCTGGCAGACAGCGTTGGTCTCGGCAAGACGTTTACTGCGCTTACGGTGATTAAGTATTATGAGAACCGCAACAAATCCGTGCTTGTTCTCTGTCCGAAAAAGCTCTCTGAGAACTGGAATACGTACAAGGGTAACTATATCAACAATCCCATTGCAGCGGATCGGTTGAGATACGATGTTCTCTATCATACGGACCTTTCACGCGAACACGGACAGTCGAACGGAATTGATCTTGACCGCCTGAATTGGGGCAACTATGACCTTGTTGTCATTGATGAGAGCCACAACTTCCGCAACGGCGGCGAGGTGTCCGGCGAGGATGCAAAGGAAAACCGTTATCTGAAACTGCTCAATCGGGTTATTCGTGCCGGTGTGAAAACGAAGGTGCTGATGCTTTCGGCAACACCTGTCAACAACAGATTTATTGACCTTAAAAATCAGCTTGCACTCGCTTATGAGGGCGATGTTGCGCAAATAAACAAAAAACTTGACACAACAAAGAAAATTGACGAAATCTTCCGTCAGGCTCAGACTGCTTTCAACGCATGGAGTAATCTTCCCGCTGCGGAACGCACAACGGACGAGCTTCTTCGGACGCTGGATTTCGATTTCTTTGAACTGTTGGACAGCGTGACGATTGCGCGTTCAAGAAAACACATTGAAAAATATTATAATACTTCCGATATCGGCAAATTCCCCGAACGTCTGCCGCCGATTTCTCTGCGTCCGTGTTTGACCGACTTGAGCGATGCAATCAATTACAATGAGATATACGAACTTTTGAATGCGCTGAATCTGTCGATTTACACGCCGACAAAGTACATCATGCTTTCAAAACTGTATAAATATGTTGACTCTGAAAAACGCAACATAACTCAGGAAGGGCGCGAAGAAGGCGTTCGCCGCCTGATGAGCATTAACCTGCTGAAGCGGCTTGAAAGCTCGGTTCATTCGTTCCGCCTGACGGTTGACAGAATGCGGAAAAAGATTGACGAAACCATTAAGAAGATCAACAATTACGAACTCGGCTCGGAAGAAATTGAGTTGACAGATATCGCTGCGGGAGAAGATTTTGATTACGATGATCAGAACACCGATTTCTTCGCAGTCGGCAAAAAGGTCAAAATCGATCTTGCTGATATGGACTATGTTTCATGGAGGCGTGAGCTTGAACGTGATGCGGAAAATCTGGAACTGCTGTCCCTAATGATTGCAGACATCACACCGCAGCATGACACGAAGCTGCAAACATTGTTCGATTTGATCCGGAAGAAAATCAAGCATCCGATCAATCCCGGTAATAAGAAGATCATAATTTTCACGGCATTCTCTGATACCGCAGACTATCTCTTTGCAAACGTCAGCAGATTTGCAAAAGAGAATTTCGGGCTGGAAACGGCGGAGATCACCGGCACGGTTGACGGAAAGACCACCATACCAAAGCTCCGTGCAGACCTTAACACGGTTCTGACTTGTTTCTCACCCGTTTCAAAAGGAAAATCTGTACTCCTGCCCGGCAGCACCAATGAGCTCAGTATTCTGATTGCAACCGATTGTATTTCCGAAGGTCAGAACTTGCAGGATTGCGACTACCTCATCAACTATGATATTCATTGGAACCCCGTTCGCATTATCCAGCGATTCGGGCGAATTGACCGTATCGGAAGCAGAAACTACCGTATTCAGCTTGTAAACTTCTGGCCGGATATGGATCTCGACGAGTATATCAACCTGAAAAGCCGCGTGGAAACCCGCATGAAGATTTCCGTAATGACCTCCACCGGCGACGACGATCTTCTCAATGCCGAAGAAAAGGGAGACCTTGAATACCGCCGCGCACAGCTCAAGCGGCTGCAAGAGGAAGTTGTGGACATTGAGGACATGACCAGCGGCATTTCCATCATGGATTTGGGACTCAACGAGTTCCGACTCGATCTGCTTGAATACATAAAGCATCATGAGGACATCGAAACCGCGCCTAAGGGGCTGCACGCCGTTGTCGGGAGGGCGGGGGAGTCACCTGCCGGTGTGATTTTCGTTCTCAAAAATATCAATGACAGTGTGAATATTGACAATCGGAATCGGATTCATCCCTTCTACATGGTCTATATCAGCGAAGAAGGCGAAATTGTCTGCGATTATCTCAACCCGAAGAAATTGCTCGACACGATGCGTCTGCTCTGCCGCGGAAAGGACAAGCCTTGTGCGGAGCTTTGCAGGCGATTCAATGAGGAGACGGATGACGGGCGCAAAATGGGCGAAGTCTCCGAGCTGCTGAGCGAGGCGATCAATTCCATCATTGACGCAAAAGAAGAAAACGATATTGACAGCCTGTTCAGGAGCGGCGGCACATCTGCGCTGCTCAGCGCGGTTTCGGGACTGGATGATTTTGAGCTGATTTGCTTTCTGATAATTAGGAATGAGAAATTAGGAATGAGAAATGAGGAGTGAGGAATTAGGAATGAGAAATTTAACGGAAAATGCTGTTGCTGACAAGAGCCTTGCTTTTGCATTGCGCGTGATCGCACTGTACAAATACCTCTGCGCTGAAAAGAATGAATTTGTTTTATCAAAACAGGTTTTACGGAGCGGAACAAGCATTGGTGCAAACATTGCCGAAGCACAGTGTGCTGTCAGCCGAAAAGATTTTTTATCCAAACTGTATATCGCCTTCAAGGAATGTTCGGAAACGAAGTATTGGTTGGAGCTGCTATTCAGGTCGGACTATATTGATGCTCCGCAATATAACTCTATTCAGTCCGATTGCACGGAGCTTCTGAAAATGCTGTCCGCAATCACAAAGACAATTAGGAATGAGGGATGAAAAATGAGGAGTGAGGAATGAGGAGTGAGGAATGAGGAGTGAGGAATTAGGAGTGAGGAATTAGGAATGAGAAATTAGGAATGAGAAATTGAGCGGAGAATACGGTAATTGAAAAATGTGAAAGGAGAAAAGAATCGGGAGTAAGAAATTCCTAATTGCTCACTCCTAATTCCTAATTTCTAAGTGGCCACGGTAATTGCAAAAAAAAAGCGAAAGGGGGAAAGAAATCGGTAATTGGCAGTCGGGAGCGAAAAATTCCTAATTGCTAACTCCTAATTCCTAATTTCTAAGTGGCCACGGTAATTGCAAAAAAAAGCGAAAGGGGGAAAGAAATCGGTAATTGGCAGTCGGGAGCGAAAAATTCCTAATTGCTAATTCCTAATTTCTAATTAAATCAGTGTTTCCTGCATCTACTGAATTCGGCAAAAGAATACCGAAGCAAAAATTTTACGAGAATCTTGAAGTTTCTCCGGTGCTGCGCCGTGCGTTTATCGATCAAATCCGGCTGGTGTACTGGCGGAACAAGCTGGCGGCGTCCACGCTGAATATTGCGGCGGGTGAAGCCGTAACGGAGATTGAAGTGCTTGAGATTCGCCTGAACGGACCGCAGCTTGACGAAGCGGTGCTGAAACAAATCGACAAGGAAATCCCGTACCATATCCTCTTTATTTTGACCTGTGACGGCAAGGCTCAGGCGTGGATCGGCCACAAGTCGGCCACCGCCTCCGGCAGCAGCGCTTTCAAAGTCAATAGGTATTATCACACCGACTGGATACCGGAAAATGAGATTGATCTCCGCATTGACGGCTTGACTTTGGACGCCGTTTATGATAACTTTGTTAAACAGGTTGCCGAGCTGCAAGGGGAGGAGTGGAACGCAAATTGCGGTGCCGCCGAAAACGTTGCGCAAAGCTTGGCGCGCGAAAAGCTCAAAAAGCAGATCGCCGCGCTGGAAAATAAGATGAAGAAAGAGAAGCAGCTTAACCGGCGGATGGAAATGAACTCGGAGTTGAAGAGTCTTTATTTACAGTTAAGCAGAGAAGGACGGTGACACCATGAAAAAATTAAAAGTAAAACTTGATCATTGCTTTGGAATAAGGCATATGGAGCATGAGTTCAATTTTGAACACGGTAATGTTATAACTATTTATGCAAAAAATGGTTTAATGAAAACTTCTTTTGCAAAAACAATGAAGAAACTACAAATGGAAAGAGCTGACGAGATTCGAGACGAAATATTCTCTGTTGAAGGATCTGCATCTGTTGTTGCGGATGGTCAAGACATTGAACCTAAAAGGATATTTGTAATAAACTCTTTTGAAAGCGCATATCAGGCGGACATCACGCCATTGTTAATCAATGAGACTATCAAAGCACATCTCCAAGATGTATTGAAAGCGAGAGACAAGTTGTTCAAGGCTCTTGAAAAGAGTTCCGAACTGAAAGCCAAAAAGACTGTTTCGGGGAAGGCTGTCTATGAGCTTGAGAATGCAATTATTCATGACTTCGGATTTGCCGAAAACAGTTTTCTGGTAAATGTCCTTTCATTACAAGGCCGTGTACCCGAAAATGATTTTTCTGCTGTTCCGTATGCTCGGATTTTTGATGATGCGGTTATTAAGAAAATCTTATCTGCGGATTTTCAAACTAAAATACGAGACTATATCGCTCGTAGCGACGAAATTTATGCTTCGTATTCGTTTTTGAGCAAGGGACATTTAACGCTTCCAAAGCTAAAAAATGTTCAGAAATCTTTGAAGAACGAAAGCTATTTTAGCCAAGGGAACACAATTATCCTCTCTGGTAAAGAAGCAATTTCCAGTATTGATAATCTTTCGCAACAGATTTCGGAAATAGAAGGTCAATTAAAGAGTGTTCCCGAATTCCAGGCGATTGAAAAGCTATTGAGTGATGCAAAGGGACATCACTCCGCGATATAATCGAAATTAATCCGGAGATTGTTGGATGGCTTACTACTGATAGACTGCCTGAATTAAAAAAATGCCTTTGGTTGTCCTACTTACAGAAAAACACAGCACTGTTTGGTGATCTATGTGCAAAGTATGCAGAATTATCCTGTGAGATCGATAGCGTTGAAATTGACGATACTCCGTGGAAAAAAAAAGCAATTGAAATATATGATAAGCGTTTCTCTGTCCCATATAAAATGGAAATAGCAAACCTTAAAGGAGCAATTATTGGAGAGAGTATTCCTAAAATTGAGTTCTCATTCACAGATGGAGATCAGACGGTTCGAATGACCCGCGATAAGCTGGATGAATTGAACACGCTAAGCCAAGGCGAAAAACGAGCTCTTTATCTTTTGAATATAATCTTTGAGGTTGAGGAAATCAAACAGGCGCATGAGGAAACGCTGTTTATTGTCGATGACATTGCTGATTCATTTGACTATAAAAACAAGTACGCTATCGTTGAATACCTTTATGAAATAGCCCAAGACGACAAATATTCTATGATAATTTTATCCCATAACTTCGATTTTTATCGAACGATTTCAAGTCGTCTTGGGCTGCACAGAAAAAATCGGCTCTGTGCAGGGAGCGACCAAAAACGGTGTTGTATTAGCCGAGGAACACTATCAAAAACAACCTTTTGAGCATTGGAAGGAACACCCGAACAAGAAGAATGTCATTGCTATGATTCCTTTTGTTCGGAATTTAGTTGAGTACGGGAAAGACCAGAAGATATGTTCTGGTGATGATGAGGCTACTGCGGTTGATAATGATTTTAACCTCTTGACAATGCTTTTGCATGAAAAAGCAGAAACTGCAAATATGCGATTTTCGGATTTGAAGGGCATCTATAAAGCTTACTTGGGGATAGACGACTTTGAGCATGACATTGAAGCAAATAAGCATATTATTGAAACCTTGTATGAAATCTGTGATAGCTTAACTTCAGATAACACTGAGCTTGAGGATAAAATCCTGCTTGCAATGGCTATACGGCATAAGGCAGAAGAATTCATGAAAAATGAGCTGCGTACCTACACAGGTCAGCTAAGTTGGCGGCAAGCCTCTCGCACTAAACAAACGGGAACATCGAATCAATTTTTGCTTGCGGTTGACAATAAAAGTAACCAAACACGCGAACTTCTAAATGGCTATAAGCAATTCGGAACAGAACCGATAATCGCTATCCTTGAAAGTGTTGCAATCATGACTCCAGAGAATATCCATCTCAACTCTTTTATGTATGAGCCAATAATGGATATGGATATTTTGGAGTTGACTGCCCTATATGAGCAAGTTAAAGAACTATCAGGAGGAACTACCAATGGATAAACTGCGCATGGAATCGCCGGACTTGACGGCGCAGAAATGGGAAAGGGCATTTTCTCGCCAAAAATGATGCTCGTTTCATATCTAATAGTCATGATTATGTCACTTATGTACGCCAAAGAATATAACGCAGTTTATTATCGGCAGATTGCCGAGAACAGCGGAAGCTAATGCACGATATTCTAATCCCGATAATGATCCTCGCGGTGTATGGATGTCAAGCGATATTTCCGTCAAAACCTATAACGCAGAATGCGATTATCCTATTACCGCCCCTTCGGGGCGAGTAATAGAGCCTCCAGCAGGTCGCTGCTGGAGTCTCTCCAAAAAGCATTTTGGAGAGACTCCAAGACAATAGAATTTGGTTCGGTCCTGACGGAAACGGCGTTCCCAGAATAAAGCGATTCCTCACTGACTTAAAACATGAAGGGATGGCACCGACTTCCATTATGTTCTTTAAGGATGTTGGTCACAGTCAAGAAGGTGCGCAAGAAGTTTCAAAACTTCTTGATGGTGGATTTTTTAGCGGACCAAAACCACAGCGTTTGATGCAGAGACTTTTGACCCTTGCAAACTTAAAAACTGATTCTGTTGTACTTGACTTCTTTTCGGGTTCGGCTTCTACTGCCCATGCTGTTATGAGTAAGAATGCCGAGGACGGCGGACACCGCAAATTCATCATGGTACAGCTTCCGGAGAAGTGCGACGAAGCAAGCGAAGCCTACAAAGCAGGCTACAAAAATATCTGCGAAATCGGAAAAGAGAGAATCAGAAGAGCAGGAGAAAAAATTCTGAAAGAGCAGTTGGCAAATAACAACTCCACTCTTAACTCAAACTCCAAACTCGACATCGGTTTCCGCGTGCTCAAGCTGGATTCCACCAACATGAAGGACGTTTATTACGCGCCCTGTGATTACGATCAGGACTTTCTCCATCAGCTGGAATCCAACATCAAGGATGACCGCACCGACCTCGACCTGCTGTTCGGCTGCCTGATCGACTGGGGTTTGCCGCTGTCCATGCCGTACAAATCTGAGCAGATCGACGGCTGCACCGTCCATACCTACAACGACGGCGACATGATCGCCTGTTTTGACACGAACATTCCCGAAAGTGTGGTCAAGGAGATCGCACAGCGCAAGCCGCTCCGCGCCGTCTTCCGCGATTCCGGTTTTGCATCCAGCCCGGAGAAGATCAACATGTTCGAGATTTTCAAGCTCTATATGCCGGAGGACGCGGGCGACATTTCCAAGCGCGTGAGGGTGATATAAGAGTGAAGTTTTGAGAGTGGAGAGTGTAGTTATGAGAGTTGAGAGTGAAGTTATGAGAGTTGAGTGAAGTTATGAGAGTTGAGAGTGAAGTTATGAGAGTTGAGAGTGAAGTTATGAGAGTTGAGAGTGGAGTTATGAGAGTTAAGAGTGAAGTTATGAGAGTTGAGAGTGGAGTTATGAGAGTTGAGAGTGGAGAGTGGAGTTATGGAAGCAGAAAACACTGCGAGGTATAAGAGCAAGAGATTTGCCGTTCGGATCGTTCGGCTATATCAATACTTATGCGAAGAAAAAAGAGAGTTCGTGCTTTCAAAACAGATTTTACGAAGCGGTACAAGCATTGGAGCAAATCTTGCGGAAGCGGAGTGCGCAATTAGTAAAAAGGACTTCCTTTCGAAGATTTATATCGCATTGAAGGAATGCTCAGAGACATTGTATTGGTTGGAATTACTGACTGAAACGGATTATTTGTCCGAACAGGAGTTTAAGTCGCTCAACGCCGATTGTGACGAGTTGAGAAGAATGCTGTCTGCTACAACGAAAACAATTTCTTCCGCACAGCAAAAGTAACTTAACTCACAACTCTTCACACTCCACACTTCACCAACACCACACGGAGGAAATAACGAAATTATGAAGCTGCAATTCAAACATCAAAAATTTCAAGCGGATGCGGCAAAAGCGGTCGTTGACGTCTTTGCCGGACAGCCGTACCTCACGCCTACCTATATGATAGACAGAGGCTACGAGAAAATAGCAGCGGACGGTGAGAAATCTTCGCAGATAGCCATAAAAGAAGAAGAGGAATCCACCGGCTGGCGCAACGAACGCATCGTGCCGGAGCTTTCCGACAAGCTGATTCTGGAACATTTGCAAAAGGTGCAGCGTACCAATCAGATCAAGCCGTCGGATAAGCTGGAAGGTCGTTATAATCTGACGATTGAAATGGAAACCGGCGTCGGCAAGACCTATACCTACATCAAGACCATGTATGAGCTGAACAAGCATTATGGTTGGAGCAAGTTCATCATCGTGGTGCCGAGCATTGCGATCCGCGAAGGCGTTTACAAGTCCTTTCAGGTGACACAGGAGCACTTTGCGGAGGAATACGGCAAGAAAGTCAGATTCTTCATCTACAATTCTGCCCAACTCACGGAAATTGACCGCTTTGCGTCGGACAGTGCCATAAACGTTATGATTATCAACTCTCAGGCGTTCAATGCCAAGGGTAAGGACGCGCGGCGTATTTACATGAAGCTGGACGAGTTCCGTTCCCGCCGCCCAATCGACATTATCGCAAAGACAAACCCGATTTTGATCATTGACGAGCCGCAGTCGGTCGAAGGAAAACAGACGAAGGAACGGCTGAAAGAGTTTTGTCCGCTGCTGACGCTGCGTTATTCCGCGACTCACAAGTCGGACAGCATCTATAACATGGTGTACCGCCTCGATGCAATGGAGGCGTACAACAAGCGGTTGGTCAAGAAAATTGCCGTTAAGGGCATCACAGAGTCCGGCAGCACGGCAACCGAGGGATTCGTCTATCTGGAAAGCATCAACGTCTCGAAGGAGAAGAACCCGACTGCTTCCATTCAGTTTGACTGCAAGGGTGCGAAGGGCATTCGCCAGAAGAACGTAACGGTGGGCATCGGCTACAATCTCTATGACAATTCCGGCAATCTTGACGAGTACAAGGAAGGCTTTGTGGTCAAGTCTATCGACGGACGCGACAACTCCGTAGAGTTCCTGAACGGTATCAAAATCTTTGCCGGAGATGTGATCGGTAAGGTCAGCGAAGACCAGCTCCGACGCATTCAGATCCGCGAAACGATTCTTTCTCACTTGGAGCGGGAGCGTCAGCTTTTCCATAAGGGCATCAAAGTTCTGTCGCTGTTCTTCATCGACAGGGTTGAAAAATACAAACAGTACGACGAGAACGGGCATCCGTTCAACGGCATCTATGCGGATATGTTTGAGGAAGAATACAACGACATCATAGGCTCTATGCAGTTGAGAGCCGGTGACGATGATTACATTCGTTATCTGGACGCAATTTCCGCCCATGACACCCATGCCGGTTACTTCTCCGTTGACAAAAAGGGCAAGATGACCGACAGCAAGCTTTCCGACAAGAAGGAAGGCACATCCGATGATATTGACGCCTATGACCTGATCATGAAGAATAAGGAGCTGCTTCTGGATCGTGATCCGAAAAAAATCCCCGGTGCGTTTCATTTTCTCCCATTCTGCGCTGCGTGAAGGTTGGGATAACCCGAACGTGTTCCAGATTTGCACACTGAAACAGAGCAGCAGCGAGGTTCGCAAGCGGCAAGAGGTCGGTCGCGGTCTGCGCCTGTGTGTAAATCAGGAGGGCGAACGCATGGACGCCAACGTGCTTGGAAATGATGTGCAGTCCATCAATGTTCTGACCGTTATCGCCAGTGAGAGCTATGACAGCTTTGCAAAGGGCTTGCAGACTGAGCTTGCCGATGCGGTTGCGGATCGCCCCGTGGCGGTTACTGCCGACCTCTTCAAGGGCAAGGTCATTGTGGATGCCGGAGGCAACGAACAGGTTGTGGATGGCGATACAGCTCAGGCGATTTATTTTGATTTGATTGTCAACGGCTATATCGACAAGAAGGGTGTACTGACCGATAAATATTATGCCGACAAAGCAAACGGCGCGATTCAGATTGCGGAGGAAGTGGCGGACAGCCGCGATTCTGTGATCAATATTCTTGATTCCGTCTATGACAGCCGCGCTATGCAGCCGGAGAATGCCCGCGACAAGAACGTCGAGCTGCAAGTTGATCCCGACAAGCTCGCCATGCCGGAGTTCAAAGCTCTCTGGAAGCGCATCAGTCCGAAATCTGTGTATGTGGTTGATTTTGATACCGATGAGCTTGTAAACAAGGCGATTGCATCTATTAACAATAATCTTCATGTGCCGAAAATCTTTTTCAAAGTTGAAACCGGCGCAATGGATGAGATCAAGTCAAAGGACTCGCTTCTTGACGGAAGTGCATTCTCAAAGTCAAAGTCATCTACTTATGACAGCAGCAAGCAAATCCGCGTGGGCAGCAGCGTGAAGTATGATCTGATCGGCAAGCTGGTCGGAGAGACAGGCTTGACGCGAAAGGCAGTCGTTGCAATTCTGACCGGCATTGAGAAACCCGTTTTTGAGCAGTTCAAATTCAATCCGGAAGAGTTCATTATCAAAGCAGCCGCCCTAATCAATGATGAAAAGGCAACTGCAATTATCCAGCACATCACCTACAATGTGCTGGATGAACATTACGATACGGACATCTTTACCGAACCGACCATCAAGGGTAAGCTTGGAACGAACGCGATGAAAGCGCAGCGGCATCTATACGATCATATCGTGTATGATTCCACAAACGAGCGTGATTTTGCAGCCGATTTGGACACAAACACAGATGTCGCCGTCTATGTGAAACTGCCGGACAGCTTCTATATCGCAACGCCGGTCGGACACTATAATCCGGACTGGGCGATTGCTTTCTATGAAGGTACTGTAAAGCATATCTACTTTGTTGCTGAGACGAAAGGCTCTATGTCCTCCATGCAGCTCCGGCTCATTGAGGAATCGAAAATTCACTGCGCAAGAGAGCATTTTAAGGCGATCAGCAACGGAAATGTGGTTTATGATGTGGTGGATAGTTACCAAGCCTTGCTGGAAAAGGTAATGAAATAAAAAAACAGCATTGATTTCAAAAACAGCTCGGCCAACTTTTTTTGAGTTGCCCGGGCTTTTTGCAGCTGGCGATGCCGCAGCTTCATTAAAAATGCGATTCCGCCGCTTAAATATTGGCATCTTATTCTCAACGGAAAAAAACGAACAGCAAGGGTCGTGCTGAGTGCGGCAACTCCAAGCATGACACAAATCGGCAGCGTCGCAAGGGAGACGGCACAGTAAACGGCATACATTGCCGGCTCTACGCCGAGAATGAATACAGGTCAAAACAAATTCTTTGTGTAGTAATATCTTTTTTCGGTGTACGGATATTCCTCAAGGGTGAAAACCTCCTGATATCCATGCTTCTTGTAGAATATCGGAGCTTGAAAAGAAAAAAGTATCCACAAAAGCATATTTGCAGTCGCGCTGCTTAGCTTCGCTTTTCGCGGCCTGCAGTAACTTGCTTCCGATACCTTGCCCTCGGAGTTGTTCGCTGACAAAAAGGAATTGAATGCAAAGCCAATTTCCGAATATCTCTCCTGTCAATCCGGCCAGCTTTCTGCTGTTTTCGTCTTCAAAAAAGAGCCCTATCGGGATTTTTTGATTTTTCGCGATGAACAAGATTATATTCATTCAGCATCCTATGTATCTCATTGACATCGTGCTCGCTTACATCATCCGTTATTCTGAAATTCATATGTGTTTTCCCTTCTTCACACAGTTTTATTAATAATTATAACCTATGTATCCTGCCAATCAGAACCGTACATCTGTTTCTTTGCTTTAAAAAATCGGTTATACACGAAAGCAACAGCAACGTCGGTACTGTTTTTGAACGGATACATATTGGAACAGCAAGATGCTTATCGGCATAAATCACTTATCATGCCAGAGTGCTAAAACCCTGCCCGTATCATTATCTACCAAGATGTTTGCAACACCGCCCGTCATATTGGAACGCAATGTTCCCTGAACAAGCCAAATACCGTTTGCCTTATCATAGAATACTTGATAGGGTTTCTGCTTTTTTATACGTTCTCCATACTTATTGATCCAAATTACTTCAACTTTTTGAGAAGATCTTTTGGATCGGATATGAACCCTAAATTATCTTCTGACGGAAATTTATCAATATAATATTGATAATCGCCCACATCAAACGCCTTAGTTTCCGGAAGCTTGTTTTTGCCAATCACAACAAATGTCCCTGCAATGAATGCCATGAAAAGAACAAACAGAAACATAAAAAACATCTTTCTTTTTAAACATTGAAACTACCTCCTCGGATGGTTGGGATCAACTTGTTCGCAATTGAACCCGTTGTGTATGCATAGCGATTCTTTCCGAGCATGTTGCCGTAGGAATTGAGTTCGCGGAATTGTTTTCTCCGTAGTACAGATTTTTCGCGCACAAGCTGATTCATAGAATCATACTCGTAGGAGAATTTTTCATCTGCATTTTCGAATGTTGAATCGCCGCGCCATATCCTGGTTATGTTGCCGTTGGCATCATAATCATAGTTGTACTTTGCGTCCGAACCGTTGCGATAGGACTTAACGAGCGTTTATTCGGGACTGCCGGATGAACCTCCGGTGAAGCTCTTTTCGGTGCTTGCCGCACGGCGCGTGCATCAAAGAACTTTTTACACCTACCACGTAGACTTTACTGTATACCAATCATTCCCGAGATCAACCTGGTCTACTATATATGACCATTCGTCAACAAGCCGGCCTTCTCCGGTTCGTTCAATCTCTTTGCAGAGCAAATAATCACTGTCCCCAAATCTTGAATAGAAGAAAAACATTACGTACTCAGCGAAACGTGAAGGTAGCCTTCTGACCGATGTCATAAGCGGATCATCGAAAAGAGGCTGTACAAAAGTTTGGATTCCGTTGATCTCGTCCTGCGATAGTTCTTCGGATGAAAAGACTCCGAGTTCACCGATTTTTGTATAGGTTCGGTTATTGTATGAACTGTCCGCGCCTTTTATCACATAAACAACGTTTGGATTCGCCTTGAACCAGTCGGCGGCAGCATCGAGTGCCTCGGTGTGAAGCTTGAAGTAGTCTTGCGCAACTCCGGCAGAATACAACCCGCGCGGCCCCGAATCCTCAAAGAGCTTTTTAAACTCAGATGAATCCGATATTTAAGAATCGGTCAACAATATTTACGCATCCGATATCGTTTGCCAACATACATGCCGCAAAACTTTGCAGCAGTTCCATATCTTCATCGGAAATATCAGTGCTTTTGCACTCGGCAAAATATCCTCCTTCAGCTGGACTAAAGTGTCCGTACGAGCATCACAGTAATCTGCTCCCGCGACGCGGACTGTATATGCACAACTGTTTAATGTTATCCTGCGAAATACAGAAACTTGGCAAATCTTTCGATTTCATCCCGGTATTGGTAATAACAGTTCTCAACTGATTCAAT
>VOFD01001020.1_pt1 | contig 19022 bp, 27 predicted proteins | sample 5384101 | NCBI WGS metagenome assembly VOFD01 (sample SAMN12384723, study PRJNA508395) | human gut metagenome | isolation source: healthy gut C | host: Homo sapiens
AGACATCTGCGACTATTTCAAACAAACATTGAATTTAGACTTAGAATTATTCGCATCAACAGCCTCAAGAACAAATCTGCGTTATTCCGTCATACATGCCGATAGTGACAATGATAAATATTTAAAGTTAAGAGAACTTGTGGCTGAATCCAATTGTCCGACAATCATTTACGTATCACGTACCAAACGGACTGAAGAACTGGCAACCAAATTGACTCGTGACGGTTATAAGGCACTACCTTTCAATGGTAAAATGGAATCAGATGAAAAAATTGCCAACCAAGACGCATTCATGAATGACCAAGTACACATCATCGTAGCTACGTCTGCATTTGGTATGGGAGTCGACAAAAAGATGTCGGTCTTGTGGTACATTATGACATTTCCGATTCGCTGGAGAACTACGTTCAAGAAGCAGGTAGAGCCGGTCGTGATCCCAGCCTCAGCGCGCGTTGTTATGTGCTTTATAGTGACAATGATTTGGACAAGCATTTTATACTATTAAACCAAACAAAACTAAGCATCAGTGAAATACAACAGGTATGGAAAGCCATAAAAGACCTTACCAGACAACGTATGAAAGTCAGCTGTTCTGCATTGGAAATTGCCCGGCAGGCAGGATGGGACGATTCGGTATCTGATATTGAAACCCGTGTACGAACAGCATTAGCAGCTTTGGAACAAAGTGGATACTTGATAAGAGGAAATAATGTGCCTCACGTATATGCCACAGGCATCACGGTAAAGAATATGGATGAAGCAAGAAAGCGTATATCAATGTCATTACTCTTCGACCGTGACGAAATAGAAAAGGCAGTCCGAATCATCAAATCATTGATATCCCAAAAACACATTGCCAAAGCCCAAGATTCAGAAGCAGAGTCACGGATTGATTATCTGGCAGACATTTTGGGAATAAGCAAAAGAGAAGTAATATCCGTAGTGGAACGAATGCGACAAGAAGGCATATTGGCAGACAGCAAAGATATATCTGCTTATTTACTGGATGCAGGTGACTCGGAACGAAAGTCGCAAACACTCCTCGAACGTTTTGCAAAACTTGAACAATATATCCTCAGCCATATTCCTGACGAGTCCTTGAGAATATCATGCAAGCAACTGAATGACAATGCAGTAAACAACGGGATCAATACATCCAAAGAAAAAGATATTCGGACACTACTCTATTTCCTCACCGTCAAGGGCTATACCCGCAAAAAAGAGGATGCAGTTCGTAATATAGAAATAAGTCGTCAGGCAGACTTGGAATCAACCATCAAGCGTTTTGAAAAACGATTGGAAATAAGTCGTTTCGCCATAGAATGGCTATACAGGATCGCCTCAGATACGGAAACGGAAATTCACCCAATAAGGCTATCCAATTTTCTGTAGTAGAACTTCTGAATCAAATAAAATCAAGCCCCCAATCCCTTTTTGGCGGACTTGATGACATTCAATTGGAAGACGTGGAAGAAGCACTTCTGTACTTATCAAAAATCGGTGCGCTAAAACTTGAAGGCGGTTTCTTGGTTCTTTATAACGCCATGAATATCCAAAGAATAAAGGACAACAAATCGAGATACAAGCAGGATGATTACCGGATGCTCAACGAATTCTACAAGCAGAAGATTCAGCAAGTACATATTGTGGGCGAATATGCCAATCTGATGGTGAGGGATTACAACGCAGCCTTACGATATGTTCAAGACTATTTCCAAATGGATTACAGGAAGTTTATTACAAAATACTTCAAAGGGGACAGAGTAAGCGAAATACAACGTAACTTGACGCCACAGAAATACAAGCAGTTGTTCGGGCAGCTATCCAAACGTCAAATGGAGATTATTTCCGATAAGGATTCACGTTGCATTGTGGTTGCAGCCGGACCAGGCAGCGGAAAACACGAGTATTGGTTCACAAACTTGCTTCACTTCTGCTACTTGAAGACGTAAAACACGAGCAACTTCTGATGTTGACATTTTCAAGGGCAGCGGCTACTGAATTCAAACAGAGACTCATGGAATTGATAGGCAATGCAGCCCATTTTATTGAAATAAAGACATTCCACTCCTATTGTTTCGACCTTTTGGGGCGGATAGGAAATCTTGAAGATGCAAAAAAGTGTCGTTGCAAAAGCAGCCGAAATGATCTGTCAAGGAGAAGTAGAGCCAAACAAAATAGGCAAGACGGTACTGGTCATAGACGAAGCTCAGGATATGGGAGTCGAAGAATATACACTGTTAAGGGCTTTGATGGCCAACAACGAGGAAATGCGTGTGATAGCAGTGGGAGATGATGACCAAAACATCTATGAATTCCGTGGATCTGATTCCGACTATATGTACCGACTAACACAAGAAAGCGGAAGTAAATTTGTCGAGATGACCGAAAATTACCGCAGTGCACACCATCCGGTGAATTTTGCCAACGGATTCTTGAGAACCATTGATAAAAGAATAAAAAGTACGCCAATTATCTCCATGAGAAAAGAAGAGGGTTGGGTCGAAGTGACACGCCATCAATCAAAGTATATGTATCAGCCGCTCGTTGAAAAATTACTTCAACATAAAGACAAAGGTACTTCGTGTGTACTCACCCAAACAAACGAAGAGGCTGTAATTTTGATGGCTCTTTTGCGGAAACATGGAATAAATAGCAAATTAATACAGTCGATGGACGGTTTGCGCTTCTGGAATATGGCCGAAATAAGGTATCTCTTGCGGTACATAGACAAACGAGCAAAAACGCCTCTAATTCCAGAAGAATTATGGGAGGAAGCCAAACATGCAACCTTTTCTGCTTATGATGGTAGTCTAAGTCTGACATATGTGAAGCGTTGTGTAGAGCAGTTTGAACAAACCAACAAAGCAAAATACCTCTGTGACTTCAAAGAGTTTGTATTTGAATCATCGGTGGAAGACTTTTGTGATGTTTCAGGAGCAGAAGTAGTGGTATCAACCATTCATAAAGCCAAGGGTAGAGAGTTTGACGACGTGTATATACTAGTATCTGATAATTATTCAAAAGATGCCTATCTGATGCGCAAATACTATGTAGGAATAACTCGTGCGAAAAACCGGCTGTTTATACATACGAACGGTGACTGCTTTAATCGTTTAAGTACAGACCGATATTTTGTCGACCAACGACAGTATGACATGCCCGAAGAAATTGTACTACAACTCTCTCATAAAGATGTCTATCTAGGATTCTTCAAAGAACGTAAGCAGGAAGTTTTAGCATTAAGAGGTGGGGATTCTTTGAATTATAATGATTTCTTTTTGTATAGTTCATCAACTAATAAACCTGTAGCAAGGTTATCATTAAAAATGCAAGACACATTATCAGAGTGGGAAGAAAGAGGTTATAAGGTGAAATCCGCATCTGTACGGTTCGTTGTAGCATGGAAGCCCAAAGATGCACAAAAAAATGAATCAGAAACAGCCGTTCTTTTAGCAGATTTGGTTCTTTCTTTGTAAGATAACAACCATGAATCCCCACAAATACAAAGTACAAAAGCGTGCAACTCATTGAGCTGCACGCTTTTTTTCTTATTAATTTATTATAAATTAGTTTCTTATCGAAATCATTTCACTTCCTCAAAGTCAGCATCCTGAACGTTATCCCCATGCTTGCTGTTATCTTGCTGGCCAGCACCACCATTCATATCAGGACCAGCCTGTGCACCACCTTGTGCACCATTCCTTCAACTGATTTTCAGTAGAGAAAATCATGGAGTCAGCTTGATTCAATTTGTCAATCTTTTCACGTTCCTTCTTGTCAGCTTCTGCATTAGCTTCAGCTTCGGCTTTCATCTTTTCGATTTCTTCTTTACTCAAACCAGAGGAGGCTTCGATACGGATTGCTTGTTCTTTGCCTGTAGCTTTATCCTTGGCAGATACCTTCAAGATACCGTTTGCATCGATATCAAATGTAACCTCAATCTGAGGAACACCACGGCGAGCCGGAGCAATACCAGTCAAATTGAACTGACCGATTGACTTGTTTTGCGCAGCCATCGGACGTTCTCCCTGTAATACGTGGATAGTAACTTCCGTCTGGTTATCGGCAGCTGTAGAGAATGTTTCACTCTTGCGGGCCGGGATGGTAGTGTTTGCGTCAATCAACTTAGTCATTACACCACCCAATGTTTCAATACCCATTGACAACGGAGTAACATCCAACAATACCACACCTTTGATTTCATCCGTCAACACAGCACCTTGTACGGCAGCACCTACGGCAACTACTTCGTCAGGATTAACACCCTTGGAAGGAGCCTTACCGAAGAATTTTTCTACCAATTCCTGAACAGCCGGAATACGTGAAGAACCACCAACAAGGATTACCTCTTCATCGATATCAGAGTTGCTCAAGCCTGCATCGCTCATAGCTTTCTTGCAAGGTTCAAGACAAGCCTGAATCAAATTGTGAGCTAGAGCTTCAAACTTAGCACGTGTCAAAGTCTTCACCAAGTGCTTAGGCATACCGTCTACGGGCATAATGTATGGCAAGTTGATTTCAGTACTTGTAGAAGAAGACAATTCAATCTTAGCTTTTTCAGCAGCTTCCTTCAGACGTTGCATAGCCATCGGATCCTGTCAATCCGCGCCTTCGTCATTCTTGAATTCCTGTACCAACCAGTCAATGATTACCTGATCGAAGTCATCACCGCCCAAGTGAGTGTCACCATTTGTAGAAAGCACTTCGAATACACCACCACCGAACTCAAGGATAGAAATATCGAAAGTACCACCACCAAGGTCGAATACAGCAATCTTCATATCTTTGTGAGCCTTATCAAGACCATAAGCCAAAGCAGCAGCTGTCGGTTCGTTCACGATACGTTTCACTTCCAGACCGGCAATCTGACCAGCTTCTTTTGTAGCCTGACGTTGAGAATCCGAGAAATAAGCCGGAACGGTAATAACTGCTTCTGTAACTTCTTGTCCCAGATAATCCTCAGCAGTTTTCTTCATCTTCTGCAGAATCATAGCTGAAATTTCCTGCGGAGTATAAAGACGTCCATCGATTCTACACGCGGAGTGTTATTGTCACCTTTCACTACTTTATAAGGAAGGGGTTTACTTTCGCCCGGAGTGATTTTCGAGCCATTGACTTCTATGATATTCCATTCACCATTGATAGATGACAGGGGAATTGCCTTCTCAACCGAACGGCACGAAGACATTGCAAGTGCTGCACCAGCAATGCAAATTGAAACAAATACTTTCTTCATATTGTTATAACGTTTAAGTTAAAATCGGGGGCAAAGATATCAAAAGATTGGGAAATAATATCAATGCAACATAAAATATATACATTTGCCAATAAATATACAACAAACGAACAATTTACATAGTTCACCTAAAGTAAACAAATATGAGAATAATTGTCCTGTCTTTGATTCTATTCTGCTGTGTTACGCCTCCTATCACAGCTCAAAGCGATTATATCGTCACTACTCCTTCCGCACAGGAAATCCCTGTAGGTCAAGAAGAACAGTTTATCAGGAGTAATTTTCCGCTGCTACCGCTGGGCAAATGGACACCCGGAATGAAATTTATGCTCGTTCCATCTCCACGGAGCATGTTCCTTCCCACCCTTTCCAGCTATGACACCGAGAAAGGAGTAGACAACAGCCTGCTGAAACATAAAATACTCACTTTCACAGGAACTGAAGAGAAAGCTCAAAATATCTCCAACGGGACTAACTACTCCACCCGCTTCATCTTCGAATGTGAGGGAGGAAAATATTATTATGAGATAAAGAATATGCGGCTGGAGGAAATCTCAGAAAAGGCTCCCCGTATCGGTATCAACGGACTGGTCTATCTGAAAGATGTGGATACAGCAAAAGAGCTGTTGGTAGGAAAAACAGTCTATATACAAGCAGAAAGTGTCCGGATAGACGATGCCAACAATTATTCCGGCTACCGGGATATAGCCATTCCGTCAATACGGAAGCAACGATTACCGCTATCGGAGTCGGCAGTCAGGCATATCCGGCAAAAATCGTATTCAAAGACACACAGGGACATTCTTATTATCTGGAAGTTGCCCTCTCACGAACAAACTCCGGCATGGACCTGAATGATTTTCAAGGAGAAAAGAGAATGAAATATTTCTCAAATGCATTCAGTTTCACCAATAAGAGCCTGGGCACTATCGAAAGCCTGAAAAACAAATATATGGGAATGACAGTTTATCCTAAAAAGGTGCTGCCAGCCAAAAGAATCATATCTTTTGAAGACAAGCAGACCGAATCACGCGTTCACCTGCCCCGATATACAGTTCTGCAAATCAAAGATATTAGATTATCTCCTCCCGGCAGTCTGGCTGTTCTCTCATTAGAAGACAAGGACGGAGCAATCTATGAATTGGAAACCGATCTGAAATATGATGTTATCGTCAGAAATGAAAATTATATCGAAGACTTTTTCGGATTCGAAGATATACATAAAAAATATCCGGGTATCACAGAAAATCGTTGGCAGATTATCTCCCGGGGAGATCTGGAGACGGGCATGAGTACAGTGGAATGTCGTTTATCCATTGGTGATCCGATAGAAATCGAGCTAAAAAAGACAGTCGTTTCGAAACTTGGTTCTACAACGGAAAAACGCTGGAATTTGAGAGTGGCATCTTGCAACGTTTCAAATAAAAAGGAGTAGCCGCGAGTGATTATCTGAAAATAATCACGTATATTTGCAAAAGCTAACAATTCCAATATTCTTAATATTTTAATTCGCAATTAACGAAATGGGTAGAGTTCTTATTATTGGTGCGGGCGGTGTTGGCACTGTCGTTGCGCACAAAGTGGCACAAAATGCCGATGTATTTACAGATATCATGATTGCCAGCCGTACGAAAGAGAAATGCGATAAAATCGTCGAGGCAATAGGTAACCCCAATATAAAAACAGCTAAAGTTGATGCAGACAATGTAGATGAGCTGGTAGCCTTATTCAACGATTTCAAACCGGAAATGGTGATTAACGTCGCCCTCCCCTATCAGGACCTGACTATTATGGAAGCGTGCCTGAAAGCAGGAGTAAACTATTTGGATACTGCCAATTACGAGCCGAAAGATGAAGCACATTTCGAATACAGTTGGCAGTGGGCTTACCACGATCGCTTCAAAGAAGCAGGTCTGACAGCTATTCTCGGTTGCGGGTTCGATCCGGGGGTAAGTGGTATTTATACAGCCTACGCTGCAAAACATCATTTCGACGAAATGCACTACTTGGATATCGTGGATTGCAACGCAGGTAATCATCATAAGGCATTTGCAACGAACTTCAATCCGGAAATCAATATTCGTGAAATCACGCAGAACGGACGTTACTATGAGAATGGCCAATGGGTAACCACCCAACCGTTGGAAATCCATAAGGACCTGACTTATCCGAATATCGGTCCACGTGATTCATATCTGTTATATCATGAAGAACTGGAATCATTGGTAAAACATTTCCCGACTATCAAACGTGCACGTTTCTGGATGACTTTCGGACAAGAGTATTTAACTCACTTACGCGTTATCCAAAACATCGGTATGGCACGAATCGACGAAGTTGATTACAACGGAGTGAAGATTGTGCCGCTGCAATTCTTGAAAGCAGTATTGCCTAACCCACAGGATTTAGGTGAGAACTATGAAGGTGAAACCTCTATCGGTTGCCGTATCCGTGGCATCAAAGACGGAAAAGAACGTACTTACTATGTCTACAACAACTGCAGCCATCAGGAAGCTTACAAGGAAACAGGTATGCAGGGAGTCAGCTACACTACCGGTGTTCCGGCTATGATCGGTGCCATGATGTTCTTCAAAGGCGAATGGCAACGTCCGGGTGTAAACAATGTAGAAGAGTTCAATCCGGATCCGTTTATGGAACAACTCAATAAGCAAGGTCTTCCCTGGCATGAAGAGTTCGACAAAAATCTGGAATTATAAGAGTAGACTTGTTCATTAAAAAGATAGTTATGATAAACGTAGGAGATAAAGCCCCGGAAATATTAGGCATCAATGAAAAAGGCGAAGAAATCCGTTTAAGTACTTATAAAGGAAAAAAGATTGTGTTGTACTTCTACCCGAAGGACAGTACATCAGGGTGCACGGCACAGGCATGCAGTCTGCGTGACAACTATTCCGAACTGCGCAAAGCCGGTTACGAAGTGATTGGCGTAAGCGTAGATAATGAAAAGTCGCACCAGAAATTTATCGAAAAGAACAATCTTCCTTTTACCCTGATTGCTGACACTGACAAAAGTTAGTGGAAGAGTTTGGAGTATGGGGAGAAAAAAAGCTATATGGCCGTGCTTATATGGGTACTTTACGTACAACTTTCCTTATCAATGAAGAAGGAATCGTAGAACGGATTATCACTCCCAAAGAAGTGAAGACCAAGGAACATGCCTCACAGATTTTAAATCAATAACTCCATTAATTATATTAGAATAAGGTATGGCAAAGAAAGATGAACTTAATTTTGAAACAGATAATAAAATGGCATCAAGCGAAAAATTGAAAGCCTTACAGGCTACCATGGAAAAAGATAGAAAAGAACTTCGGTAAAGGTTCTATCATGAAAATGGGTGATGATAGTGTTGAACAAGTGGAAGTGATCCCGACAGGTTCTATTGCCTTGAACGTGGCACTTGGCGTTGGAGGTTACCCAAGAGGTAGAATCATCGAAATCTATGGTCCGGAATCTTCCGGTAAAACGACATTGGCCATTCATGCCATTGCCGAAGCACAAAAGGCAGGCGGTATAGCCGCTTTTATTGATGCAGAACATGCTTTCGACCGTTTCTATGCATCTAAAGCTGGGAGTGAACATTGATGATCTTTATATCTCTCAACCGGACAACGGAGAACAGGCTTTGGAAATTGCAGAACAACTGATCCGTTCTTCTGCTATCGACATCATCGTTATCGACTCTGTAGCCGCACTGACCCCTAAAGCGGAGATCGAAGGTGACATGGGTGACAACAAAGTTGGTCTTCAAGCACGTTTAATGTCTCAGGCACTTCGTAAGCTGACAGCTGCAGTAAGTAAGACACGTACAACTTGTATCTTTATCAACCAGTTGCGTGAAAAAATCGGTATCATGTTTGGTAACCCTGAAACAACTACCGGTGGTAATGCTCTGAAATTCTACGCTTCCGTACGTTTGGATATCCGTGGCAGCCAACCCATCAAAGATGGTGAAGAGATTCTTGGTAAACTGACCAAAGTGAAAGTAGTGAAAAACAAAGTGGCGCCTCCTTTCCGCAAAGCTGAATTTGACATCATGTTCGGTGAAGGTATCTCCCACTCCGGAGAAATCATCGACTTGGGTGCTGACTTAGGGATCATCAAGAAGAGCGGTTCATGGTATAGTTACAACGACACCAAGCTAGGACAAGGACGTGATGCTGCTAAACAATGCATTATGGATAATCCTGAACTGGCAGAAGAACTGGAAGGACTGATTTTTGAAGAATTGAAGAAGAAATAATTCGCTTTGAATCTGCTTATCCGTAAACTGAAAGCTAAATAAATAAAGGTGGGAGAAAGTCGTTTACGATCATTCTCCCACCTTTTTCTCTTTTATATCATTCTCTCTTTTTTATCTCTCTTATACAAAATAAATGTATGCCAATGTACTCAAGCTAATAATTACCCAAATCAATATTCCTTGAATCAGAGGTTTAATTCCAACAGCTTTCAAAACATCAATAGAAAGAGAAGCACCGATAAAGAACATAGTTATCGTCAAAGTCTTACGGGCAATACCGTTGATAGCTGCTCCCTAATTGTGGCACTCCATCCAGTAAATAAGTATTTACCACCAATGCCAATACAAAGAAGAGGATAAACCATGGAATACTGATCTTTTGTCCTTTGCTCTTGAATATAAATGAGGTAGCAAAAGCCATCGGGATAATCCAAAGAGCACGGGTCAATTTGATAGTAGTAGCACCTTTCAATGCTTCTTCTCCATAGGCAGCTCCCGCACATACTACAGCACTGGTATCATGAATGGCAATAGCTGCCCATGTTCCGAACTGTTGTTGATCCATATTCAATGCATGACCAATGGCAGGGAAAATGAAAAGTGCAATAGCGTTCAAGATAAAGATTGTTCCCAATGCCACAGACATTTCACTGTCTTTAGCTCTCAGCACCGGCCCTATTGCCGCAATAGCACTACCACCACAGATAGCAGTTCCCGAACTGATAAGATAAGCTGTATTCCGGTCTATTTTAAATAACTTACGTCCGATGAACCAGCCAATCACCAATGTTCCGATTACAGAAATGATAGTGAACTCCATTCCTTCTTTACCGGATGCCAGAGACGCCTGAAGATTCATACCGAATCCCAATCCTACTACAGAATATTGCAGCAAATATTTCGATGTTTTCTTATTAAACTTTGGATGCGCTTGTCCGCAAGTTAATGCAAAAATAAGTCCGAGGAACAAAGCAACCGGAGGAGTTACCCAAGCCGACCATGCTTCCAATCCCGGAATATAGTCTAAAAACAGGAAAAAAGTCAGAGTGGAAAGCAGTGCAACATAAATCATTTTATTATTTGACTGCAAAGTTTTTGTAGCTGTTGAAATCATATCTTTTTATCTTTAATTGTTTTCCGGGCGCAAAGGTACGGTAAACAATCAAGACCCGCCAATAGTTTCTAATTATGCATTATAACTTTTAATTATAAGCATACTCTCTCCCAACCACTCTTACACTGTTACAATGTCTTTCCCAAAAGGTGATAATGCCAAAGCTGCCAACTTGAAGTGTTGCAATCCAAAAGGGATTCCGATAATGGTAATGCACAATATAGCCCCGAAAACCAAATGTGACAGACAAATCCAAATGCCACCCAGAAATATCCACAGGATATTCATCAATATATAGAGGCAGCCACCGGAACGGTTCCCACTTCTGACTTCTTTACCGAAAGGCCATAAAGCAAGTCCGGCCAACTTCAATGTTTGCATTCCAAAAGGAATGCCGATAATGGTCAGCATCATCAATAAACTCGAAATGAGGTATTCGACAGCGGTAAAAATACCGCCAAGCAACAGCCATAATAGATTCATTAAACAGCCCATATAAATTAGTATTAGTTATTATTCCAATTTTCTTTTTGTTGTCTCATCCACTTTACCCTGATAATAACGGTCGATCACTTGCTGAAACAAATCATCCGAAGCGACTTCATTAAAGAGCGTCATACACGACAACACTTTCATCGCATCCAACGAACCGAAAACATTCTGCGCCGTTTTATTCTTCAATTGAAGAAAAACAGACGTTATTTCACGCAGTCTTTCTCCCAAAATTGGATGGGCAAGATATGCTTCAGCCTCTTCTTTGCCGCTAAGACCATAATACTGTGAATTATAACTCATGCCCAATCCTTTCAGTTGAGGAAATATATACCAAATCCAATGGGAATATTTCCGCCCGTTTCTAACTTCTGCAAGGGCTTGTTCATAATCCCCTCGCTGAGCATCTAAAAATCGTTGTAAGTTATAGTCAGTCATAGATACTTCTCGCATTTTTTTAAGTTATCATACTTTCAGGAGATAACAGAATCAAATAAGTGATTTATTTCGAATCACAGCACTTTTTTCAATTCTATTAAAGCCGAGACTTCGTTTTCCTTATTAATGTACTTCTCTATTTCATAGGGTTTATATCCTAATTTAGTATATAACAGAAAACCATTCGTATTAGTATCAAAGCAAGACAAATGAAGCTCCGATACATTATATTTCTTTTTTTCCCAATATATTCCATAGTATTTATCAGAAATGTACCAACGCCACGATTACGAAAACAAGGACTTACTATTACATTTCCAATAGCACAATATTGAGATTCTCTTACCTCATAGAAGTTTGCAAACCCTACTACTTCATTATTAAATAAAACAACAGTCGAATCAAATCTATCTTTTATTGTATTCTTTAATTGATCGATTGTTAAAGGAAAATCAGCTTTAGGAAACATAAAAAACAGTTCCTGCTTGTTTCGAGGTAATTTACAAACAGTTTCTAAATCGTCAGACGTAAAATCTCTATAAGTAAGTTTTTTCTTTTTCCATAATAATCATGCTGATACCCTCCATTTCTTTTCTACATACAATATTATAACCGACTTTGCTATATAGATGCAAAGTATTGGGTGTCTCTTCGCCCGTAAAAGAGAGAACTTATGACAGTGAGGAAATAATCGTTCTATTTCAGTCATAAGTTCTCTACCTATGCCTTTATTCTGAAAATCGGGATGCACTATCAATTTACCAATATGACATACTCTATTTTCATCCATACATCCCCTGACAGAACCTACAATCTGTCCATCATCTGATACGTATTTTAGAATAATGCCTGTCTGATACTCATCACAAATCTCATCCTGATTTTGCAACAAAGGGGGAAAATCGAATTTATTCATTCGTTCGGCCACCACCATAAAAAGATTTCTTTTGCAAAGATAAAATGTTTACCACATCATTTTCTTCAGCTTGCATGATATTAGTATGTCCCATTGGTCCACTTTCTAAATTTAATAGCAACAATCTAAATAGTCAGAATCTTTTCTCCATCTTTTATATATTGAGTAAATGGTGCGCCCATATATTTAACATCAATGCCTAGATTCTTTATAATCGAAGTCACACCAAATGTTTCACAACAATCTTGACAGGCTTCAATAGTTATACCAGTTTGTATCATTTCCAAAACTTCAGTTTGTACTTGGGTATCATTAGCTACCAACTTCACGGATGCTCCCCAAAGAATAATATTCAGATGCTTCCACCAACCTCTATTAACAGAGTTTATCGCATACATAGAGAGCATATTAAAAATGGTGTCTCTGTTATCAGTGGTCCACAATATATTCAATTTATCATCCATCGCACCTAATTATTTATCAGTTATACTTTATGATTCATAATATTACAAATATACACTTTTCTAAAAACTAACAGAAGCATTGCATCCACTTTTTAGAAAATAATATATTAAGCATAAAATCCCGTTATATCCTTTCTCTTTAATCATCTTCATTCCCTCTCAAACTATTAATAGAAAACTTCTTCTTTATTAAGGATAAACTTCTTTTTGTCAAATAGAAAACTTATCTTTGCATAGGAACAAACTATAAATGCAAGCTTTGATTATAAAAATGAAAGCTTTTTGTTTTTATAAATGCAAGCTTCAATTATAAAAACAAAAGTTGCATTTATAGTTTATAATTAATCAACAAGAACTTTACTATTAGAAGAAAGGAAGTTTGCCTCTAATACAAAAGAACTTATCTATTAATACTTTAAACAATAGATGATATGGCAAGATATATCATAGAGGAGATGCCCGATCTTCAGAAAACAGGCAAAAGAATTACTTATCCTAAATTTGCGCGGATAGATAATGCAAGCATAAAAGAGTTAGCGCAACGAGTTGGTGACGTCAGTGGATTCAGTGCAGGAGACATAGAAGGCGTACTACTTCAAACCGCCATTGAAATGGCGCATTTGATGGCAGAAGGACGTTCAGTAAAAAGAGACGGAATAGGAACGTTTACTCCCTCTCTTACCTTAGGCAGAGACAAGGAGCGGGAAGATCCGGAAGAAGGTGGAACTCATCGCAACGCACAAAGTATCTTTATAGGAGGTGTAAACTTTCGGGTAGACCGAGAAATGGTGAGAAATATCAGCGAAAGATGCCAACTGGAAAGAGCACCCTGGAAAAAACAACGCTCCTCTAAAAAATTCACACCGGAACAACGACTGGCATTAGCTTTAAAGTATCTGGACGAACATCCCTTCCTGACTGTTTGGGAATATCGCAAACTAACAGGATTGTTGCAAACAGCAGCAACCAACGAACTAAGACAGTGGGGCCATCAACCGGATTCTGGAATAGAAATCACTGGAAGAGGAGCACACAGGGTATATATAAAGAAAAAAATAGCTGAACAAAGTGAATAACAGTATGAGAAATACCCCGGAAATAGATGAGAAATAACTGTTTTGAGGCCTATTTCACTAAAGAAACTATGAGAAATAGGCTTTCTCAAAACGTTTCTCATTCGGTAATCAACTGGTTATAAAATTATTATATAGTGATTATGAGAATATGAGAAATGAAAATCATTTTTCTCATTCTGGGGAACCCTACCTAAGCCTGCACGAGACAGGGCAAACGCTCAATAAACTCTACATCTATTTATTGACAGTATTTGTTATTCTTTCTATTCCAATGACTTTGTCTCTGCTCTTCTCATCCCATCCACATGTTTTTTCTCTTGCCTGCCATCCCTAGTTTGATGTCACTCTGTTTTAAAAGCATAAGTGCTAACTTTGATATGGTGGAGAAGTTAATAGCTGCATTACCTGTTTTTCTGTCATCATCTTCTCTGAATCCGACATCCAGTACCCAATGCAAGTTGTTTTCCACCGCCCAATGTGACCTGACGGATTTTAGTATGGTTACGGGATCTGGTTCCAAAGAGGATATATAGTACTTTGTTTCCAAGACAGGTTCTTTGTCTCCCATTTTTCTAATTGAATTTATCATCGCCAATGTTTTGATTCCTGTCCATCCTTTGAGAAAACATTGCAGATTCTTTTGCATCTATGCACACACACTCCCTATATTCACTCCTGCCATGACCTTCATTTTGCTCAAAGTGTCTTTTTGCATGACATAAATAGTACCTCATGTCTTCGCTAAGGTTGAGCTTGATGCGTTCTTTGAGTGCCTCTTGGTTATCTTTAGCGCATAAAATATAGTCAGCCTTGTTCTCGATGATAAGTTTGGCTATTGATTTCTGACAGCCTATAGCATCAATTGTTATGATACAGTTCTCAATATCAAGCAGCTTAATAAGCTCTGGGATTGCTGTTATTTCATTGGATTTTTCCTCTACTTTCTTTTGACCAAGACATATACCGTTGGATACAGACCCAGGCGCTGACCATATATAGCTTGCTTTTCATGCCTGTTTTTGACTGACTATTGCAAACGGCTTTTCCATCAATGGCTACAACGCCGGGGATGCTGCGGCAAATGTCGCCAACCCACAACCTGAAACATTCCTCAAACCATTCAATATCCAAAATGGAGAAAAAACGACTAAGAGTATCATGAGAGGGAACGGAAACCAAACCGGGCAAACGCTTTTTGAAGTAATCCTCATGTGTCTTGGCAAAAGATTCTATTTCATTCCACGTGTCAGCCCCACAGATCACAGAAACGATGGAAATGAATACTAGTTCGTTTGACTGATAAATCTTATTCTTTTCGTTTCTGACGTCGGGTATAATCTCGGAAAAGGCTTGAATTGTCATGTGATAGGATGTTAGGTGATAAATAATAAGGATGCAAATGTAATGAAAATAAGGTTATGAAATACTGAACCGAAGGAACAGATAAAGAAATTTAAAGTAAGGAACATCCCTAAAAAGGTCATTAGGAAACCATCAATAAACAATGTGTGATTTATTGAGCGTTCGCCCTGTGCACGAGAGAAAAAAGACAAACTTACAGGCTTTTACTATGATGTCCGGCAAACGCATAAATACCTGTGACAATCCTCCCTCCTGCCCTTGCAGTTGTACAAAGTTAAATTCGCGCAGCATCGGCATTCCTTTTATTTCGACTACACGGAGATTACCAGCTACAAGCTCTTTATGCACCGAACGGATAGAAACAATTCCCATACAGTCTGTATGTTCCAAAAAAAGTTTGATACTCTCTGTACTACCGAGATACATCAATACATTTAAAGAAGAAAGTTTGAGATTATGTTGCAATAAGGCACGTTCAAATACATCTAATGTACCGGAACCCCTCTCCCGCAAAACCAAAGGAATATTCAGCAAATCTTCCGGAGTAATCTCATCCGAGACAGCTAACTTACTCTGTGTATGCACCACGGCAACCAGTTCATCTTGCAAAAATGGAGTATATTTCAGATTAGGTAAGCGGAAGATCCCTTCGACCAGTCCCAAATCAATCCGATGCTCTTGCAAGGCAGCTTCCACTCCACGGGAATTTCCATTAATCAAGAAAGATTAATTTGCGGAAACTTGGCTATAAAGTTCGCCAACAAAGGAGGAAGCACATATTGTGCAATCGTAGTACTGGCTCCCAATTTCAGTTCACCGATATATTCATTATGCAACAGATGCATCTCATATTCCAACTGTTTATAATCGTCCGGATTTTCTCGCTATGTTTCAGCAGCAATTCTCCGGCCTTAGTCAATGAGATTTTGCTCCCTTGACGGTCGAACAAACGAGCTTGATAGTAAGTCTCCAGTTCCTGAATATGTTTGGTGATAGCAGGTTGGCTGACAAACAATTCTTGCGAAGCCTTTCGATAAAGCTTAGATTCTTCGCTACGCTCTGAAATACTTTTAAACGAAAATCGGACACGGCAATTATGATTAAAACAGTTAAGAAATCAATGACGAATAATGAATGACAGAAAGAATAAAAGCACAATAGTTATTGCAATTCTTCCGCTTTTATCCCCAACGCCTGCATGACAGGGAAAGCCAGCATATCCCATTTATAATCCACCGGAAGTTCCGGCTCATTCATACGGAATTGAATGACCTCTTTGCCTTTCACTTCATGCAAAGCATCAGTCACTTTCTTTCCATATTCCTCGTTGAAAGAAATAACGATCATCCTTTTCACGTCTGCCGAATCGGAAACGATAGAGAGTAAATCCAAAAACAAATCTTCTCTTGACACCATTCCTTCCGACGGAACGCTAGCAAAAGAATATTCACCATAAGGACTCTGAAACGCAACTCCATTCAATTCTTCCTGCAAATCGGAAGGTTGGCAATATTGCAATCGACTGGATTCTTTATCATACACAAAAGAAATTGTACCTCGTTCTTCCCTTCTGTAATCCCTGCATCCAAGGTTATATAGGTAGTCAACATCGAAAGGTCTATCTCTTGTAAAGAACGATGCAAAGTCTCTTCAAAATATCCTTTTTATATCCGTTATTACAAAATTCAAAAAAGCAGCGTCAATCAACACCACTGTTTCAGCAAGTTTTATTTGGGGCTTATCACTCATATACCATCTATATTATTACAGCGGATAAAGATACTACAATACTTTTATTTATCCACTTTTCAATATTTATTTTCTTTCATCACAGGCCAAGATTACACAAACAAGCGTATCATGTAGCAAATGATATTTGATAGCAAATTCGTCAGTTACTCCCGGATAAAAAGGTCATTTTGTCCTTTAACTCCTTAATACTCATGCTATTTTGTCATATTTTCCTACTTGGCAAATCTTTTGAGCCCTTTAAGGTGTTATTAAAAGATGAAAAAAGAAAGGAGAACAACCATATGAATTTTAACAATTTTACCATCAAATCTCAAGAAGCGGTACAGGAGGCCGTAAATCTCGTACAAAGTCGGGGACAACAGGCGATTGAACCTGCTCATATCCTACATGGAGTGATGAAGGTAGGCGAAAATGTCACTAACTTCATCTTCCAGAAACTGGGCATGAACGGACAGCAGGTAGCTCTCGTTGTCGATAAACAAATCGACTCCCTGCCCAAAGTATCCGGCGGAGAACCGTACCTAAGTCGTGAATCCAACGAAGTATTGCAGAAAGCAACGCAGTATTCTAAAGAAATGGGCGATGAGTTTGTTTCATTAGAACATATCATACTGGCATTGCTGACTGTAAAAAGTACCGTCTCCACTATCTTGAAAGATGCCGGTATGACGGAAAAAGAATTACGCAATGCCATCAGCGAGTTGAGGAAAGGAGAAAAGTAACGTCACAATCTAGTGAAGATACTTATCAATCATTGGAAAAGTACGCTATCAACCTGAACGAAGCTGCCCGTAGCGGAAAACTGGATCCTGTAATTGGACGTGATGAAGAAATCCGACGGGTACTGCAAATATTAAGCCGCCGAACCAAGAACAATCCGATCTTAATCGGTGAACCGGGAACTGGTAAGACAGCAATCGTAGAAGGCTTGGCACATCGTATCCTTCGAGGAGATGTACCTGAAAACCTGAAAAACAAACAGGTCTACTCTTTCGATATGGGAGCATTGGTTGCAGGAGCAAAATATAAAGGAGAATTCGAAGAGCGACTAAAATCAGTAGTCAATGAGGTTAAGAAATCAGAAGGTGATATAATCTTGTTTATTGATGAGATTCATACACTGGTAGGCGCCGGAAAGGGTGAGGGCGCCATGGATGCTGCAAATATTCTGAAACCGGCATTGGCACGTGGAGAACTACGTTCTATCGGTGCAACCACTCTCGACGAATATCAAAAGTACTTCGAAAAGGACAAAGCTTTGGAGCGTCGTTTCCAAATCGTACAAGTGGATGAACCGGACAACTTGAGTACCATTTCTATCCTTCGTGGACTGAAAGAGCGTTACGAGAACCATCACCATGTACGTATCAAAGATGATGCAATCATTGCAGCCGTCGAATTGAGCAGCCGTTACATCACCGACCGTTTCCTGCCGGATAAAGCCATTGACCTGATGGATGAAGCTGCAGCCAAACTGCGTATGGAGGTAGATTCTGTTCCTGAAGAACTGGATGAAATCTCCCGCAAAATCAAGCAGTTGGAAATCGAACGGGAAGCTATTAAACGTGAAAACGATAAACCGAAACTGGAAATCATCGGTAAGGAGCTTGCCGAACTTAAAGAACAGGAAAAGTCCTTTAAAGCCAAATGGCAGAGTGAAAAAAACACTGATGGATAAAATCCAGCAGAATAAGGTTGAAATAGAGAATCTTAAATTTGAAGCAGAAAAAGCTGAACGTGAAGGTGACTATGGTAAAGTAGCCGAAATCCGTTACGGCAAACTTCAGGCTTTGGACAAAGAGATAGAAGATACTCAAAAGCAGCTACGTGATATGCAAGGCGATAAGGCCATGATTAAGGAAGAGGTAGATGCGGAGGACATTGCCGATGTTGTTTCCCGTTGGA
>VOFD01002825.1_pt1 | contig 18987 bp, 24 predicted proteins | sample 5384101 | NCBI WGS metagenome assembly VOFD01 (sample SAMN12384723, study PRJNA508395) | human gut metagenome | isolation source: healthy gut C | host: Homo sapiens
GGCCGGTGCCGCATCCGTTTTATTTGTCCGGTATCCCGGCGGGCATGTCGTGCTCCGTCCGGCTGCCGTGCAGCGCATAGAACAGCAGGTAGGCGAAACCGACCGCAACGAGCGCATAGCTTATCGGATAGGAACTTTGGTCGGCTATCCATGCCTGGAGTGCAGGCATGATGCCCCCGCCGCAGACCATCGTCATGAAGATGCCGGAGGCCGCCGCCGTATATACGCCGAGCCCCGATGTGGCGAGGCTGAAGATGGCGCCCCACATGACGGATGTCGCCAGTCCGCAGAGTATCAGGAAGAGCAGGCTGATGCGGACGGGTTCCGCCCGAACGAAAGGTCGGAGCGGAAAACGGCAGCGGCACGGTGGCGGCCACCCCTGCAGGGCGATGAAAAGGCCGATGAAGAGCAGCCCCAGGGCTGACGCGAACGTCAGCATCGCTCTGCCCGATACCCGGCCGCCTATGGCCCCGCCTGTCAGCCTTCCGGCCAGCATGAGCAGCCAGTAGGTGCCTACTATCGTTCCGGCTGCGGAGGAGTCCATGGCGAGGGCGTCGGTCATGTAGAGGTTGGCGATATTGGGTATTCCCACTTCGATTCCCACATAGAGGAAGATGGCCGCCACGCCGAGGCTGAAGTGGCGGAAGCGGAGAGGGGTGTAGAACCTGCCGGAACCCCTGCCGCCCGCTGCCGTTCCGTAGGGTTCCGGTATGCGGGTGAAGGCGATGACCGCGAATGCGAGGACGAATATGCCCATGGCCGTGTACAAGGCCGGGTTGGCGCTGGCGATGGAGCGTGCCGACGCTTCGTTTCCCATGAGGTAGCCTACGAGTATGGGTGTCAGCGTCGCGCCGAGCGAGTTGAAGGTCGTGCCGAACTGAATGAGCTGGTTGCCCCTTTTTTCGTTGCTGCCGAGCGATTTCAGCATGGGATTCACCACGGTGTTGAGCATGCACATCGAGAAGCCCGAAACGAAGGCTCCGGCGAGGTAGATGCCGTAGCTTCCCGCACGCCCTGCGAACCACATGACGCATACGCCTGCGAAGCCTACTGCGATGGCCGTCAGAGCGGTCTTTTTGTACCCCATCCGCTGGAGCATCATGCCCGCCGGAATGCCCATGAACGCATAGGCGATGAAGTTGGCCAGGTTGCCGAGCCTGGGACTGGAGGTTCGAGGCGGCGAACTGCGATTTGATGATGACGCCCATCGGATTTTGCAGGCCCGTGACGAAAGCTATGATAAAGAACAGGGCGAACATCACAGCGATGGGCAGTGCACGGTTGTTGTCTCTTTTTGCCATGTCGGAATGGGTTTACGCGTCCGGCCGCTTGCTCCGGCCGGTGTGTCGGTTCTGTATCGGGACGCTGCTCCGAGGGCAGGTTTTTTCTCCGCTTCCGGAACGGGCCCGAAAGGAACGGCGGCTTCTCCGGCCGGCGGAAGGAGGCCTTCCGTTTTCCGCCTTCGCGGCGGTCGGGTTGTCCGTCCGGTTCGTACCGTTCCGGAGAACGGGCGGCATATTTTTTTGTGCCGTACCCGCCCGTCGTCGGCATTATTTGCGGTTTTCCCGCCGGGTCCGTTCTCCGGGAGGGTTTCCTGCCCCGAAAGTTGCAATATCGGGGATATTGTCTAACTTTGTTTACCTCTCCGGCGGTGCCTGCACGATGGTGCTGTTTTCGCTCCGTGGGGAGGAACGGCATGCAAAAGCATGGTTTACACGGCGGTTTATAATTATAAATTATATTTTATAATTATAAGAATGATATATTGTGTATTTTTGCCTCCCGTAACCGACCGGATGCGGGAGGTGTCCGTCCGGGATTGCCGGGGACGGAGCGATACGCGGGTCTCTCCCGTGACGTGTGCGGAAAGGTACGGTTATTGATTGTTGCCTTGTGCGCCCTCTCTTAAGATACCGGATTTTTGAAAAAGGAAAGTGTGTCGGAAAGTATGATAAGCCAGTTTCGGGAACGGATAGTCGGGATGCATTACCTGAACCAATGGATTGTGTTGATATTGGATACGGTCGCATCGGTACTCTGTACGTTCCTTGCCTGTATTTTGGCAGGACATCTCGTGCCCGGTACAATGGGGATGTCCGCCGTGCTGAAGATAACGCTGTTGGCGGTTCCTGCCAGCGGTCTCTCTTTTCTATCTGTTCCGAATATACCGCAACATCATCCGCCACTCCACGCTCAGGGGAGTTGTGGCGTCTGGTCGCCGCCTCCGCCGTGAAACTGCTCCCTGATGGCTGTCGTGGTGTTCGGCATGATGCTGACCGACCGGCAGCTCCTGATAGGGGGCCTGCTGGACATGTTGATGACCACGGTGGTGCTGATATGTATGCGTGTGGGCATGGTGCTGGGATACGATGTCATCGTTTCCAAAATCTCGAAGAGCAACAGCCGGCTGCTGATTTACGGCGTGGACGACCGGAGCGTTTCGCTCGAGACCCGGATGCGCAACAGCAAACAGTACCAGATAGCCGGATTCTACAATTACGGGAAAGCCTACAAATCCTACCGTCTGGCCGACCTGCCCGTCTATTATTTCAACGACGAACAGGATTTCGTCCACATTGTTACCCGTTACAATATCGAGGGAATCCTTTTCCCCGACTACGAGCATACGTACCGAAAAGGAGCGGCTCATACGTTACTGCGAAATGCATCATGTCCGGATGCTGATAGCTCCTCCCGTAGACGAGGTGAGCGGCGACAAAAGCTCGTGCCCGGTATTCGGGAAATCAAGATAGAGGACCTGCTCGGCCGCGACGAAATAAACATGGAAGAGGAGGAGGTGGCAGCCGGTTTCCGCGACAGAACCGTACTGGTTACCGGCGCTGCGGGCAGCATAGGGAGCGAATTGTGTCGGCAGCTCGCTTTTCGTTCGGGTGGGGCGCCTCATTCTGTTCGATTCCGCGGAGACACCCATGCACAACATCCGGCTCGAGCTGGAGGAGCGTTTCCCGCACCTGTCGTTCGTCCCGGTCATAGGCGATGTGAGGCTGAAGGCGAGGGTAAGGATGATATTCGAACGCCACAGGCCCGATGTGGTGTTCCATGCGGCCGCCTACAAACATGTCCCCCTCATGGAGGAAAACCCGTGTGAAGCGGTGTTCGTCAATGCGATAGGGACGCAGCATGTGGCCGACCTGTGCGTGGAGTACGGGGTCGAGAAGATGGTCATGATATCTACGGACAAGGCGGTGAATCCGACGAATGTGATGGGTGCGTCGAAAAGGCTCGCGGAGATATATGTGCAGAGCCTCGGCGTGTCGATAGCGGAAGGGCGTACGGCGGGTCGTACCCGCTTCGTCACCACCCGTTTCGGCAACGTGCTGGGCAGCAACGGCAGCGTCATACCGCGATTCATGGAGCAGATAAGGCACGGCGGCCCCGTGACGGTGACGCATCCCGAGATCCGGCGTTTCTTCATGACCATACCCGAGGCGTGCCGTCTGGTGATGGAAGCGGCCACCATAAGCGACGGCAACGAGATAATGGTGTTCGAAATGGGCGAGTCCACCAGGATAGCCGACCTTGCCAAGCGCATGATAGAACTGGCCGGTTATGTACCGGGAGTGGATATCGAAATACGCTATACCGGGTTGCGGCCGGGCGAGAAACTCTACGAAGAGGTGCTGAGCAATACGGAAAATACCATCCCCACTTCCCACAAGAAGATTAAGATTGCCAAGGTGCGGAAATACGGATACGAGGAGGTATGCCGTGCGTTCGGGGAGTTGGAACGTCTTTCCGTATCGGTGGATATCTACGGAACGGTAAAAGCTCATGAAGGAGGTCATTCCCGAATTCGTGTCGAAGAATTCGCAGTTCGAGGCGATAGATGCAGAACTCGGCGAACGGAGGAACGAAAAAAGAGGATGCACCGGGAGTACCTGCTGACGGGACCGTCGTCGGGATTGTCGAGAAATAGATTTTGCGAGGGGGAACGCTTTTGCCGTAGCGATGCTATTCAACCCATGGTGGGACTCTTTCGCTCGACGAAAAGCCGTTTATCATTATCTGAACGGCTTTTGTCGGTTTCATAGAGGAGTTTTTCAACGGGAGTGCAGATTTGTTCGGAATCTTTTGTGCTGCAGGTAGCTTGTGCGCGCGAAAGCAAATGTGTCGATGTCGTGGGAGGAAGGGGTGCGATGGCCGATGGTGTCGTAGGAGAACATGAGTTGTTGCGGAAGAAATGTATGTTTGAATCGCCGTCAATGGGCGGATAGACAATTGTGAGGACAGTGTATTCGGCCGTATTACTGAACCTGCTCTGAATGCGGGTATAGTTTTGTTTGGCCTAACACTTCTGTAAATGTCGGGGGAAATAATGTATCTTTGACTTATACGTATAATAGGGAGATTCATCTTGCGAAAACATCGCGGATAGTGCAACTGTTATTCGTGTAGAGTCGGAACGGTGGTCAAAGGGTACTCCGATATGATGTATCCGGTCATCCTGAAATATAAAGAAAAACAGTTGAACATGTACAAGATACCGATGTTGCCTTTGCCCATTGAATTGGAGACAGTTAAGGTTTTGCGGCAATTGAATTCGGCCAATAAGAGATTGGCGGAGTTGAAAGGAGTGGCATTGACTATTCCCAATGAGAGCATATTGATTAATACGTTGAGTTTGCAAGAAGCGAAAGAAAGTTCGGCTGTTGAGAATATCATTACCACTCACGACGATATGTATAAAGCGGATGCGGAATTGAGATCGTTCGCTGCATCTGCCTCAACTAAAGAAGTGATTTCTTATGCTTCGGCTCTTAAACAAGGTTTCAGTTTGATTCGTCATAATAAAGTCCTGACTCTAAATAATATTAAATGTATTCAGGAAGTTCTGGAAAAAGAATAAGGCGGGTTTTCGCAAGGTTCCTGGAACCAGTTTGCAGAACAGCCAGAAACAAGTTGTCTATACTCCTCCGCAGCAATACGATGATATACAAGAGTATATGGATAACTTGAGAAGTATATCAATGACGATACGTTGGAAGATATTGATCCGTTGATTAAAATGGCAATAATTCATCACCAATTTGAAAGTATTCATCCTTTTTATGATGGGAACGGCCGGACCGGAAGGATTATCAACTCCCTTTATCTCGTATTGAAAGGGTTGCTGGATTTGCCGATTCTCTATTTGAGTCGTTATATAATTAAGAACAAAGGAGCGTATTATCGGTTGATTCAGTCTGTCCGAGATTACGGTAATTGGGAAGATTGGATTTTATTTATGTTGAAAGGCATAGAGGAGACTGCATCTGAAACCATCGTTTTGGTCAAGGCCATTAAAGTATTGATGCAGGATTACAAAATGCAGATGAGGGCATTGTTAGGAAGGCAGTATAGTCATGAGTTGCTGAATAATTTATTCAGCCATCCTTATACGAAAATAGAATTTGTCATGCAGGAACTTCAGGTCTCCAGAGTTACGGCCAGTAAATATCTTAATAGCCTTGCCGAGCATAAGTTGTTGGATAAGGTAAAGGTGGGACATTCTAACTTTTATCTGAATCCTCAGTTAACCCAGTTGTTGATCAATCATAGTGAGTATGACAATACGGATTCATTTGAAAGAATAGATTCCATAAGTCGCGTAATTTAAATTCAGGGCGACCACAACCTTTACATAAGTTTTGGGGAATGTAAAGAAAAGCCGGAGAACCTTTACATAAGTTTTGGGGAATGTAAAGAAAAGCCGGAGAACCTTTTACATAAGTTTTGGGGAATGTAAAGGAGGTTCGTAGCGAGCAGACCTGATAGCGAATCGTATAGTGCACTTGATTGTGATGGAAGGAGAAGGAGATGTTGGAATCTGGAAAAGGCGTTGCTGTTGCGGGGCGTCTTCTAAATTTCTGAAATAAGATTGTTTCGTAACGTATTGAAAAACAAAAGGACACTCTCGAGCCTATGCGAGTGTCCTTTTTAATTTCAACCGTCTACAGCGATGGGTGCTTCATAAATAGCTTGAGGCTGTTGACGAGGATTGAACTCGTGACCTCTTCCTTACCAAGGAAGTGCTCTACCACTGAGCTACAACAGCGATTGCTGCGTCGGACGATTTCCGAAAGCGGGACAAAAATAGGCATCATTTTCCAAATTTCCAACAGCCGTGGCGGATATCGTATCATTTTTGTTGTCATGAAGCCGGAGCTTTCGACAGTTTGTCCGGTTTATCGGCGGGTAGGGAATCGGCAACCGAATGGGGTGCGGGTATGTGCGGTTCCGTTTCGGATGTTCCGTTCGGTTGCCGGAAGAAGACCGGGAGGGGTGATGGTCTGGCGGCGGAAGGAGTGCCCGCCGAACCCTCGGGTTCGGCGGTTATCGTTTTTCGGCGGGCTGCGGTAATAAAACGTAAGAATTATTACTAATTTTGGGCCAAAATTGTAACGATGGACAGATTCAAGGGATTACGTCGCGTGGTTGCGGTGCTGGCGGTGCTTTTCGTGTCGGGTTTGGCGTTGCTCGTATGGATGATACCCGTGCGCTCTTTCCTGACTTGGGCCGTGGTAGTAGCGCAGGCAGTGGTCGTCATCTATTATACGGTCTTGTCCGTGGGACTTATCCGGGAAGCCGAGGAGCGCGAGAAGACCGGAAAGTGAGGGCGGCCGGCGCAAGCCCGGTTCCCTTGTGTACAGGCATTGTTTAAATTATAAATAGGACATGAAAAAGATTCTTATCATCGGGGCCGGCGGCCAAATCGGTTCCGAACTCACAATGAGGCTGCGGAGCGTCTACGGGAACGAAAATGTCGTGGCTACGGATATGCGCGACTGCCCCATGCTGGCGGCGAACGGGCCGTTCGTGCAGGCTCAATGCGCTCGATGGCGAAGCCTATGCCGAGGTGGTCAAAAAATACAAGATAGACGCCATCTACAACCTGGTGGCGCTGCTGTCGGCCGTAGGCGAAGCGAACCCGCAGAAGGCATGGCAGATAAATATGGGTGCCCTGATGAATTCGCTGGAGATAGCGCGTGAATACAACTGCGCCCTCTTCACGCCGAGTTCCATCGGCGCTTTCGGCCCCAACTCCCCGAAAGTGAAGACACCGCAGGATACCGTCATGAGGCCGACGACTATTTACGGCGTGTGCAAGGTGACGGGCGAGCTGCTCGGTGACTATTACCACAAGCGTTTCGGTGTCGATACGCGCAGCGTGCGCTTCCCCGGACTCATCTCCAACGTGACGCTTCCGGGCGGAGGGACGACCGATTATGCCGTAGAGATTTATTACGATGCCGTGAAAAAAGGGTTCGTATGTATGTCCGATACCGAGCGATGTCTATATGGACATGATGTACATGCCCGATGCACTCGACGCCTGCATCCAGATTATGGAGGCCGACCCGTCGAAACTCGTACACCGCAACAGCTTCAATGTGACCTCCATGAGCCTTTTTACGCCGGAGATGCTGTATGCCGAGCCCGCAAGGCGATGCCCGGTTTCACGATGACCTATGACGTGGACCCTGTCAAGGAGTCCATTGCACGTAGCTGGCCGGACAGCCTCGACGATACCTGTGCCCGTGAGGAGTGGGGCTGGAAGCCGAAGTGGGATATGAAGTCCATGACGGAAGATATGCTCCGCGCCGTTCGGGAAAAAGAAGGAGAAGGGGCTTATCTGATGCCGGGCGACCGGATGTCCGTGCCTGTCGTTGTGAGGGCGGCCGGGCCGAAATTTGAAACAGATACGGCGGAGCACTTGCTCCGCCGTATCTGTCTTCCGGACGGCGTACCGGCTGTATCTGGACGGCCGCGGCGGTGCTGTCCGGATAGCGGTTGCGGAGAGAGGAGGCCGGCGCGTTTTCCGTATCGCTGCCGCGGGTAGCATCGTCCGGTATGCTCTCCTCGTTTCGTTTGCGGCAGTGCCGATGGCAGGGACGCATTTTCGTGTCGCAGGGAGGAAAGTGTGGAATAATGGGTAATTTTGTGGAAACGATTTCCTTTTTGCATGCGGTTGTTATGATTGACAGGATAAAGATACGGGGTGCGAGGGTTCATAACCTGAAAGGGGTGGACGTGGATATTCCGCTCAACAAGATAGTGGGGGTGGCGGGCGTCTCCGGGTCCGGCAAATCGTCGCTCGCACTTGGCGTCGTCTATGCAGAGGGTTCCCGGCGTTATCTGGAGGCCCTCTCTACCTATACGCGGCGCAGGATGACGCAGGCGGCCAAGGCGCAGGTAGACGAGGTGACGTATGTTCCGGCGGCTCTCGCGCTGCACCAGCGTCCCGGAGTTCCCGGTATCCGCAGCACGTTCGGTACGGCTACGGAGCTACTGAACAGTCTGCGGTTGATGTATTCGAGATTGGCCAGCCACCGCTGTCCGAACGGTCACTATGCGCCTCCCTCCCTTGCCGTTGCCGCAGGGCGCGAACTCGTCTGTCCCGAGTGCGGAGAGCATTTCTATGCACCGGGGCGGAGGAATCTCTTTCAACAGTCAGGGGGGCCTGTCCCGAGTGCGGCGGTACCGGGAGTATCCGGATTGTGGATGAATCGACCCTCGTGCCCGATGAATCCCTTTACCATAGACGAGGGGGCTGTACTGCCCTGGCAGACACTGATGTGGTCGTTGATGAAGGATATCGCCCGGGATTTGGGTGTGCGTACCGACGTACCGTTTCGCCTGCTGACACCGGAAGAGCGGGAAATCGTGTTCCACGGGCCGGCCGTCAAGCACCACATGATTTACCAGAATAGGACCAGCGGTGCTGCGGGTGAGATGGACTTTACCTATTTCAATGCGATTTATACCGTAGAGAATGCGCTGGCGAAAGTCAAGGATGAAAAGGGAATGAAGCGTGTTGCCCGGTTTCTGAAGGAGGAGGTGTGTCCGTCGTGCGGCGGAACGCGCCTGTCCGAAGCGGCGCGGGCGCCCAGACTGCGGGGTATCTCCCTCGATGAGGCCTGCCGGATGACGCTGGCCGAACTCATGGAATGGGTGGACGGTGTACCGGCTTCCCTGCCCGAAGAGATGGAGCCGATGGCCCGGAGCATTTGCGAATCTTTCCGGTCTGCGGCCATGCGGTTGATGGACCTGGGACTCGGCTACCTGACGCTCGACCGGGCTTCGTCCACCCTCTCGACCGGAGAGCGGCAGCGGATGCAGCTTGCCCGGGCGGTACGCAACAGGACGACCGGTGTGCTGTATGTGCTTGACGAGCCCTCCATCGGGCTGCATCCTTCCAACATCGTGGGATTGAACGGCGTGATACGCGACCTGGTGGCGGACGGGAATTCGGTGCTGCTGGTCGACCATGATACGCAGATTCTGAAAGAGGCGGATTGGCTCATCGAGATGGGACCGGGTGCGGGTGCGGCCGGCGGTCGGGTGATTGCCGAAGGGAGCGTGGCGGATGTCGGAAACAATCCGGAGTCCCGAATAGGGGCTTCCTCTCCGGGCGGGCGGATACCCGCATCCGGAGACCGGCAGGAGCCGAGGAGATGTTTTCGGAGGGGCGCATTCGGCTCTCCACCTCCGGCATCCATACGGTAAAGCCTCTGGAGGTCGAAATTCCCAAAGGAAGGCTAACTGTGGTGACGGGCGTTTCCGGTTCCGGCAAGACGACGCTGGTACTCGAAAGCCTTGTCCCCGCCCTGAAGGCCCTTGCAGGCGGGACGCGGCTGCCGGCTCATGTGCGGGCTGTGGAGGCGGAGGGTATCGGACATGTCGCTGATTGATGCCACGCCAATCGGAGTGAATGTCCGTTCCACCGTGGCCACCTATACGAATGTACACGACGAACTGCGGAAAATCTATGCCAAGACGCCGGATGCGAAGAGCCGCGGGTATAAGGCCGAAGATTTTTCCTATAATACCGGTCGTCTGCGCTGTCCCGCGTGCGACGGGACGGGTTCCATCAGCCTCGACGTACAGTTTTTGCCCGATGTGGTACTGACCTGTCCGGAGTGCCGCGGCTCCCGTTACGGAAAGGATGCCTGGCTCATCAAACATACGGACCGGCAGGGAAGAGCTTATTCGTTGCCGGAACTGATGGACATGGGTATAGACGCTGCATTGGAGGCCTGTGCCGACATGAAGGTCGTGTCGCAGCGTATGCAGGTGTTGCAGCGGCTCGGTTTGGGCTATCTGACGCTGGGGGAGGAGACGCCCGGTCTCTCCGGCGGCGAGGCGCAGCGGTTGAAGGCTGGCCAGCGAAATGGGGAGAATGCAGGCGGATTCCGTGTTCGTTTTCGACGAACCGACCATCGGGCTGCATCCGCTGGATGTGCAGGTATTGCTGGGCGTTTTCCAGGCCTTGATTGACAGGGGGCTACCGTAGTGGTCATCGAACACGACCTGGATGTGATACGCAATGCGGATTATATCATCGATATGGGCCCGGGGGGCGGTGAGGAGGGTGGCCGGATTGTCGCTGCCGGAACGCTCGAAACGGTTCGACAGGCACCGGAAAGCCGGACAGGACGGTATTTGTAATTGCACGGCTTGGTACGGAACCAATGTCAGGCCGGATACGGAGTATACGTCACCATAAAGGCGAAGGGGGTAAAGACCAAATCGTCTTTACCCCTTCGCCTCTGTCTGACGGGACTTTCATCCGCTGCTGTCCCTCCGTCGCTACGCCGGGCGCTTCTGCTTTCGGGAAAGGCGTCGCCTCTTCCCGTTCATCCCGGCACGGGAAGTCTTACCAAACCAGGTGGATGCGGAAGGTCATATCCTCGGGGCGGTACCCCTCGTTCATGAAGTCGTTCTCCTGATAGTAAACCGCTACCGAACCCACTTCGAAGTCGCAGGAAATCTTCTTCTCCCACAAGGTGTTGTCCGTCTCGTTGTAGACAATCACGGGCAGCGGTACCTGTATGTTGCCATCCCACAGATAGACGTTGTACATGCCGTATTCGTAGACATAGGTGCTGAGTTCGGGCATCTGTATCTCATGCCACCAGCCGATGAAATTGCCCGCTGCGTCGGTGTTTTTCACCCAGTCGGCGGAGGCCAGTTTGTATGTCAGGGTGAACGTCTGCGAACCTTCTCCCTGCGGACCTTGAGGCCCCTGCGGTCCCATCGGGCCGGTGCATCCGAACAGGAGTACCGCAGCCCCAATCAGAATAAGCAGTTTTTTCATTGCTATGGAGTTTTGTGTTTTGTCGATTCCGTTCCGTCAGGCGGCAAATACCGTACCTTTCGCCCTCTGCCGTTTCTACAAAGGTAATGTTTCCGGCCTCTGCGGAGTAACCGCCGCAGGTGAAACGTCAATATTTATACCTGACCCACTTGAACAGCCTCTCTGAACGAGGGTTTCTTCCCGTACATGAAGATTCCGACGCGGTATATCTTGCCGGCGAGCCATACCGTGCCCACGAAGGTCAGGTAGAGCAGTCCCACCGATACCAGCAGCTCCCACATGGGAACTCCGTAAGGCAGGCGGGCCATCATGATGACGGGCGAGGTAAAGGGTATCATGCTGAACCAAAAGGCTATCTGGCTGTTCGGGTCCTGCATGCGCTTACCATGACCACGATGGCGAGTATGAGGGGCACCGTGATGGGAAGCTGCAGGTTCTGGGTATCCTTCTCGTTGTCCACGGCGCTGCCTACCGCGGCGAACATGGCTGCGTAAAGGAGGTATCCGCCGATGAAATAAACGATGAAGCCTATGACGGTCGTGAGGATGTAGCGCATGTCCGTCAGGCGGCTGAGTATCGCCATCTCGTCGGTGCCGATGTCGCCCATGGCGGCCGGCATCCCTGCGGTTCCCGCATTCATGGCGGCCGCGGCGGCCATCGCATCCCCCGCGAAATAGTTTATTGCCGCGCCTCCCGCGACTGCGATGAATACCACCCAAATCAACAGTTGCGTGAGGGCTACGGAGGCGATGCCGAGTATTTTGCCCATCATGAGCTGGAAAGGTTTGACGGACGATACCATCAGCTCGAGCACCTTGTTGCTCTTCTCCTCGATGACTCCCTGCATGACCATGGTGCCGTACATGAATACGAACATGTATATGAGCAGGCCGAAGATGTAGGCGGCTGCCATGTTCAGTGCGCTGGAGGAGTCCCGCGTCTCTCCGGAGTCGGTAATCTCCTTGGTCTGGAGGCTTGATGGGAGTCTGTACCTCCGCGAGTATCTCGTCCAGATTGTCTATATCGTATGTTTTCAGCTTCGCGTCTTCCACTATCTTGCGTATCTGTCCCGATATGGACTCCTCAATCATCAGTGTGGAGGATTCGTACGTGAAGAGCTGGGCGGCTTTTGGGTTGCTCATGATGTCATGTCCTATGACCAGAATGCCGAAGGCCCCTTCCGGTGCCTGTTCCTGCATCTGTTCGAGGGTGCGGTCCGCCATCCGGTAGCGGATGGAACCTTCGTTCACGAGATGCGGCGCCACCATGCCGCTGTCGTCTATCACGATTATCTCCCGCTCCTTGTCGCTTTCGCGCGTCATCAGCCAGGCCATGAGTACGATGATGCCCACAAAGCAGAGAGGCATCAGTATGGTGGTGATGATGAAGCTTTTCTTGCGTACGCGTTCGTTGAACTCCCTGCGTGCTATCAATCCGATTTTTCCCATTGTCCTTCCTCCTTCCGGTTTAAAGCTGGCCTGCGACGGCCTTGATGAATATGTCGTTCATGCTGGGGATAATCTCCCTGAAGGAACGTATCTCGACGGCGGAGTTGATTGCGGAAACCAGCTCGCGTATCTGTTCGTGTTCGGTCAGATGTATTTTGAGCGCATTCCGCAGCGCATCTTCCCCTTCCGTCTCCAATATCGTGTAGCGGTTGGAAAGCTGCGCCTTCAACCGTTCCCGGTCGCCCCGGAACTCCACTTCGAAAATGTTGGTTCCGTGTTCGTGGCGGATATCGTCGAGTTTTCCGGTAAGGATGTTGTGCGACTTGTTGATTAGGGTTATGTGGTCGCATATCTCCTCGACGCTCGACATGTTGTGGGTCGAGAATATCACCGTTGCCCCTTTGTCGCGCAGGGCGAGTATCTCCTCTTTCAGCATGTTGGCGTTGATGGGGTCGAATCCGCTGAACGGTTCGTCGAAGATGAGCAAGCTGGGGTTCGTGCAGGACGGTGACGATGAACTGGAGCTTCTGCGCCATGCCCTTGCTCAGTTCGCTCACTTTCTTGTCCCACCAGTATTCTATGCCGAATTTCTTGAACCACACCTTCAGCCGGGCGGTCGCTTCTCTGCGGGAGAGACCTTTGAGCCTGTGCGAAATAGACGGCCTGTTCGCCCACCTTCATCTGTTTGTAAAGTCCGCGTTCCTCCGGCAGATAGCCTATCTTGTAGACGTCCTCCGGAGCGAGTTCGCGGCCGTCGAGGTACACCTTGCCGCTGTCGGGGGCGGTGATGCGGTTGATTATCCTGATAAGCGTGGTCTTTCCCGCTCCGTTCGGGCCGAGCAGGCCATAGACCGAGCCGCGCGGTATCTCAAGCGATACGTCGTCGAGGGCCGTATGGTTGGCAAAACGTTTTGTAACGTTTTCAACTCTCAATATAGCCATTTGATAACTGTTTTGGGTTTTGGATAGCAACGGAACAAAAGTAATATTTTTTTTTCCGATGACCGGCTGCATTGCTGCGCTTATGTTGAGGCCGGACAATCGGTTCGGTTCGCCGTGCGGCGGAAAGTGCCGCAGCGGACGCCTGCCGGTATGCGGCATTTTGCCGTCACGGAAGGCGGGCGGATTCCCCCTTTCGGCCGTCCGTACAGGGCTGCAAAGGGGCATGAAGGAGGTTCGGGAGGCAACGATTCTGTCCTGCGGAGGATTCGGAGAGGCGTTTATCCGCCGTAATATTTGTTGTTATCGAAAAATAGCGTATATTTGTTACGCGACTTCTCATATTACCCCCGTACAGTTTTTAAGAAGGACAATATAAAGCCCTTCGGTTGGGGTTACGGGGGCTTGAGAAGTCGCCTTTTTCTACAATGCCCGCTCTGGTGAGCACCCCATGACCGGAGGGCGTTTTTGTGATAACAATTATTCTGCCATTATGGTCGGCAGTTTTAAAAAATAGCAGGGCGGTGGTTCCACCGCCCTGCTTTTTGCGTATCTTCGTTTCCGTTATTCGTCCTTGTCGGTATCCGCATACGCCTTGAGCAGTTTCTCCTGAATATCGGAGGGAACCTGTTCGTACGAAGCGAACTTCATGGTATAGGTCGCACGGCCATTGGTGAGCGAACTGAGCGTAGTCGAGTAGCGGTAGAGTTCCGAGAGCGGTACCCGTGCCGAGAGGCGGTCGAGACCTCCTTCGGACGACATGCCTTCGATAATGGCGCGGCGGTTCTGCATGTCGCTCATGACATCCCCCATCTTGTCCGAAGGCACGAGCACCTCCACATTGTAGATAGGCTCCATAATTTTCGGACCGGCATTGCGGAACGCCTCCTTGAATGCGTTGCGGCCGGCGAGCTTGAAGGAGATTTCATTCGAGTCGACCGGATGCATCTTGCCGTCGTACACGACGACGCGTATGTCGCGGGCATACGAGCCGGTCAGCGGCCCCTCTTCCATCTTCTCCATGATACCCTTTGAGGATGGCCGGCATGAAACGGGCGTCTATCGCACCGCCCACGACGGCACTGTAGAACTGCAGCTTGCCGCCCCAGTCGAGGTCGTACTCTTCCTTGTTCTTCACGTTGAGCGTGAGCTCTCCTTCCCGTCCACCTTGTACTTCGAGGGTTCGGGCATGCCTTCGTAATAGGGTTCGATGACCAGGTGCACCTCCCCGAACTGTCCTGCACCGCCGGACTGTTTCTTGTGGCGGTAATCGGCTGCCGCGGTCTTGGTGATGGTCTCGCGGTAGGGTATTCTGGGTGCGAAATATTCGATGTCTATCTTGCTGCCACCCATTATCTGGTCGCGCAGTATCTTGAGATGCAGCTCGCCCTGTCCCTGTACGATGGTCTGTTTGAGCTCCTTGGAGTATTCGACCAGCAGGGTGGGGTCTTCGTACCGGGCCTTGTTGAGCAGTTCGCCGAGCTTCTCTTCGTCGGCCTGGTTCACGGCCCGGACTGCGGCACGGTAACGCGGTTCGGGGAAGACCATCGGGGAGATGACCGTATGCGAACCTGCGGGGGCGAGGGTGTCGCCCGTGCGGGTGGATTTCAGTTTCACCGTACATCCGATGTCGCCGGCACTCATTTCGCTGACCTTCACGCGGTTCTTTCCGGCAACGGCGAAGAGCTGGGACAGTTTCTCCTTATTCTCCGTGCGCATGTTCAGCAGCTCCATACCCTCGGTGACCTTGCCGCTGACTACGCGGAAATAGCTGATTTCACCTACATGCTGTTCTATCGAGCTCTTGAAGACGAAGAGTATCGTCGGACCTGCCGGGTCTGCCGGTATGTCGTTCCCCTCGGTATCCGTCATGGGAGGACGCTGGTCGGGGTTCGGTGCGACCTTGATGATGAACTCCATGATGCGCTTCGTGCCGATGTCCCTTTTCGCCGAGGCGCAGAAGATGGGCATCCAGTCGCGGTTGGCGATACCCATGCCGAGTCCCTTGCGGATTTCGTCGGGTTCGAGGTCGCCCTTTTCGAAATAGGTGTCCATCAGAGTTTCGTCGTTTTCCGCTGCGCTTCCAGCAGTGCCTGATGCAGTTCTGCGGCCCTTTCGGCATGTTCGGCCGGTATGGGCAACTCTTCGCGCGTGCCGTTGTCGTCCTTGAAGCGGAACATCTTCATGAGCAGTACGTCGATGAAGGCATCGAAGCCGGGGCCCGGGTTGACCGGATACTGTACGACAATCGGTTTCACTTTCGAGAAAGAGGCGATGCTCTCCAGGGTTCCCTCCCAGTTGGCCTTCTCGCTGTCGAGCCTGGTTTATCACGCCGACCAGCGGGACGTTGTATGTCTTCGCATAACGCGACTGTATCTCGCTCCCCACTTCGAAACCGTTCTGCGCATTGAACAGCATCAGTCCGACATCGGCCACCTTGAACGCCGCGAAAAGGCCGCCGCTGAAGTCGTCGGAACCGGGAGCGTCTATGATGTTCAGGCCTTGTGGTTCATGAACTCCGTGTAGAGTATCGTGGAGTAGATGCTTCGCCGGTTGGAGTGTTCGAGGTCCGTGTTGTCGGAGAGGGTGTTTTCGTTCTCTATGCTGCCCCTGCGGTCAATGACTTTTCCTTCGAAAGCCATCGCCTCAGCAAAGGTAGTCTTCCCCGAGCCGGGGGCGCCGAGCAGGACCACGTTTTTAATCTCTGAAGTTTGATAGTTTTTCATGCGCCGTTTATTATTAGGTTAATGATTCGCAACTGACATATCCCTTCCTCCGGCAGGCTGGCCTGCCGTTTCGCGTGCGCCGCCCGGCGGCCCGTAACGGCCTTCATTCCGGCGGCGGAGATATATCGACCCTAAATATAGGAAAACGCCGGAAGAAAACAAAGCGACGGTTGCCTAAATCATCAATAATTGTCATGTGCTCCGGCTGCGGAGGATGTCCTCCGTGTGGTTGTCCGCTTTCGGTCCGTGCGGCCGGTCTCCTCGCAGCGGGCCGGAAACATCGGGTATCCGCTGTGATACTTCGACGAATATTCCTATTTTTGCCCCGGTTACTGAAGGTCACTTTACACGGGAAAATCATGGTAAGGGCGGTATTTTTCGATATAGACGGTACGTTGGTGAGTTTCAAGACGCACAGGATGCCCGAGAGCACCCGAAAGGCGCTGGAGGCGCTCCGCGGGCAGGGGATGAAGCTATTCATCTCCACGGGTCGGCACGAACTGCTCATCGACAACGTGGACAAATCCCTGTTCGATGGCATCGTGTCGCTCAACGGACAGTGCGTGCGGATAGGAGATGAGGTCATACATACCAATGCCATGCCTGTCGAAGATGTCCGTGCCGCGGTAGCCTTCGTCCGGAAGCACGGGGTGGCTACCATATTCGAGGGGTGGATTTCATACGGATGAATACGGTGACGGATATGGCCCGCGAAGGGGCGGCCCCTTATCAACCTGGACCTGCCCGAACCGGCCGATATTTCCGACATTCCGAACCATCCCATCCTGCAGCTCATCTTTTTCGGGAATACCGAGCAGGAAGAGGCCGTGCTGCGCGGTATGCCCGCGTGCGAGGCTACGCGCTGGACGCATCTGCTCTGCGACATCATTCCCCGCGGAGGCGGCAAACATATCGGTATCCAAAAGGTTCTTGACCATTACGGGTTTGCCAGGGAGGAGTGTATGGCGTTCGGCGACGGCGACAACGACATTACCATGCTCCGCTATGCCGGAATCGGTGTCGCCATGGGAAATGCCGATGCGGCGGTAAAGGCCGCGGCGGATTATGTGACTACCGGTACGGATGCTTCGGGCATTGCCAAAGCCCTCCGTCATTTCGGGATGCTGTAATTATTATTAATAAGGTATGCCCCGTGTCGGCCGTTGTGGTTTTCGGCTGCATTCCGGGGCATCTCCTGCGGGCGGGCGGTGTATGCGGTCGCTCTCGGTTCATTTTATCAGTCCGTATTGCCGGAAGCTGTATGAAGAACCGTCGGCGATGATGATATGGTCAACGAGGCCGATATCGAAGAGTGCTGCCGCGTCGCCGATGCGTTTGGTGATGGATATGTCTTCGGGACTCGGTGCGGCCACGCCCGAAGGGTGGTTGTGGACGATGATGAGGGAGGAGGCGAGTACCTCCACCGCGCGTTTCACGATGAGTTTGTAATCCACTACCAGGGCCGTGACTCCGCCCTGGCTCACGCGCATCTTTTCGATTACGCCGTTCGCGGAAGAGAGGTAGAGTGCCCACATCTCTTCGTGCGGCAGCCGGGCGAGGAGCGGGGCGAAAAGCGCCGTTACGTCGTCCTTGGTGCGGATGGAAGCCGGAGCGGCGGCCTCCTGTCTGTGCAGGCGCCCGGCGAGTTCGAAAACCGCTGTCAAGACCGCGGCCCGTTTAACGCCGATGCCTTCGGTCATGCGCAGGCGCGTCATGTCGGCCCGGGCCATGGCCGGCAGCGAACCGTCGTAGGCATCGAGAATGCGGCCGGCGGTCTCCACGGCGCTGTATCCCGCGCTGCCTTCGCCCAATATGATGCTCAGCAGCTCCCGGTCGGAGAGCGACTGCACTCCGCGGGAGACGAGTTTCTCACGTACCTCCCTGTCAGTTAACTTTTCCATCTCCGGAGGTGTATCGTTCGAAACTCATGTCGATGGTGTCCATGAAGAAGTCGCCGATGTCGTCGTTGCCCACTATCTGGGTGACGGCCCATGCGGCTTTCTGTTCCGCCTCCTTTTTGGAGCTGCCCGTTCCGTGGCCCAGTTCGATGCCGTCGATGATGATTTTCGAGAGGAACCGGGGGTTCCGCATGGTAGACTCTTCGTCCGAGGCGGTGTTGAAGTGGATGGAGCGTTTGCTTTTCTGGCACCACTCTATCAGACGGCTCTTGAAATCGACTTCGGTGGTGGTGATGTCGCTCAAGTCGACATACCGGCGCAATACCCCGTTGATGACGAAACGGTTGGCGAAATCGTACCCCTTGTCAAGATAGACCGCTCCGACAAGGGCTTCGAAAGCGTTGCCGTTGAGGTGTTTGTGACTGTACGTCCCGTTAAAGTTGGCGACGATGTACTTGTCTATTCCCATTCTGGACGAGATGTCGTCCAGGGAGGCGCGGCTGACGATGCGCGAGCGCATCTGTGTCAGGAACCCTTCCGTCTGTTCCGGATATTCGATAAAGAGGAAGTCGGAGACGATGGTTTCCAGAACCGCATCGCCGAGGAATTCGAGCCTTTCATTGTTGGCGGGGTTCCCGTCCGGCAGCATGACCGATGCGGAGCGGTGTATCAGTGCGAGTTTGTAGAGGTCGATGTTGTCGGGAGTGATGCCCAGCAGGTTGTGTACGACGGCGTAGAACTCCCGGTCTTTGCCGAAGTGTTTCCTGCATGTCCTTTTCAGATAGTCGAACATAAAGCGGTTGAAGATGAGATGCGCCGCGGTTTTCCATCTCTTCCGGACTGCGTGTGTAAAAAATCCCCATAAGAACCGTCGGCGG
>VOFD01001516.1_pt1 | contig 18956 bp, 43 predicted proteins | sample 5384101 | NCBI WGS metagenome assembly VOFD01 (sample SAMN12384723, study PRJNA508395) | human gut metagenome | isolation source: healthy gut C | host: Homo sapiens
AGTCAAGAGATTAGTCAGCAATAGACCAATGGCTCATGGTTCTAAATTCCATTGTCATCGTGGTTCTAACGGTGTTTTTCACCAAGGTATTCAAGGGAAAAAGGAATGCCTGGACACATGGGTAGCGTAAAGCGTTGCCAACTCAGAATCTTGAGGCTGTAAGAGTTGACGCAGATAAGAACTTCACTGTTAATCATAGGGCGCAGTTCCAGAGCTAAGAAAGCCTCATTACAGCAAAAGAGACCACAAAATCTGGTAACAGCAAAGTAAGAAAGGAGTGAACTCTACGATGGCCAACGTAGCTTCGTATAACATGAAGCGTGTTAGTCGACAAGATCGATAATGATTCCATTTTCGGCGTAGAAAATTAATGAGCATTAGTTCATATGGTTGTTCTGCGCTTGCAACAAACGTCAGGGAACTCAGAAATAAGACATCGTTCTGAAGTTCGTGGCGGAAGAAAACCATGGAGATATGGAACGGACATGCACGTCAGGTTCACAAGATCTCCACAGTGGATGGTGGTGGAGTTGTTTTCGCTCTTACTCTGGGAGATTACCTTGTCAAGATGAACAAGAAAGAGAAGAGAGGAGTATTTGTCTGTCTTTACATCAAGAGTTGTTGAGAAAATTTCGTTATTAGATTATCTTAAGTTTGATGAGATTAAGACAAAGAAATTCAGATGTATTAAAATGTTGAGAAGGCACTTGTGAGTTCTTTATGGTGGAGTGTTAATGCTTGGAAATTGTTGCAGTTTCAGCAATGAGTTAACGTATTGATGTATTAATTGAACTGTTGTGTTTCGGGTGTTGAAATTAGCGAGTGGTATGTGCATAATGGCAAACGTACAGTACTATGATGTAATCCTCAAACCAGTAACGAGAAGAGGATGAACGCAATGGCTGAGAAGTTGTCACACATTCCTCGTGTTCTACCCGGATGCAAACAAAGACTCGCGACTCAAAGCTAGTTGGTAGCGTCGAAAGGAGAAACAAAATGGCGTTATCTAAGTAGAAGGAGGGTACACAATGGCACGTTCATTAAAAAAGGGACCATTTGCAGACGAGCATCTGCTTAAAAAATTGAAGCAATGAATGAGTCCGGTGACAAGCAGGTCATTAAAACATGGTCACGTCGTTCTACAATCTTTCCGCAGATGGTTGGACACACAATTGCTGTTCATGATGGCAGAAAGCATGTACCTGTATATATAACAGAGGATATGGTAGGACACAAGCTCGGCGAGTTCGTTATGACAAGAACTTACAGAGGTCATGGTAAAGACGAGAAAAAGGGTAAAAAGATAAATCCAGATAGGTATTGAAAGGAGGTTACATCCATGGCAAAGGGACATAGATCTCAGATAAAGAGAGATAGAAATAGCGAAACAAAGGGACACAAGACCATCTGCAAAGCTTTCTTATGCAAGAATTTCAGTGCAGAAGGCATGTTTCGTTTTAGATGCCATAAGAGGTAAAGGATGTAGAGACAGCACTTGGAATACTGGCATATAATCCGAGATACGGCTCAAGCATTATTAAGAAGCTTTTGGAGTCAGCTATTGCAAATGCAGAGAATAATAACGGAATGAATCCGGATAACCTTTATATAGAGGAATGCTATGCTAATAAAGGACCGACAATGAAGAGAATCAGACCAAGAGCACGTGGTACAGCTTATCGTATAGAAAAGAGAATGAGCCATATCACAATCGTGTTGAATGAAAGATAAGGAGGGCTATCATGGGACAGAAAGTTAATCCTCACGGCTTAAGAGTCGGCGTCATCAAGGACTGGGACTCAAGATGGTATGCAGAAGAAGATTTTGCAGATAATCTTGCCGAAGATTACAAAATAAGAGAGTTTTTAAAGAAAAAAATTATATAACTCAGGTGTCGCTAAGATTGAGATCGAAAGATCTTCAGACCGTGTTAAAATCATAATTCACACAGCTAAGCCTGGTGTGGTTATCGGAAAAGGCGGTTCAGAGATAGAGAAGCTTAAGAAGGAGCTTGCAGGTTACACAACCAAGAAAGTTTTAGTAGACATCAAAGAAGTTAAGAAGCCGGATAATGATGCACAGCTCGTTGCTGAGAATATTGCTCTTCAGCTTGAAAAGCGTATATCATTCCGTAGAGCTATGAAGCAGGCTATGGGAAGAGCTATGAAGAGTGGAGCAAAGGGAATTAAGACCGCTGTTTCAGGTCGTCTCGGCGGTGCTGATATGGCTCGTACAGAGTATTACAGCGAGGGAACAATTCCTCTTCAGACACTTCGTGCAAATATTGATTATGGTTTTAGTGAAGCTGACACAACCTATGGTAAGATTGGTGTTAAAGTATGGGTTTACCATGGTGAAATTCTTCCAACCAAGAGCGGTAACAAAAAGGAAGGGAGCGATAAATAATGTTAATGCCTAAAGAGTTAAACGTCGTAAAAGCAGTTTCGTGGCAGAATGACTGGCAAGGCTACAAGAGGTAATAAGATTACTTACGGTGAATATGGTATTGTAGCACTTGAACCGGCATGGATTAAGTCAAATCAGATCGAAGCAGCCCGTATTGCCATGACACGTTACATTAAGCGTGGTGGTAAAGTATGGATTAAGATATGCCCTGATAAGCCGGTAACAGCTAAGCCTGCTGAGACTCGAATGGGTTCCGGAAAAGGAGCGCTTGAGTATTGGGTAGCTGTAGTTAAACCGGGACGTGTGTTATTTGAGATTTCCGGAGTATCAGAGGAAACCGCAAAGGAAGCGTTAAGGCTTGCAACACATAAGTTGCCTGTTAAATGTAAAATCGTTTCCCGTGCAGACTTAGAAGGAGGTGCGGGCAGTGAAAACTAAGGATTTATTAAGTGGACTTAGAGGTAAGTCGGTTGAAGAACTGAATGAGGATTTAGTAGCTGCTAAAAAGGAGTTATTTAACTTGAGATTCCAGAACGCAACTAACCAGTTGGATAATACCAGCAGGATTAAAGAGGTAAGAAAGCAGAGCAAGAATCCAGACTGTTATCTCTGAAATGAAGGCTGTTGACTGATTGGTAAGAAAGGAGGAATTCAGTCGTGGAAGAGAGAAATCTTAGAAAAGTGCGTACCGGTAAGGTAATAAGCAATAAGATGGACAAAACTATTGTTGTAGCAGTAGTTGATAACGTAAAGCATCCACTTTACAACAAGATTGTAAAGAGAACTTATAAATTGAAGGCTCATGACGAGAACAATGAATGTGGTATCGGTGACAGAGTCAGAGTTATGGAAACCAGACCTTTATCAAAGACAAAGAGATGGAGACTGGTAGAGATCATTGAAAAGGCTAAATAATTTAGCGGATAAAGATGGAGGTTAGATTATGGTACAGCAGGAATCAAGACTTAAAGTAGCAGATAACACTGGTGCAAAAGAACTTCTCTGTATCCGTGTACTGGGTGGCTCAACCAGAAGATATGCGGGAGTTGGAGATATAATCGTTGCTGCGGTTAAAGACGCAACACCAGGCGGCGTTGTTAAAAAAGGCGATGTTGTAAAAGCAGTTGTTGTTCGTACTGTAAAAGGTACAAAGCGTCCGGATGGTTCATACATCAGGTTTGATGAAAATGCTGCGGTAATAATAAAAGATGACAAGAATCCAAGAGGAACACGTATATTTGGACCGGTAGCCAGAGAATTGAGATAAGCAGTTTATGAAAATCGTCTCATTAGCACCGGAAGTATTATAGGAGGTGCTAAGACATGGCAATGAACAAAATTAAAAAAGGCGATACAGTTAAAGTTATTACCGGAAAAATAAAGGTAAAGAAGGAAAGGTTATCGCTGTTAAGAACGGAAAAGTTACGGTAGAAGGCGTAAAAATGGTAACAAAGCATACCAAGCCTAGCCAGACAAACCAAATGGCGGTATCGTTCATCAGGAAGCAGCTTTTGACGTATCTAACGTTATGTATGTCAGCAAAGGAAAGCCTAGCAGGGTTGGATTTAAGTTTGTTGACGGTAAGAAAGTTCGTTATGCAAAAGCAACCGGTGAGGTTATTGACTAATAGTGAGAGGAGGTACGTAAAGTGTCACGATTAAAAGAAAAAGTATTTAAATGAAATAGTTGATACAATGACTAAGAAATTTGGTTATACCAATGTTTTACAGGTACCAAAATTAGATAAAATCGTTATTAACATGGGCGTTGGAGAAGCTAAAGAGAATTCTAAGATTCTTGATTCTGCAATGAGTGACCTTGAGATTATTTCAGGTCAGAAACCTGTTACAACTAAAGCAAAGAATTCAGTTGCAAACTTCAAGATAAGAGAAGGAATGCCTATCGGATGTAAGGTTACACTTCGTGGCGAAAAAGATGTACGATTTCGCTGACCGTCTTATCAATCTTGCCCTTCCTCGTGTACGTGACTTCAGAGGAGTTAATCCGAATGCATTTGACGGAAGAGGTAATTATGCTTTAGGAATTAAGGAACAGCTTATTTTCCCTGAAATTGAATATGATAAGATTGATAAAGTAAGAGGAATGGATGTTATATTTGTAACTACTGCTAAGACAGACGAAGAGGCACGTGAACTCCTTACTGAGTTCGGCATGCCGTTCAAAAAATAGTTAGGAGGGAAATTCATGGCTAAAAAGTCTATGAAAATCAAGCAGCAGCGCCCGGCTAAATTCTCAACCAGAGAATACAATCGTTGCAGAATATGTGGTCGTCCGCATGCTTATTTAAGAAAATACGGAATATGCAGAATATGTTTCCGTGAATTAGCATACAAAGGACAGATTCCTGGCGTTAAGAAAGCAAGCTGGTAAAGAGGATATATCGGAAGGAGGCAAATGAAATGACAATGAGTGATCCTATTGCAGATATGCTTACAAGAATTCGTAATGCAAATACTGCAAAGCATGATACAGTTGATATACCTGCTTCAAAGATGAAGATTTCAATAGCTGAGATTCTTTATAAAGAAGGTTATATTAAGAATTTTGATTTAGTAGATGTGGATGGTTTCAAATCAATTCATATCACTTTAAAATATGGTGCAGACAAGAATGAAAAGGTTATATCAGGTTTGAAGAGAATATCAAAGCCTGGACTCAGAGTATATGCTAACACAGAAGAACTTCCTAGCGTACTTGGAGGATATGGTATAGCTATCATTTCTACTAATAAGGGTGTCATGACTGATAAACAGGCAAGAAAAGAAAATGTTGGCGGAGAGGTATTAGCATTTATTTGGTAATACATGCACAATAAAGAATGGAGGTAAGGCGAAATGTCACGTATCGGAAAAATGCCTATCGCGATACCTGCAGGAGTAACTGTAGATATTGCAGAAAATAATAAGGTGACAGTAAAAGGACCAAAGGGAACACTTGAAAGAGTATTGCCTGCGGAAATGAAAATTGAAAAAGACGGAGACGAGATCAAAGTTTCCCGTCCAAATGACTTGAAGAAAATGAAATCTCTGCATGGTTTGACCAGAACATTGATCTACAAATGATCGTAGGTGTAACAGAAGGTTACTCTAAGACATTGGAAGTAAACGGTGTTGGTTACAGAGCTGTAAAGCAGGGTAAAAAATTAGTATTATCTCTTGGATATTCTCATCCTGTAGAAATGGAAGATCCAGAAGGATTGGAAGTAACTGTGGATGGTCAGAACACGATTATCGTTAAGGGAATTGATAAAGAAAAAGTTGGCCAATATGCTGCTGAGATCAGAGAGAAGAGAGCACCGGAGCCATATAAAGGCAAAGGTATTAAGTACTCTGATGAAGTGATCAGACGTAAAGTTGGTAAGACTGGTAAGAAATAAGAAAGGAGTGAAAAATAGAATGGTTAGTAAAGTAAAAATAGAAGCGAAGTTCGCGTAAACAAACACAGAAGATTACGTAGCCGTCTGTCCGGAACTCCCGCAGAGAGACCACGTTTGGCAGTATTTAGAAGCAACAATCATATGTATGCACAGGTAATTGATGATGTTGCCGGCAATACAATCGTTTCTGCCTCTACTCTTCAGAGTGAAGTAAAAGAAGGCCTGGAGAAAACGAATAATGTTGAAGCTGCAGCAAAACTTGGTGAAGTTATCGCAAAGAAAGCTTTGGATAATGGAATCAACGAAGTCGTATTTGACCGTGGCGGTTACATTTATCAGGGAAAAGTTAAGGCATTAGCAGATGCAGCTAGAGAAGCTGGTCTTCAATTCTAAACAAGGAGGAAAACTCATGAAACGTGAAATTATTGATGCTAGTCAGTTTGAATTAGAAGATAATGTAGTATCAATTAAACGTGTTACCAAAGGTTGTTAAAGGTGGTCGTAACTTCAGATTTACCGCATTGGTAGTAGTAGGTGACGGCAACGGACACGTTGGAGCAGGTTTAGGGAAAAGCAATGGAAATTCCGGAAGCAATTCGCAAAGGAAAAGAAGATGCTATGAAGAAACTCATCGAAGTACCAATCGATGAGAATGGAAGTATTCCACATGACTTCATCGGAAAATTCGGCAGTGCTGAAGTTCTTATGAAGAAGTCTCCAGAAGGTACAGGAATCATCGCTGGTGGTCCGGCGCGTGCCGTATTGGATCTTGCAGGATACAAAAATATCCGTACAAAGTCTTTGGGATCCCGTAACAAACAGAACGTTGTACTTGCAACGATCGCTGGTTTGAGCGAGCTCAAGACACCGGAAGAAGTAGCAAAACTTCGCGGACTTTCCGTAGAAGAAGTGTTAGGTTAGGAGGTACATTTTTTTCATGGCTGGAAAATTGAAAATCACATTAACAAAATCTACCATTGGTGCCATTCCTAAACATGTAAAACAGTTGAGGCTCTTGGTCTCAGAAAGCTCAACAAAACAGTTGAGATGCCTGATAACGATGCAGTTAGAGGAATGATTCAGCAAGTTAGACACTTGGTTAAAGTAGAAGAAATCTAATATAAGGAGGTGCCATAAATGAATTTATCAGAATTAAAACCTGCAGCAGGTTCCAAACACGCGATGAATTCCGTCGTGGACGTGGACATGGTTCAGGAAATGGTAAAACTGCCGGAAAAGGTCATAAAGGACAGAAAGCACGTTCTGGAGCACCTAGACCAGGTTTCGAAGGTGGTCAGCTGCCACTGTACAGAAGACTGCCTAAGAGAGGTTTTACAAATATCAATAGTAAAGACATTGTTGCTATCGGACTTGACCGTCTCAATGCATTCGAAGATGGCGCGGAAGTAACAGTTGAAACTCTTATGGATAAAGGGATTGTCAATAATCCTAGAGATGGAGTCAAAATTCTTGGAAATGGAGAATTAACCAAAAAGCTTACAGTTAAAGTAAACGCATTCAGTAAGAGTGCTGTTGAAAAAATTGAAGCAGTTGGTGGAAAAGCAGAGGTGATCTAATGCTTGAAACGATAAGAAATGCGTTTAAGACGAAAGAGATCCGAAACAAACTTTTGTTTGTATTTTGGGATGCTTATCATCGTCCGGATCGGATGTAACATTCCGCTTCCGGGCGTAAATACAAATGTTATCCAGAATTTGTTTGATAACAATCAGGCTTTGAACTTCCTCGATGTTATGACCGGTGGATCCTTTACAAGAATGTCCATCTTTGCATTGAACATCACACCGTACATCACGGCATCCATCATTGTACAGCTTCTTACCATCGCAATTCCGCGTTTGGAAGAATTGCAGAAAGATGGAGAAGACGGAAGAAAGAAGATCAACGAGTACACAAGATATCTTTCTATCGTACTTGCTTTGGTCGAAGGTCTTGCTATCGTTATCGGATTCCGTAATCAGGGATTCTTTACGGAAGCTGGATACACATCTGTGATTATTTCCGTTGTCGCTTTGACAGCAGGAGCTGCATTCCTTATGTGGCTTGGTGAGGAAATTACAGAAAAAGGTATTGGAAATGGTATTTCCATTATCTTGTTGATCAACATTGTTGCACGTATTCCTAGTGATCTGATCTCTTTGTATAATCAGTTCATCAAGAGCGCAGCAAATGTCACGAACCGAATTCTTGCAGCAGTGATCATTCTTGTTCTGATCGTTGCCATGTTTGCATTTATCGTATGGCTTCAGGATGGCGAGAGAAAAATCCCTGTACAGTATGCAAAAGAAAATGCAGGGACGGAAAATGTTTGGCGGTCAGTCCAGCCATATTCCGTTGAAAGTAAATACAGCCGGCGTTATCCCGGTTATCTTTGCAAGTTCTATGTTACAGCTTCCAGTTGTCATTGCCAGTTTTGCAGGTGTGAAACCGGCATCCGGAGAAGGAGCATCCTTGATCCAGAAATTCCTCAAGGTCTGCAATCAGAGCGACTGGTGTAATATTAGTTCGTGGGGTGATTTCAAATATACATTAGGATTACTCGTATATATCGCATTGGTAATCTTTTTTGCATATTTCTATACCTCAGTAACATTTAATCCGCTTGAAATTTCAAACAATATGAAAAAGCAGGGTGGATTTATTCCGGTATTCGTCCCGGAAACCAACAACCGATTATCTTACCAATGTACTCAACAGCATTATTTTTTTATCGGTGCTGTCGCAATGGTTATCGTATGTGTGCTTCCAATCGTCTTCTCAGGTGTGTTCGGAGCAAACGTATCCTTTACCGGTACATCTTTGATCATCATTGTTGGGGTTGTTATTGAAACATTGAAACAGCTTGAATCCCAGATGTTAGTCCGTAATTATAAAGGATTCTTGGGAAATTGATGATAGGATAAAAGGCAATCGACCTGCGGAAATTTATTTTCGTATGGTCGCTTACCTTTTTTGCATTGAAATGAAAAGGAGAATGGCTATGAAAATTGTTATGCTTGGTGCTCCTGGTGCCGGAAAAGGTACGCAGGCAAAAATGATTTCGAAAAATACGGTATTCCACACATTTCCACCGGAGATATCTTCCGTGCAAATATCAAAGAGAATACAGAACTTGGACAGAAGGCAAAAAACATATATGGATAAAGGACTTCTTGTACCGGATGAATTGGTCGTTGACCTTGTAGTAGACCGTCTGGCACAGGATGATGCAAAAAAGGATATGTACTCGATGGATTCCCACGTACGATTCCACAGGCAGAAGCATTGACAGAGGCATTGGCAAAAATTGGAGAAAAAATGGATTATGCCATCAATGTAGAAGTTCCGGATGAGAACATCATTGATCGTATGTCAGGAAGACGTGCCTGCGTAGCATGTGGAGGAACCTATCATATTAAATATAATCCAACCAAAAAAGAAGGAATTTGTGACGCATGTGGCGGCGAGCTCATTCTTCGTGATGATGACAAGCCGGAAACCGTAAAACAGCGTTTGGAAGTATATCATACACAGACGCAGCCTTTGATTGATTATTATACCAAAGAAGGAATCTTGAAAGAGGTTGACGGAACACAGGATCTGCAGAAAGTATTTGATGATATCACAGCGATCCTTGGCTGATCCGCAGACAAAGCAGAGTGAAATGACATGCGTAGAAGAAAAGAAAGAATAACAATCAAGTCAGAAGAAGAAATCCGGCTCATGCGTGAAGCCGGAAAGATTCTGGCAGAAGTTCACAACAGATTGGGTGAAATCATTGAACCGGGCATCTCTACACAGGAGATTGACCGGAAAGGAGAAGAATGGATCCGCGAGTTCGGATGCATTCCCTCTTTCCTAAATTATGAAGGATATCCGGCTTCCATCTGTGTATCGCTTGATGATGAAGTGGTACATGGGATTCCATCGAAAGAAAATGTCATTCTTCGGGAAGGAGACATCGTGAGCCTGGACGCAGGCGTGATCTACCGCGGATATCATTCGGATGCTGCAAGAACTTATGCTGTCGGCAAAATATCAGAAAACGATCAAAAACTGATCGAGGTGACAAAGCAGAGTTTTTTTTGAAGGAATAAAATATGCCGTTGCCGGCGGACATTTATACGATATTTCTGCAGCAATCCAGAAATTTGTGGAGGAAAATGGATTTTCCATCGTTCGCGATCTGGTGGGACATGGAATTGGAAGACGGCTTCACGAGGAGCCGGAAGTACCGGAATTTCAAGCCGAGATTTGGGCATGGTCCCGTACTGAAGCCCGGAATGACACTTGCCATCGAACCGATGGTAAATGCCGGAGACTGGCCGGTCTGGTTTCTAGACGACGGCTGGACGGTAGTGACACAGGACGGCGAAAATTCGGCGCATTATGAGAACACCATCTATATCCGTAAGGATGGCGAACCAGAAATTTTATCATTGTAAATAGGTGCCACGGAAATGGCACGAAAAAGGAGAGTAATGGTATGTCAAAAGCAGACGTAATTGAAATTGAAGGAACTGTTGTTGAAAAACTGCCAAATGCAATGTTTCAGGTAGAACTTGAAAACGGACATAAAGTATTGGCACATATCAGCGGAAAACTCCGGATGAACTTCATCCGTATTCTGCCTGGTGACAAAGTAACATTGGAATTGTCTCCCTATGATCTGACAAAAGGAAGAATTGTTTGAGAGATAAATAAAAAAGTGCTTGCATTCCTTTGTGATTTATGTTATAGTTAGAAATGGATTTTCGTCTAAAGAGGGCTAAGTGCGCTCTGACAAGACTTTCCCCTAACCCAAGAAAGTCCGAAAAGATGGAAATTTATAGATACAAACATGTCAAAACATGTGAAAGGAGGTTATTACTGTGAAAGTAAGATCATCAGTAAAACCAATTTGCGAAAAAATGCAAAGTTATCAAAAGAAAGGGTCGTATCAGAGTCATCTGTGAGAACCCAAAACACAAACAAAGACAGGGCTAATAAATATATCTGAGAGACCTGAAGGTGACTTCGGGTTCTTTTCGTGCTTATATAATGTCTTGCTTTCTGTGTTACAGCGGACCCCGCAGGAATTGTAGATTCCACCGTCATTGCGGGAACTGTGATATCACAACGAAAAGCACTGCCGATGTTTCTCCGGTGATTCTTTGGAAAAAAAGAAAAACGGGTTCTTGGTCAGCAGAGTTGTTGTGATTTAAAGCGGCTATAGTGGATCGCACAAGATTCACGAAACAAACATTTTTTAAAATTTTAATGGAGGTGTAAAAGTACACATGGCTCGTATCAGTGGTGTAGATTTACCAAGAGAAAAACGTGTAGAAATAGGTCTTACCTATATTTATGGTATCGGTCTTGCAAGTTCAAAAAGAATTCTGAGCGAAGCAAACGTAGACCCGGACATTCGTTGTAAAGATTTGACCGACGACGATGTCGCTAAAATTCGTGACGTTATTGACAAGACTCAGGTTGTTGAGGGTGATCTTCGTAGAGAAGTTGCTTTGAACATCAAGAGATTACAGGAAATCGGATGTTATAGAGGTATCCGTCACAGAAAAGGACTTCCAGTTCGTGGTCAGAAGACAAAGACAAATGCTAGAACTCGAAAAGGTCCAAAACGTACAGTAGCAAATAAGAAGAAATAATATAGGAGGTTTTGTCAATGGCTAAGAAAGTTGCAAAAAAGTGACAAAAAGCGTGTTAAAAAGAATATTGACCGCGGACAAGCACATATTCAGTCATCTTTTAATAATACAATCGTAACACTGACCGACATGCAGGGGAAATGCAATTTCCTGGGCAAGTGCAGGTGGACTTGGATTCAGAGGATCTAAGAAAATCCACACCATATGCAGCACAGATGGCTGCAGAGACAGCAGCAAAAAGCTGCATTGCCTCATGGTTTGAAATCAGTAGAAGTAATGGTTAAGGGACCAGGTTCTGGTAGAGAAGCTGCAATCCGTGCAATTCAGGCTTGTGGAATTGAAGTAACAAGTATTCAGGATGTTAACACCAGTTCCTCACAATGGTTGTAGACCACCAAAACGTAGAAGAGAATTATAGGAGGTATTAAAATGGCTAGAGATATGACGCCTGTTCTGAAAAAGATGTAGATCTCTTGACCTTGATCCAATTATATTTGGGAATCGACAAGAAATCAAATAGAAACGCAAGAAGCGGAAGAAAATTAAGCGAATATGGAATGCAGTTGAGAGAGAAGCAGAAAGCGAAATTCATCTACGGTGTCTCGAGAAACCTTTCCGTAACTACTACGCAAAAGGCTCAGAAGTTGAAATATGGTACAACCGGTGAAAACCTTATGATTCTCCTTGAGTTGAGACTTGACAACGTTATGTTCCGTCTTGGCTATGGAGAACAAGAAAAAAGAAGCACGTCAGATCGTAGATCATAAAGCATGTGCTTGTAAATGGTAAACCAGTTAATATCCCATCTTATCAGTTGAAAGCTGGAGATGTAATTGAAATCAAAGAAAAATTTAAAGGAGCTCAGAGATATAAAGACATTCTTGAAGTTACAGGCGCAAGATTAGTTCCTGAATGGTTGAAGGCTGACCATGAAAATCTTTCTGGAACAGTTAAAGAGGTTCCTACAAGAGCAGAGATTGATGTTCCTGTAAACGAAGTGCTTATTGTCGAGTTGTACTCTAAGTAATTAAGTAAACCCAAAAAGGAGGGTCCTAGAGTGTTTGAATTTGAAAACCGAGAATTGAAATTGCGGAAATTTCTGAAGATAAGAAATATGGACGTTTTGTAGTAGAACCACTTGAAAGAGGATACGGTACAACTTTGGGTAATTCTTTAAGAAGAATCATGCTTTCATCTTTACCTGGCACAGCTGTTAGCCAGATTAAAATTGATGGCGTTGTACATGAGTTCAGTGCTATCCCTGGTGTCAAAGAAGACGTTACGGAGATTGTAATGAACATTAAGAACCTTGCAATTAAGAATCACAGCGATAACCTCAATGAGACAAAAACCATGTACATTGATGCTAATGGCGAAGGGTGTTATCACAGCAGCGGATATCAAATGTGACTCTGATCTTGAGATCATCAACAAAGATCAAGTCATTGCTACATTGAACGGTGGAGCTGAGACAGCAAACTTTATATTGAAATGACAGTAACAAGCGGTCGTGGATATGTAAGTTCGGACAGAAATAAAGAGGGATGACATGCCAATTGATGTAATTCCGATTGATTCTATCTACACTCCGATTGAGCGAGTAAATATTAAATTGAAAATACCCGTGTTGGTCAGATTACAGATTTTGATAAATTGACATTGGATGTATATACAAATGGAACATCTGGATCCGGATGAAGCAGTCAGCCTTGCAGCTAAGGTTATGAGTGAGCATCTGAATACCTTTATCGATCTGTCAGAGAAAGCGTCGTATGGCAGAAGTAATCGTAGAGAAAGAGGAAGACGATTCTGTGAAAGTTCTTGAACTCAGCATTGATGAGTTGGAATTGTCTGTTCGTTCTTATAACTGTCTGAAGAGAGCAGGAATTAATACGGTGGAGGAACTCACCAATAAGACAGCCGATGACATGATGAAAGTACGTAACCTGGGACGTAAGTCTTTGGAAGAAGTGCTTGCTAAGTTGAAAGAACTTGGATTGTCATTGCGTGAAAATGTTGATTAAATAAATATTCAAGGAGGACATGAAAATGGCAGGTTATAGAAAGCTTGGAAGGACATCCAGCCAGAGAAAAGCTTTTGCTTCGTAACCAGGTGACAAACCTTCTTTATCATGGAAAAATCGTTACCACAGAAGCAAAAAGCCAAAGAAATCCGCAGAATTGCTGAGCACATGATCGCGCTTGGTGTTCGCGAAAAAGATAACGTTGAGACTGTTACTGTCAAGGCTAAAGTTGCCCAGAAGAAAAGATAAAGATGGTAAGAGAGTAAAGAAAGTAGTAGATGGAAAGAAAGTTACTGTTTTTGATGAAGTAGATAAAGAAATCACGTATCATCAAAATCGGACCACGTAAGGGCGACGCAGCTATGGAAGTTGTTATTGAATTAGTATAAGAACACGTTTATGTGTAAAAAGAGAGCGATATGGTTTTTACCGTATCGCTCTTTTAAAATAATCCAGGAGGTGCCATTGTGATATCAATACAGGATGTAGTGTATGAATATATACGCAGGGATGATGAAGAACAGGTGGTAGGCGTAGAACTGGCAGTCGACCATTTATCATTTGAGATAAACAAAGGGGAGTTTATCGCGGTGTTAGGTCACAATGGTTCCGGAAAGTCAACCCTTGCCAAATTGATCAATGCGATTTTAGTGCCGGGAGAGGGATGTATCGAAGTCGACGGAATCGATACGAGAAAACCGGAAATGGTATGGGAAATACGGCAGCGCGCCGGGATGGTATTTCAGAATCCGGACAACCAGATCGTGCATAATATTGTCGAGGAAGATGTGGGATTTGGACCGGAAAATCTGGGCGTACCGACAGCCGAAATCTGGGAACGTGTCAACGATTCCCTGAAAAAGTAGGGATGTATGAACATCGGAAAGAATCACCGAACAAACTTTCCGGCGGACAAAAACAGCGTGTGGCGATCGCCGGGGTATTGGCGATGAAGCCAAAATGTATCATATTTGATGAATCGACGGCGATGCTTGATCCGGTCGGAAGGCGGGAAGTATTGAAAGCGGTTCATGAGATTAATAAAAAAGGAAGAAATTACCATCTTATGGGTAACACATTATATGGATGAAGTGACCGAGGCAGACCGTGTACTCGTTATGAATCACGGGAAGGTCGCGATGCAGGGAACGCCAAAGCAGGTATTTGCGGAAGCAGAAAAACTGCAGGAATATCATCTTGCCGTGCCGCAGGTTACGGAACTGGCATTGGAACTGAGACGGCAGGGGATGGATATTCCGACGGATCTGATCACAGTAGATGAGTTTGTAAATTGTCTGGCAGAAAAACTCGCCTGACGAGGGAGGACGAAAATGGCTTTATTGTTAAATCATGTGGAACATGTATATGGAAAAAGGAACCGCGTTTGAAAAAGTAGCCCTCTATGACATCAATCTACAGATCAACGAGGGAGAATTTATCGGATTGATCGGACACACGGGTTCCGGAAAATCGACATTGATCCAGCATCTGAACGGACTATTGAAACCGACAGACGGCGGCGTGTATTACAATGGCGAAGACATCAATGAAAAAGGCTTTTCCAAGAAAAACTGCGTTCGAAAGTTGGAATCGTGTTCCAATATCCGGAGCAGCAGCTCTTTGAGACGACAGTGCTGGAAGATGTAAAATTTGGCCCGAAAAACCTTGGATTGGATAATTTGGAAATGGATATGCGCTCGTATGAGGCATTGAAGCAGGTTGGGATCGGCGAAGATCTGTTAGACGTCTCTCCCTTTGAGTTGTCAGGGGGACAAAAAGGCGTGTGGCGATCGCCGGAGTGCTTGCGATGCAGCCGGAAATCCTTATATTGGATGAACCGACCGCAGGATTGGATCCACAGGGAAAAGATGACATTCTGGATCTGATCGAAAAATTGCACCGGGAGAGGAAGATCACGGTGATCGTGGTTTCGCACAGCATGGAAGACATGGGGAAATATGCCGAGCGCCTGATCGTCATGGACAGCGGCTGTATCGCCTATGATGGCACACCGGAGAAAGTATTTTCCCACTACAAAGAACTGGAAAAAATCGGTATTCTTGCTCCGCAGGTGACGTATGTGGTAGAAGGACTGGCAAAAAAGGAATTCGCCTTCCCCACAATGCCATCAATGTAAAGCAGGCGGCAGATGCCATTCTGGCATATCGAAAAGGGGAGAGATAAATGTTACGAGATATTACGATAGGACAATATTATCCGGTGGAATCAAAGATTCACAGACTGGATCCACGCATGAAGATTATTGCGGTGATTTTGTATCTGATCTCCTTATTTTTGTTTCAGAATTTTGCCGGATATGCAGTAGTTACGGTGTTTCTTGGTGTGGTCATCGCGTACAGTCATGTGCCGCTCGGCTATATCACGAAAGGCCTGAAACCAATTTTGTTTTTGCTTTTATTTACGGCATGTTTCCATGTGTTTTTTTTACACAGGCAGGCGATGTGCTGTTTCAGTGGAAATTTATATCGATCACAAGCGGCGGCATTAAGCGGGGAGCATTTATGGCACTCCGGCTGACCTATCTTGTCATCGGTTCGTCGTTGCTGACTTACACAACGACACCGAATAAACTGACGGATGCTATCGAGGCACTTTTGAAACCGTTGGAAAAGATCAAAGTACCGGTGCATGACATCGCGATGATGATGTCGCTTGCATTGCGTTTTATCCCGATTCTGCTGGAAGAAGCCAACCGTATTATCCGTGCACAGAGTGCCAGAGGTGCGGATTTTGAAGAGGGAAAATTGATCGAACGGCTGAAGGGCATGGTTTCAATCCTCGTACCGCTTCTCGTCTCTGCAACGAAGCGAGCGTATGATCTTGCTCTTGCGATGGAGGCAAGATGTTACCGTGGCGGTGAGGGGCGTACGAAGATGAAACCGCCGAAATACCGGAAAGCAGACGGCCTTGCTATGGGGATCGTGGTACTATATATCATTATACTATTGATTGTGAGACATTTTTTTTGTAAAAGGAGTGGAATGATGCGCGTTCGATTAGTGGTAGCATATGATGGGACAAATTATCACGGGTGGCAGATCCAGAACAATGCCATTTCTGTGGAAGAAGTATTGCAAGAGGCACTCCGGGAACTTTTGCGCGAGCCGGTAGAACTGATCGGGGCGAGCCGGACTGACGCCGGTGTACATGCGCAGGGAAATGTGGCAGTATTCGATACAGATACCAGAATCCCGGCAGAAAAGATTGCGATCGCTGTCAATCAGAGGCTTCCGGAAGATATTCGTGTGATGAAATCTGAGCAGGTCGAAGAGACCTTTCATCCGCGCTATGCGGTCAGTGAGAAGACGTATGAGTATCGTATCAGCAATGTGCCGATCCAGCTTCCGACAGAACGTCTGTATTCATATTTTGTCTATCTTCCGTTAGATATCGAAAAAATGCACAAAGCGGCACAACTTTTTATCGGGGAACACGACTTTGCCGGATTCTTGCTCGGCAAAAAAGTCAGGTGCAGACGACGGTGCGGACAATTTACCGGTGTGAGGTCGAAAAATGGGACATCAGATCTGTATCCGTGTGACAGGAAGCGGATTTTTTGTATAACATGGTGCGGATCATTGCGGGGACACTTGTGGAAGTGGGACTTGGCAGACGGAAAATTTCTACGGTCGAAGAGGCGATAAGCAAGGCAGACCGGGCACTTGCGGACCGACAGCACCACCCGAAGGGCTGACATTAATAAAAAATTGATTATAAAGGAGATACCTATGAAATTCGATAAAAACAATGCTTACACAGATTTTGATTATGAAACAGCTGAAGAAATGCCGGATGCGCTTCCGCTCAATATCATCAGCGGAGGATGTCATCTGTATGGTTATCTTTTAAAACCCGGCATACAGTACGAAGGACCACACCCGGCAGTCGTGATGTTTCACGGATTTCCGGGATATACGACCAACAACGATCTGGAATATGCGCTGATGCGGATGGGCTGTGTAGTGATCCATGTAAACCACCGCGGTGCCTGGGGAAGTGAGGGAAATTATCTTTTTCCAATCTGGTGGATGACGCCGTCGCCATTACCAAATGGGCACACAACCCGGCGACAACGGATCAGTACAATATTGACCCGGAAGCGATTTTTCCTCGTCGGTCACAGCATGGGAGGCATGACAGTACTCAATGCTGCCGGGAAACTGGATTTCATCCGCGGTGTCGCAGCCATCGCGCCGTACGATCTCCAGGCAGCCTTTCAAAATGGCCTTGAAAAAGAATTATTTATCATGATCGAGGGCGAAGGCCAGTGTTCAAAATGACTTCGGCGAGCGAAGTATACGAAAATGCGCATTACCAAAGTGAGGCATATGCGGTCATCAATACATATGATCATTTAAAAGACCAAAATGTTTTGTTTATCGCAGCCCAAAAGATACGGTAGCACCGCCGGATATTATGATCCGGCCGCTTTATAACCGCTTGACAGATCAGCCGGGAAGTGGAAAATATTGTTACAAAGTTCTGCATACAAACCATGGACTCTGCGGACAGCGTACCGTCCTTTCCGATGTCCTTGGCAGCTGGATTGAGAAATCTCTGTAAAAACAAGGTAAAGTTTGATTTTCGAAACAAGATTTAGTTGACAAAAGTATGGTACAAGGAAGTAAAATAAACATATATTGTATCGTACTAAAAGAGGACGATCAAAAAGAGAAAGGAGTATAGTTTGATGAAAAACTATGTAAAGGCAATTGTAACTTTTATTTTTCTGATGGCTGCGGTAGCATTTGTACCGACAACGTCAGAGGCGGCATTGAGTACACCGACAAATCTGAGACAGACGAGGGCAACGGATAATTCTGTTGAATTTACTTGGGATACGGTGATTGGCGCATATGATTATTACACTTCCATTAGCGATGGTATGGCATGGAGTGAACCAGAACGAGCATGGGATATCAAGGAAAGTTATTCTAAGCTGTCCGCAGGTAGAACATACTATGTTAAAAGTATATGCCATTGATAAAAATGGAAATAAAGGTCCGGAATCTGCAGCATTTGAAGTAGTTACTGCTCCGGATGCAAGTCAAGTGCAGACAACGGTAACTGCAGTAACAGAAAATGCGATCAGTTTCAGCTGGACACCGGCAACAGGTGCAACTTCCTACGATATTACCAGCCGTTATGACAATATCGTACCAAACTTAAGTGTAACAACAACTTCTGCAACAGTTGGAAATCTTGCACCGGCAACCTGGTACGGATTTAACGTTGTAGCATGCCGTACTTCATCCAGTGGTTTTAAAGCTTCGGATAGTTATACTACAGTAACCTACACACAGACAGCAGGAACTTCTCTTCCTACTGGCAACACAGGCACAGTATTGACTGCACCGGCTACACCATCTACCTCTAATTTTGGTGTTTACACAGGAAGTGCTCCTGCGGGTACAATTACATTCCAGGCATCAGATCCAAATAGAACAGCAAACGGATATG
>VOFD01001591.1_pt1 | contig 18920 bp, 22 predicted proteins | sample 5384101 | NCBI WGS metagenome assembly VOFD01 (sample SAMN12384723, study PRJNA508395) | human gut metagenome | isolation source: healthy gut C | host: Homo sapiens
AACGCCGGAGGATGCGGGCAGGCAAGTTGACGGCTTTTCAGGGGAGGCGGTGGATGGGGCGTGTGTCACTTCCCGCCTTGCCGGGTGAATAGGATGAATTTCTTAGCTAGAAAGTTCCACGCCGTGGTGATGGCGGTGGTGAGTACCTTCGATAGCAGGTAGTGCATGTCGAGGCGGTCGGTGAACAGCCACATGAACAAAGCCGTGAGCAGCAAGCCCACCACGCCGATGGCCACGAACAGTACGATTTCGAACAGGCGGTTGTCGAAACGCCGCTGGTCAAATATCCAGTACACGCTGAGCAGGTAGGTGATGAGCAGCCCGGTGGCGAAGCTGAGCATGGACGACAGCAGGTAATGCACGTGCAGGCAGTCGGTGAGCACGTACAACAGCCCGAAGTCGGCCACGAAAGCCATGCCGCCCGATAGCCCGTAGCGCACCGCCTGTACCAGTAGGCTGTGGGTGGGGGCTTTAAGCAGGTTGTTCAGCCGTTTCCTCCACATGGGCCAGTTGCTTTTGGGCTTTCTCGCGGTCGAACCGCAGCAGGTACGTGTCCGGGTTCTTCAGGTGCCACACCACGGGGAACAGTTGCGGGTTGCGCTGGATGGCGGGATACAGGTAGCGGTAGGTCGAGCTGTAGCCCAGCTGCTCCAGTACGACAAATTCCACTCCCTGGTCAAGCAAGCCCCGGATGAGTTCGTCGGCATCCAGCGTGTACTTGTAGCGGGTGGCCACCATCCCCGGTGCGTAGTACGAGAACAGTTCCGGTTTGCGGCAGCAGCACACCGTGCCCTCGGGTGCTTGCTCCTGCATGGCCTTGGCAATGGCAAAGTAGTTGGCGTAGGCCGGGGGATAAGGCATCTTGGCCGCCTGGGCTTGCGCCTGCAAGGGCGAAAGCATCGGCAGTATCATCAGCAGGAAAGCATAGGGCAGCGCGGCGAGCCTGGTCTGCCACCGCCGTAGCAGTTGCCGCACGGCGGCATACACGCCCGCGTAGAAGCACAGGTAGATGAACGGGGCCACGGGCACCACGTAGCGCACGCCGTTGCCCCCGTGCCACAACATGAACAAGCCGATTTGCCCCACGAGGTAAGCCATGAGCCACCAGCGAAGGGGCTTGAACTGCCACGCCCCGTAGAAGACGCACGCCACCACGAACAGGCCGCCCACGACCGCCCAGAACGATGACGGTGCGGCGTAGTCTATCGGCAGGAAGGGAAACAGCAGGTCGCGGAAACCCTTGATGACCGTTTCGTCGAAGTTGTGGAGCATCTTCTCCACCAGGTCGCCTACGGAGGCCACCTGGGCGGCCTCGGGTCGCCAGGGGTTCACGGTCATGATGGTGCCGAAGTAGCGCGACTCGATGCCGTGCATGGCGTTGCGCACCGCCCACGGCACGTTGAGCAGCACCACGCCGCCCAACGACACGGCCGCCTGCCACCACTCCTTGCGCAGCAGGTAAAACACCAGCACGGCCAGCACCAGTGCCAAGCCCACCATGCGGGTGTAGTAGGCCGCCGTCGTGGCCAGGATGACCACGTAGAACCACGGCGAACGCCAGAAAGGCCGCTCCGCCTGCGTCTGCCGGTAGCAGGCGAAGAAGCACAAGGCGGTGCAGAAAAGGAACAGCATCTCCGACATCACGATGTTGGCAAAGTGCTGCACCTCGGGGCAGAACGCCACCAGCAGAGTGGCGGCAAACGGCAACGCCCGGTTGCCGCCCATGCGCGATGCGGCCATATATATAAGGAGCAGGGATGCCGCCAGCAGGATGCCGTTTAGGGCCTTGAGCACAATCAGGTTGTCGATGCCGAGCCACAGGAACACGGACAGGAAAGCCGAGTAGGCGGGCGGGAACTGGCTGGCGGGCACCCGCCCGTTGACGGTGAGCGAGGTGTAGCCCTCGCCCTCGGCCAGGCTGCGCGCCAAACTCAGGTAGGCGGCATTGTCGCCGTTGAGGTCGAGCTTGCTGTCGAAGGCGGAGACATAGACGATGCAGAACACGATGCCCGCCAAAAGGGGAAGCCAATAATTCTTCTTCATAATGCGTGTTTATTTGTCTGTAGCCGGTAGGAAAAGCCTTGAATGCGCCAGGTGCCACTTGCACAGGCGGTATTGGAGCGACACCCGCAGCACGCCCAGCCCGTACACGGCGCTCCGCCGCAGGTTGATGGACGAAGCGTCATCGAAATACAGGGTGGGGCAGGTAATTTCGCCTATCTCGTATCCGGCGTAGAATATCTGCGCCAGCATTTCGTTGTCGAACACAAAGTCGTCCGAATTGGCGTTGTAATTGATGGCACGCAGCACCTCGGCCGAGAAAGCCCGGTAGCCTGTGTGGTACTCCGAGAGCTTTTGCTTGAGCAGCAGGTTCTGCGTCAAGGTCAGCAGCCGGTTGGCCACATACTTTATCAGCGGCATTCCTCCCTTGCGTGCGCCCTTGCCCAGGATGCGCGACCCCAGCACCACGGGTACACGCCGTCGGCTATCACGTAGGCCATGCTGTGGATGAGTTTCGGCGTGTACTGGTAGTCGGGGTGGAGCATGATGACGATGTCCGCCCCCAGTTCCAATGCCCGGTTGTAGCACGTCTTCTGGTTGCCCCCGTAGCCCTTGTTGCGGTCGTGTACCTGTATCTCCTTGATGCCCAACCGCCGTGCCTCGGCCACGGTGTCGTCCTGGCTGTGGTCATCGGTCAGTATGACTTCGTCCACGATGTCCCGGGGAATTTCCCGGTAGGTCTGTTCCAAGGTCTTTTCCGCGTTGTAGGCGGGCATGACCACGACGATTTTCTTTCCGTTTATCATAGGTCTGTGCGTGACGTGGGGCGGCACGGGGGGTGTCGTCCGCCCCGTTCCGCCGCCGTGCAGGAAAGTACAAAAGTATTAAATTTTCTTGGAGAAAGGCTTCTTTCGTTAATAAATTTGTGCGGAAGGGCGGGCGGAAGCGGGGAAAAGTCTGAGGAAAGTCGTACATTTGCGTGTTCGACCAAGGGGCGTGCGTCGCTGCAAGGCCGCCCCGTGGCAGCACGATGGACCAATGAAGCAACTATTCCCTTTTCGGCGGCGGCCCCGGGAGGCGCGGTTGTGCCTCAGCGGCGGGGGTGCGCTGGGTTTCGCCCACGTGGGCGTGATACAGGCGTTGGAGGAGCACGGCATACGTCCCGCCCACGTCTCGGGCACGAGCATGGGGGCGATTGTCGGGGCGTTTTACGCCGCCGGGCTGTCGCCCGCGCAGATGCTCGACGTAATCAAGGAGCACAAGCTCTACCGACTGAGCACGCTCCTCACCTTCCAGGCCGACTTCTGGCGGCGGGGCCTGTCCGACCACACCACGCTGCGGCGGCTGGTGCGCGAGCTCATCCCGCACAACTCCTTCGAGGGGCTGGAGCGGCGGCTCACCGTGTGCGTGAGCGACATGAACCGCGCCACCTGGCGGTTGGTGGACGCGGGCGGCGACCTCGACCGGTGGGTGGCGGCCTCGGCCAGCATACCGGGCGTGTTCAAGCCGATGGAGATCGACGGCACGCTGTACATGGACGGCGGGGTGATGAACAACATGCCCGCGCAATGCTTCGAAAGCCACTTCCGCACCACCATCGGCGTGGACGTCATCCCCTACCCGCGGCTGGACGTGCCCCCGTTGTCGCGCGTGAGCGAGGTGGCCATGACCGCCATCCGCGCCATGCAGTACCGCAACGCCCGCGAGGGGCGCGACATTTGCAGCTACCTCATCGAGCCGCTGGTGCTCAACCAGTACCACGAGTTCAGCTTCGAGGCCTACCGAGAGATATACGACATCGGCTACCGCGCGGCCACCGACTACATCCGCGCCCACCGCGACATCCTGGCGTTGGGACAGTGAAGCCCCCTCTGGCTCCCCCAAAGGGGGAGGAACCGTTCCCCCATGGGGATGGACATCGCGGATAAGGTTGCCCCATTCCTCCCCCTTTGGGGGAGTTAGAGGGGGCATAGAGGGAGTCGGCGGAGGCATTGGGAGAGAGAAAAAATTCCGTTACTACGAAAATCCAACGGCGTAGTAACGGAATTTTATTTTCGTAGTAACGGAAAATATTTTCCGCACGGACGGAATTTTTCCCCATTCCTATCGGGGCGGGCTGTAGCCATACACAAAGGGATATTCCCCGCATATCGGAAGGACGTTTCTGCCGGATGGCCATACGGGTCGGGAGGCAAGGCGTGCCGGACCGGGAGACAAGGCATGCCTTGTCTCTACGGGGCGCGTCCCCCTTCAGGGGGCAGGGGGTAGCTGCCCCGTGTACACCGGCTCGTGCCCTGGCAGCAGGCCGGGGTGCAGCGTGGCGATGACGTCGGCCAGCAGCAGGTCGGGGCGGGCCACGGCACTTTCCCAGAAGTCGTTGGCCCCGCCGGGCAGCGTGCGGCGGTTGAAGTGGTACACCCGCCCCGTGTGTACCGGCCGGAACAGGGCGTATTTCGGGTTGGCCTCCAGCAGCTGCTCCATCGAGGTGTAGCCGCAGTTGAGCCACACGTCCGCCTGGGCGAAGTGCGCCAGCACCGTCTCCATGTTCAGCGGCAGGCTGCCGGTGCTGGGGTCGTCGGCGTAGAAGTAGTCCGCCCCCGCGTCGGCGAAGAGGTGCGCCATGAAGCTGTCGCCGCCCGGCATGTACCACGTGCCGCGGAAGTCCGACCCCGCCATCACCCTCGGGTGCGTCTCCGCCTGCCGGGCCAGGGCGGTGAGCCGTTCGTATTCGTCGGCCACGCGGTCGAACAGGCTGTCGGCCAGCTCCTCGCGGTCGTAGAGGGCGGCCACGAATTTCACCCACTCGGCACGCCCCGGCAGCGACTTTTCCATCCACTCGGTGCTGTACACCACCGGGATGCCCGCTTGCGACAGCCGCGCCAGGTGCGCGTCCGTCTGGTTGTACGCGCTGGCCATCACGGCTTGCGGGCGCAGGGCGAGGGCGCGTTCCACGTTGAGGGCGAAGGAGTCGCCCAGGTCGGCGAGGTCGCCCGCCTCGGCGCGGGAGCGCAGCGTGGCGTTGTAGGCCAGGCGGGGCGAGCACAAGCCGTCCACCCGGTCGAGCACGCCCGCGAGGCGCATGAATTCCACGTGCGTCACCGAGGTGAGGGCCACGTGGCGCAGGGGCGTGCGCAGCCTGGTGCCGTCCGGGGGCACGGCCGTGGTGTCGTCCCCCGCGAGGTAGTAGCGTGCCAGCACCGCGCCGGGCTGCCAGGGGTTGTACACCAGCAGTTCGCGGTAATGCCCGTGGCGCACGATGTCGAAGCCCGTGGCGTAGCGCAGCGGCACGGTGTCGCCCGCCGGGGCGGGGGCTTGCGCGGTGCCGCCCTGCCGTCCGCACGAGGGCAGGAGCAGCAGGAGGAGAAAAAAGGGAAGAAGGAAAAAGGGAAAAGTGCGGTGCATGATGGGTGGAATGTGTTGCTGGGTGTCCATGCGGCTGTTATGCGGGCGGAATGGTGTGAATGAATGACCGGTTGAAGGGTGGTTGCGGGGGCAATGCGGGCAAGGCCGAAGGTCTTGTGGCATTCAGCGGGGGGCAACGCCCCTCGGTGTGGAGGCATGACCCCGCAGGCTTGCGCCCCTACAGGGCGTTTTCCCTTGTCCGCTTTCTTTCACAGGGCGTTGCCCTGTGCTGAGAGCCAAAAGGCCTTTGGCCTTTCCTGTGCCTGTGCCTTTGGGGCCTCACTTCTTCAGCTCCTGGTTGATGTGGTCGATGTAGTCCAGCAGTTCGTCGCGCCCCTCGCGCTTTTCGGACGAGGTGAAGAACATGGGCGGCAGCTCTTCCCACGTCTCCAGCAGCGTCTGTTTGTACGCCTCGATGTTTTCGTTGAAGTGTGCGTTGCTCAGCTTGTCCTTCTTGGTGAACACGATGGAGAAGGGCACGTGGCTCTCGCCCAGCCATTGCATGAAATCCAGGTCGATGCGCTGGGGAGGCAGGCGGCAGTCGATGAGCACGAACAGGTTGGTCAGCTGTTCGCGGAAGAGGATGTACGACTCGATGATGCGTTTCAGCTTGTCGCGCATGCTCTTGCTGGCGGTGGCGTAGCCGTAGCCCGGCAAGTCCACCAGATACCACTCCCCGTTGATCCAGAAGTGGTTTATGAGCAGGGTTTTGCCCGGTTTCGAGGAAGTCTTGGCCAGGTCGCGGCGGCCTGTCAGCATGTTGATGAGCGAGGACTTGCCCACGTTGGACCGCCCGATGAAGGCGTATTCGGGGAAGTGCCCCGCCGGGCATTTGCGCACGTCGGTGTTGCTGATGGAAAATACGGCTGTCTTGATGTCCATAAGTAACTGTTCGGAATTAAACGTAATATGTAACCCCGCCCTTCCCTTTTGGCGGGACGATGCAAACGTTCCGTTTCATAGCGTTCCCGTCATTTCGGGCGCAGCGAGAAATCTCGTGGCAGCCTTTGGCGCGTTGCAGAGGGAGATTTTTCCCTACGGTCGAAATGACGGCAGGCTTGTTTCGTGGTCTTTGCACAGTCCTTTGACAAAGGGGAGTGGCTCGAGGGGCCGAGGGGCTGGATGGAAGTCTGTTCCCATGCCGGGTTTACTCCAGGTACGTCCCTACCTTCTGCATGATGGCATCGGCGTTGATGCGCTTCAGGCAGGCGTAGTCGCCCCGGTAGCAGGGCCGGTGCCCGTTCACCGAGCAGGGTCGGCAGGGCATGTCCACCTGCACGGCGTTGTCCGCCGTCTGCCCCCAGCCCAGGGAACCCGCGTAGGGGTGCGTGGCTCCCCAGATGGAAACTACGGGCGTGCCCACCAGCGAGGCCAGGTGCATGTTGCCCGAATCCATGGTGACCATCACGTCCATGTGGCTCATGAGAGCCAGTTCCTGTCCCATGCTGAGTTTGCCGATGACCGACGTGACCCCCTTGTACGTGGATGCCCACGTGTGGGCGACGGACTCTTCCAGGTGGCCGCCGCCGAAGAGGAAGATGTGCACGTCCTTCAGGTGGTGCAGGCGCGACACGATGCGTTCCATCTGTTCGGGCGGATAGGCCTTGGCCTTGTGCCTCACGATGGGAGCGATGCCCACCCAGCGGTTCGTGCCCTTTTCGCCGGTGAGGTGGAGCAGCCCGGTGATGTCGGCCTGGCCGTCGGGGTAGATGGACTTGAAACGCGGCTCGAAGGTGAGCCCCAGCCGCGCCAGCGTGTCGCGGTAGCGTTCGAAGGTGGTGGGCAGCGGGCGCATCACTTTGCGGTAGCGGCGGGTGAGGGCGCGTTTCTCCTTCTGCCCCTTGTCGATGACGGCCACTTCCGCCTTGTGCAGGCGGAAACGCCCGCGCAGCAGCTTGGTGCGCAGCACGTCGTGCAGGTCGGCCACGTGGGTGAAGCCCTCGCGGCTCAGCTCGCGGCCCAGGCGGAGCATTCCCCCCAGCCCGGCGTAGGCGGTTTTCAGGTCCACCGCCCGCACGTGGGCGTTGGGCGGCAGGCTTTGGAAAAAGGCGGCGAACTTCGTGCGTGTCAGCACGGTGATGTCGATGCCGGGGTACTGGCGTGCCAGCGAGTCGACCACCGGCACGGTCATGGCCACGTCGCCCAGGGACGAAAAGCGGATGATGAGCAGCTTCATCGGCCCTTTGTCCTCCGCGGGGGATGTGGTTTGTGTCGTTGCATTTTCTTTCATGTGTCGTATGTTTATATGGTAGCGGGTAGCGGGAAACGGGAATCGGGTAGGCTTTTCCCTTTTTCCTTTCTACTTTTCCCTTTCTACTTTCTCCTTTTTACTTTTTCCCTTTCACCTTTTTACTTTCCCCTTCCCCTTTGTCCCCCTGGTTGAAATACGTGTCGAAAAACACGAGGTGGTACTTGATGGAGTTGCGCCAGTACTCGGCGGTGTGCCCGCCGGGGCGCGAGGTGAAGTCGTGCGGTATGTTCATGTACACCAGTTTCTCGTGCAGGCGGCAGTTGGCTTCATAGAAGAAGTCGTCCGTGCCGCAGTCGAAGGTGATGGCCAGCGAGCCGGGCGTGAGCAGGTGCGTGAGGTTGATGACGGTGTGGCGTTCCCAGTTTTCCGGGTGTTCGGCGTAGGTGCCGAGGGTTTTGGACATGTGCCAGTTGTTGGGGAACGGGCGTATGTCCACGCCGCCGCTCATGCTGCCGCACGCCCCGAACACGTCCTGGTGCAGGAAGGCCGTGTGCAACGCACCGTGCCCTCCCATGCTCAGGCCGGTGATGGCGCGTCCCGTGCGGTCGGCGCGCGTGGAGTAGTGCGCGTCGACAAAGGGCACCAGTTCGTGCACCAGGTAGGTCTCGTAGCGGTAGGTGGAATCCACCGGGCTGTCCAGATACCAGCTGTCGGCACCGTCGGGCGTTACGAAAATCATGTCGTACACGTCGGCGTACTTGGCCACGTCCCATTGCGGCGAAGCCCAGTCGCTTTTGTACGTGCCCCCGAAGCCGTGCAGCATGTACACCACCGGGTAATCCTTGCGGGGCGAATAGCTGTCGGGCGTGATGACGATGGCAGGCATGTCCTTGTGCATGGCCTGGCTGTAGGTGGTTACCGTGTCGAGCCGGGCGGCGTTCACACCGGCCGCCACGAGGGGCAACAGGAGGGAAAAAAACAATTTACGGTTCATATGAAAAGCAGGTTTGTTTTTGAACGTGTAAAAGTAGGCATTTCCGCGCAAACGCCCAAGGAAAGGGGCGGTTATTTCTCCTCGTCGGGGATTTGGCGGTATGCTTCGCGGGCTTTGCGGGGCAGCTTGCGCACCACTTCGTCCACGGAGTGGAGCAGCAGTTCGGCAATGAGGCGGTCGGGCACGTCGCTCTCCAACGCCACGGTTATCCAATATTTCTTGTCCGAATGCGGCCCGAAGAAAATGCCCTCGTACCGCTCGCGCAGTGCGGCCGACCGCTCGGGGTCGCATTTCATGTTGGCGATGAAGCGTCCGCCGCGCGGGGTCAGCCCGGCATAGGTGAACACTTTGCCCATCACCTTGTATACCAGGGTGTCGTCGCCGAAAGGGAAGCATTCCACCGCTCCCTTGACGGCCAGGCAATGGTTGCGGAAGTCTTCTATGTTCATGGGTAGGGAGAATGTTGTCGTAGGGGTTTTGGTTCATATGAAGTCCAGGTAGTTGTCGCGGTTTACCACGTGGTATTCGGCCTGCGGGTAGGCTTCTTGGAACGCTTTGGGGGCGGAGGGCATCTTGTTGCCCCATTTGCACTCCAAGGCGGTCAGTTGCCCGTCGAGTTCCTCGACCAGGTCTATTCCTGCTTGTCGTAGGTGCGCCAGAAGTAAAATTCCTTATGCTGGCGTTGGTTGAAGGCGGCTTTTGCGCCGTTCGCCGATGGTAGTTCTCCCACAACGCGCCCGCATCCTGCCGCACGGCCAAGGGGGAGAATGCCCCGATGATGGCGTTTCGGATGCCGTTGTCGTAGAAGTACCATTTGCCAGCCTTGGTGACTTCTTTGCGGAGGTTGCGGGAATAGGCTCCCCAGACGGTAGATGACGAATACTTTTTCCAACAGGTCGAGGTATTTCTCCACGGTTGATTTGCTCATGCCGAGCTGCTTGCCCAGCTCGTCGTATGACACTTCGCTACCCATCTGGAACGCTATCAGGCGAAGCAGGTCGCGCATTTTGGCGGAACTTTTCAGCCCGTCGATGGCCAGGATGTCTTTCAACAGGTATGCCCCCACGATGTCGCGCAGGTAGTCCACCTTCCGTTCGAAATTGTCGAGCATGACCACTTCGGGGTACGAGAGCCGTAGATAAGGCGCGACTCCAGGTTGCGGCGTGTGTCGAGCGGGGTTTCCGTCTGGCCGATTTCCTGCTGGGGAGAACGGCGTGAGCAGGAATTGTGTGGCACGTCCTACCAAAGGCTCGCCTGCCTGCTGCAGCAGGTCGAACGATGACGAACCGCTGGCCAGCACGCTCACCCCCGGCACCTCGTCCACGATAAGCTTCAGTATGCGCCCGATGTGCGGCACGTTTTGTGCCTCGTCAATGGCCAGCAGGTCGGTGCCCGCCAGCAGGTGGCGGTAGTTGGCCACGCTCTGATTGCCCAGCAGGGCCAGTGTGTCGTAGTCTTCGCCGTTGAGCATCATGGTGCGTCCGGGGTATTGGCCGATGAGGGTGCGCATCAGTACCGTTTTCCCTACGCGCCGTGCTCCGAAAATAAGTGTCGCTTTGCCTGGAACGATTTGTTCCATAATCCTTTTTTGAAGTGCTCTGCCGATTGTTTCCATGCTGAGGTGTTGGTTTTTCAATGGCAAAGATATAAAAATCGTTCTCTATATTGGCGATTTTTACGTAAAAACGTACTCTGTACTGGCGATTTTTATGGGAGCGGACGGGGGGAAGGTGTCATTTCCGCCTTTTGTACTCCTCGAACGCTGCTTGCGGCAGGGGGTGGGGCCTGGTGCGCTTGGGCGGGGAAAAATTTCCGTGCTGACGCGGGTAAATTTCCGTAGGTACGGAAATGAAATTCCGTAGGTACGGAAAAATGATTCTGCACTAACGGGGCAGCAGGGCTGACAAACCGTTGTGTGACGGGGACGGAGGCGATGGCCTACGTCAATGCGGCTTCGTCCTTTCCAGGAAATAGTCAATGGCGGGAAGCAAATCTTGCAGGTTGTTTTTTACCACATCGAACACAATATCCCCGTCAATGTCAAAATATCCATGCGCAATGTGGTTGCGGATGCCGATTACATCGACCCAGGGGATTTCCGGGCGTTCCGCGAGCAACTTGGACTGGGTAAGCTCGTTTATGCGCTTGATGCCTTCGCCTATGGCTTCTATCAGCATGCAACTTGCGGCCAGGTTCTTCATCCCTTCCGGGGATGCGTAATAGTCTTCAGGAGAGCAAACGTCTTTGTTCCACTCCAGAAGCTGCAAAATGGCGTTCTTTATTTGCCCCAGCATGTGATATGTGCGGTTACCGGATGACATATATTCCATCTTTCTCTATTTCATCAAGCAAAAAGGGGTTCATGTGCTTGTGCAGCCTCACCACGTCGACAGGGCATTGGAGCAGATTGCAGAGGAAACGTTTTAACGCTGCGACTGTGTAGGCTTTGGGCGCCATGTCCACGCATACGTCCACATCGCTGCCTTCGCGGTTTTCGCCGCGCGACACCGACCCGAACAGCCTGAGCGATTTCACGCCAAATTCGCTTTTTAGCTCATCGGCGTGCGACAGGATTAAATGCACGTATTCTTCCCTTGTTTTCACTGTTTAATCTCCCCCGAGAGATGACATGCAAAGATACTAATTTAGTTCACAGTAAAAAAACATGGCCGATATAAGTAGCTATTCAAAATTAAGCGTATGTGTTAACTCCCGTAGCCGTCTGTTTACTTTATTATCCTCTTGCCCGCTCTTTTGGGCTGTTTTTCCCTGTCTCATCGGTCGTGTAGCCCGCTACACTCCCTCTTGGACAGGAAAAAACATCTCCAAAATAACGGGCAATATGATAATAATTAATTTTGAACAGCTACTTAAAGCCTGCGACCTGTGCCGATAACGGGGCAGCAGGGCGGGGTGCACCCAAAAAGAAACCGCCCTCGCGGGGGTGCGGGGGCGGGTTCTGTGGCGGGTTGCCGTGGGGCGGGTCAGGCCTTGTACAGTTCCACGTCTTCCGGGCGGATGTGTTCCAGGAAAGCGGCGTGTTTGCGCACTTCGGCTTCGCCGTGGTTGAGGTAGACGGCGGCGGAGCGGGCGAACATGTCGTCGCGCGAGGCGTCGAGCACGAGCAGGTGGCCCATGAGGATGTGTCCGGCCATTTCCACCAGGCGGCGGGCGCAGAAGTCCAGGTATTCGCCGTTTTTCAGTTCCGTCACGCGGGCCACGGCCTGTTCGTACAAGGCCGTCATGCCGGCCAGGCGTTGGCGCAACGGGGCGAACGCTTCGGCACACGGCATGGCCTCGTATTCGCGGATGCGCTTGAGGTACGTGCCGGTGGTGACGTGGCGGATGGCGGCCACGACCTGCAGCTGCGAAGTGCCCTCGTAGATGGTGAGGATGCGTGCGTCGCGGTAGAGCCGTTCGCAGGCGTAATCCTTCATGAAGCCCGAACCGCCGTGCACCTGGATGCAGTCGTAGGCGTTCTGGTTGGCGTATTCGCTGGAGAACATCTTCAGCATCGGGGTGAGCGCATCGGCCATCTTCTGGTATTCCTTGTACTCGGCTTTTTCCTCGGGCGTGAGCTTGCGTTCCTGCTCGATGCCTTCGTAGGCTTTGTACACGTCCACGAAACGGGTGGTTTCGTAGAGCAGGGCGCGGCTGGCGTCGAGCTTCGCCTTGATGAGCGACACCATTTCGAACACGGCGGGGAACTCGATGATGGCTTTGCCGAACTGCTTGCGGTCGCGGGCGTAGGCCAAGGCTTCTTCGTAGGCGGCCTGTGAAAGCCCCACCGACTGCGCGCCCACGCCGAGGCGGGCACCGTTCATAAGCGACATGACGTACTTGATCAAGCCCATGCGGCGCATGCCTACCAGGCGGGCGGGTACGTTGTTGAACACCAGTTCGCAGGTGGGCGAGCCTTTGATGCCCAGCTTGTTTTCGATGCGGCGTACCTTGATGCGGTCGTCGTGCTTGTTGTCCACCACGAAGTAGGACAGGCCGCGGCCGTCGCTCGTGCCTTCCTCGGAGCGTGCGAGCACCAGTTTGATTTGCGCGTCGCCGTTGGTGATGAAACGCTTCACACCGTTGAGGTACCATTGGCCGTCGCGTTCGGTGGCCTTCAGCTGCACGGCCTGGAGGTCGGAGCCTGCGTCCGGCTCGGTCAGGTCCATGGAGCAGGTCTCACCCCGGCACACGCGGGGCAGGTATTCCTGCTTGATGTCTTCCGAGGCGAACTCGTAGATGGTTTCGGCGCAGTCCTGCAAGCCCCAGATGTTGGCGAAGCCCGCGTCGGCACGCGACACCAGCTCGGCCGCCATCACGTAGGGAATCATCGAGAAGTTCAAGCCTCCGTAGCGGCGGGGCAGCGACATGCCGTAAAGCCCGGCTTGCGCCAGCGTGTCGTGGTTCTGCTGTGTGCCCGGGGCATACACCACGCGGTTGTTCACCACCTGCGGGCCGTCGTGGTCCACTCCCTCGGCATTCGGGGCGATGACCTCGCCGCAGATTTCGCCGATGATTTCAAGCACCTTGTCGTAGCTGTCCAGTGCGTCGGCCACGTCGGCAGGCGCGTAATCGTATTGGTCTTTGTCCGCAAAGTCGCGTTCCTTGAGGGCGACGATTTTCTGCATCAGCGGATGAGTCAGCTGATACTTGAGTGCGGGATTGTCTTTATAGAAATTTGCCATTTTGTTTTTGTTGTTAGAAGATGTTGCCCCGTCCGTTGCTCCGCTTCGTCATTCCGAACGCAGTGAGGAATCTCCCTTGGAGTAATGGTACATGCAGCAGGAGATTTCTCCCTTTGGTCGAAATGACGCGGAAGGCGTGACGGGCATTGTAAGATTATTCTTAATGTTTACTTTTTCGGCACAGATGCCTTTGGCAGGAGTTTTTTGACGTATTTCTCCAACCGTCCCTTTTGTTGCAGTTTCAGCAGCTTTTCGATGTTTGCGTTTGCCGGAACCAAGCCTTTGTTGGTTTCGTAAAAGGCGAGTACCGCTTCCAGCCCGGCCACGTTCCCGGCCAACATCTCATCCTTGGATTCCTTGGAGGAGGCAATGGTCGTGTGGCGGGCATCGGATTCGATGGCATCCTTGGCCCAGCCGCCCATGAACAGAAGCACGTAATCCGGTACCTGCTTATCCATGATGGGGAAACAACATTTTCGTCAATGACAACATTGATAGTAGGGGTTCCCATGCACCACTGAAGCAGAAAACTTGAAGCAGCCTGCCGCTTTTCCGTCTCCTGGTCGATGCGGGTGTTTATCAACCAATCCACGCATTTCACCACATCGGGCTCGTAAAACGTATAGTCCGTCTTGACGTTCAAGTGGTAATTCTCCGGCACTTCGAATGTCTGTGCCGACAAGCCGACACATCCCATGAAAAGAAAGGACACGATAGGAACGATTGTTTTCATACGTTTTCCCTCCCGCTACAGCCTATTTGCTGTTCTTCTTGTAATACTTAATCATCTTCGGGATGACCTCTTCCACCGTGCCGGTGATGACGTAGTCGGCGATGGTGTTGATGGGAGCATCCGGGTCGCTGTTGATGGAGATGATCATGGAGCTTTCCTGCATGCCGGCGATGTGCTGTATCTGACCGGAGATGCCGCAAGCTATGTAGAGCTTGGGACGCACGGTGGTGCCCGTCTGGCCTATCTGCCGTTCGTGTTCGGCAAAGCCCGCATCGACTGCCGCACGGGAAGCTCCCACTCTCGCCGCCCAGCACGTCGGCCAGTTCGTACAGCATCTGGAAGTTTTCGGCCGAACCCATGCCGTAGCCGCCCGCCACGATGATGGAGGCGGCGGTGAGGTTGACGCGCGACTGTTCCATGTGGCGTTCGATGACCTCCATCACGAAGTCTTCGTCGCGCACGTACTTCGCCACGTCGAGGCGTACTGTTTCGCCTTGGTAGGCAGCGTCGCGTATTTCCTTCTTCATCACGCCTTCGCGCACGGTGGCCATTTGGGGACGGCATTCGGGGTTCACAATCGTGGCCACGATGTTGCCGCCGAAAGCGGGACGTATCTGGTAGAGCAGGTTGTGGTACACTTTGCCCGTCTTCTTGTCTTCGTAGTCGCCAATTTCGAGCGACGTGCAGTCGGCAGTCAGCCCGCTGAAGAGCGACGATGACACGCGCGGTCCCAGGTCGCGCCCCACCGAGGTGGCTCCCATGAGGGCCACTTGCGGCTTCAGTTCTTTGAACAGGTTGACCAGCAGCGAGGTGTGCGGCAACGAAGTATAGGGTGCCATGCGGCGGTCGTCGGCCACGTAGAGCGTGTCCACGCCGTAGGGGAACACCTGCGCGCCCACCCCGTCCAGTCCGTAACCGGCGGCCACGGCTTCCAGCTTGCATCCCAGGCGGTCGGCCAGCGTGCGGCCTTTGGTGAGCAGTTCCAGGCTGACATCGCCCACGATGCCGCCTTCCATTTCGAGGTAGACTATGACAGCCCCCCCTGCCCCCCCCGAAGGGTGGGTTTCCGTGCTATGTATGTTGTTTATCGAGTCACTCATAAGTTTTGTTTTATATTATAATATGGTATAACGAGCCTCCCCTCGGCGGGGAAGCCGGAGGGGCATCCCTATCCTATTGTATGGTTTGCGATGAGTTCTTTCATCAAGTCTTCCACCTCGTTGTCGGCAGGCGACAGCTGCTTGCTTTCCTTGGCGGTGAAGACCACGTTCTCAATCTGTTTCACCTTCGTGGGCGAGCCGGTGAGGCCCAGCCAGCGGTCGTCGTGGTCTATGTCGGCCACGCCCCATTCGCCGATGTTGAGGTAGGGGCGTTCGGCATAGAGGGCTTTGCCGGCTTCGTCCAGTGCGGCCTGTTCCGAGGGTATGGCGGCGCGTTTGTACTTCAGCGTCAGCTTGGCGTGGCGCGGGCGGCAGGGAGCGGCCGAGCCGTTGACCGTGACGAGCATGGGCAGCGGCCCGCGCACCACTTCGATGCCACGTTCCAGGCGGCGGCGCACGGTGATGTGCCCGTCGGCCACGTCCATGATTTCTTCGGCATAGGTAATCTGGGGCAGCCCCAGCTTTTCGGCCACCTGTGGACCCACTTGCGCCGTGTCGCCATCGATGGCCTGGCGGCCGCACACAATCAAATCGACATGGCCCATTTTACGAATGGCGCACGAGAGGGCGTAGGAAGTGGCCAGCGTGTCCGACCCGGCAAATTCGCGCCCGCTCAGCACCACGCCCCGGTCGGCACCGCGGAACAGGCTCTCGCGGATGATTTCGGCGGCGCGCGCCGGCCCCATGGTGAGCACCGTCACGACAGCCCCCTCGATTTTTTCCTTCAAGCGGAGTGCCTGCTCCAGCGCGTTCAGTCTTCGGGATTGTAAATGGCCGGAAGGGCGGCGCGGTTCACCGTGCCGTCGGCTTTCATGGCATCCTTTCCCACATTGCGCGTGTCGGGCACCTGCTTGGCAAGTACTACAATGTTGAAACTCATATTCACGTTACTTTTATGTTAGTTAATTGATTGCTTCTTTGCTTGCGGCACTTTCTTCCGCAAAATCGCACAAATGTAGGCTTTTTGCACGAAGCCGCCAACCTTTTTGGGTTTTTCAACATTGCGGCGGGAAGGGGCCGGGCCGGTACAAAAACAATTATCTTATGAAACCGAAACCGATATTTCGGGCTGCATGGTCCGCTGCGGCATGCCTATTGGCTGCGTGCAGCCCCTACGACGACACGGCCCTGTGGAACGCGGTGGAAGACCACGAACAGCGGCTCTCCGCCTTGGAGGCCTGGCAAACCCAGGTAAACAACAACATCGCCTCGCTGCAAGAACTGCTCAGCACGACCGATTACATCACCGCCGTTACCCCCGTGATGCAGGACGGGCAGGAGGTGGGCTACACCATCGAGTTTTTTTCAACTCCGACCCCATCACCATTTACCACGGTGAGAAGGGTGAAAAGGGTGACCAAGGTGAGCAAGGTGAAAAAGGCGACCCGGGTGAAAAAAGGGTGACCAAGGAGAACAAGGCGAAAAAAGGCGACCCGGGCGAAAAAGGGTGACCAAGGAGAACAAGGTGAAAAAAGGCGACCAGGGCGACACCCCCGCAGATAGGCTTGGTGCAGCAGGAAGACGGCAATTGGTACTGGACGCTGAACGGCAACCTGATGACCGATGCGGGCGGACAGCCCATCCGCGCCAACGGCGAGAAAGGGGAACAAGGCGACAAAGGCGAACAAGGCACCCCCGGTGAAACGGGCGACACGGGCGCAACCGGCCCCGCAGGCACGCCCGCCCCTGCCCCGCAGATTGCCATAGGCAGCAGCCTTGGCGGCGGGACGGTGGCCACCGATGAAGGGGCGCGTGGACGAAACGGCCTGGTACTTGAGCGTGGACGGCGGCCTGACCTGGTACCGCATAAGCGGCGACCAGGGAGAGCAGGGCGATAAAGGTGACACGGGCGACACGGGAGCCACCGGGGCGCAAGGCGATGCCTGGTTTGCCAAAGCCCCCGAACTGTCGGCCGATGGCACGTACTACCTCTTCACGTTGGCCGATGACGATGACGACGAAAGCAACAACCCGACTTTCCGCGTGGCGGCCTACCAGTCGTTTAAAATCGGGACGGACGAGGGCAACGGCCTGTACACCCTGACGAGCCGCAACGAGGAAATCGCCCTGACCTTGCCCGGCAACGCCTTGCAATACGTCACACTGGTGGCCCAAATCACGCCGCAAGGCGATGGCGGCACCTACACCGACCTGGACACGCGCCGCAGCAAGGCCGCGAACTGGACGGTGGATGCCGACCTGGCGGGCGGGAAAGTTACCGTGAACACCGTCGAAGGCGGCACCGCCTTGCTGCACCTCCGGCTGGTGGGGAACGACGGCAGCGAACTGACCACCTCGCGGGCGGTGTTCCACCCGGGCTACGGCTACGACGAGGCAAGCAATACCTACACCGTATATGGCTTGCAAGGCATGAAGGGCTGGATAGCAGCAGCCCAGGCAGACGGCAGCGCGGGTTGCGTGCTGGAGAGCGACATCGATTTTGCAGGGACGGAGTTCGGCATCATCCCCAACCTTTAGTTCCACTTTCGATGGGCAGGGATATGCGCTGCTGAACCTCCGTTCGGGTTCGGGCTGCATACAAACCATCACCGCCGAGGGGTGTGGTCAAAGAACCGCTTCATAGACGCGGATATAACCTTGGGCGACGGCGGCTTCCTGCTGGCGGGCAGCAACCGGGGACGGATAGAGAACTGCCATGTGGAAAATGCCCGACTCGTGGTGCAAGGAGGCATGTCGGGCTGGCCTGCCGGTGGCCTGGCCCAATACAATTACGGCCTTATTGCCGGTTGCTCGTTCAATGGCTCGTTCGCCTTACACTATCAAGGGAATGGTTGCATAGCAGGAAGCAACTCCAGCTCCGGTGTCATCATTGCTTGCACGGCTTCGGGCAGCATGACCGACGCGTACCTCTCCGGCGGCATCGTGGGGACGAACTACGGAAGTACCATTGCCTGCTGCTCACCGTGGAGATGCCGGATGAACGTCGGTCGGGTATTGTGACAGGCAACCATATCTCCGGCACAAAAAGAATACAACTACTGGAGCGGTGCCGAGAGCCATTGGGGAGTCGGAAATGTTAACTACGGCTACGACTCAGGAACGAATGATGGTGCCGAACGGGTGGACGGCAGCAGCCTCACCTGGCAAACGGCCACCGCCAACATGAACGCGGCCATTGTCTCCTGGAACGAGAGCAACGACAATGCCTGCCCCTACCGTTACGAACAAACGGACGACACCGCCAACCCGCCCGCCATCGTCGGCGACACGCCGGCATCATGACCGGGCCGCAGGCTACATGATATTCTGCAAAGGGACATCGGGCACATCAAGCCGGGTGTCCCCTTTTGCTGTATATGAATATTCGTAATATGCCCATACCCCTCCGGCACGGCGGCGAAGGGACACAGAGCGCACATAGCTTTTCGCTTTTCCCGGCCTTTTTAGGGAGTTCACATAGCTTGTCCCGATGCGGGGCATCGGGACGTTGGTTACTATTGTCGGCCTGAAGCCGCCGATGCACTTCCGAAATCCCGGCACAGCGTGCCGGACAAGCTATGTGAACTCCCTCTAAAAGCAAACAGATAAAAAACTATGTGCGCTCTGTGTCTCCCTTCTTCGCATCTCCCCAAAGCCCCCTTCAGGGGGTTGGGGGTCTTCTCATCCTCCTTATCCACAGGTAATACCCGGTGAGGGGAAGCGTGCCGCCGACGAGGGCGGCGAGGAAGTAGACCACCTGCGTGACCCACCCGCCCCACGAGCCGGTGTGTAGGGCGAAGAGCAGTCCCTTGGC
>VOFD01001491.1_pt1 | contig 18908 bp, 24 predicted proteins | sample 5384101 | NCBI WGS metagenome assembly VOFD01 (sample SAMN12384723, study PRJNA508395) | human gut metagenome | isolation source: healthy gut C | host: Homo sapiens
TAGCAATTTTAAGAACAAAGGTTTTGTGCTGAGCGAAGAACCGCTCGTAGAAGTTCATGTATCCAACGTAATGCCTTTGTTGGATACAACATACCACTTTTTTGGAAGAATTACAAGCCCTTTTTTCGATTTTTCATCAATAAACGTGCGAAAAATCGCATTTTTGGAGAAACGCACAAATTCAACGAGAAGTTCCCGGCAAACTGACGAACAAGCATAAAAATGAGCCGGTGCGGCCCGGAACGGCGGCAAAAAAGACGCAGAATGCGACAGTTCTTTACAAGAACCGGTCCGTGTGCTAAGATGAATACATTCAATGGGGAGTCTGCCCTGCGAAGGGTGGGCGTATGTGTCCGAGCAGGATGGCCCGGCACGGGGAAAGGAGCATATCAATGGAAAATCAGGCGGTGAGCGGAACAAAAAAGCCGCTCTTCGGAGGGCGGAAGCCGCTGTTCACACAAAAGGAACTGCTGCTGCTGACCGGCCCGCTGCTGGTGGAGCAGCTGCTGGAAGTGACCGTGGGTATGGCCGATACCATGATGGTGTCCCGCTGCGGCGAAGCGGCCATTTCCGGTGTCAGCCTTGTGGACATGATCAACAACCTCATCATCGTGCTGTTTGCGGCGCTGGCCACTGGCGGCGCAGTGGTGGTAAGCCAGTTTTTGGGTGCGCGGGAGCAGAAGGAGGCCGATGCAAGCTCTGGCCAGCTGCTTTTGCTTAGCGGCGTATTCGGTTTGCTGGTGGGGGCATTCTGTTTTGTTTTTGCAAGACCGATGATCCGGCTGTTCTACGGTGCCATCGATGCCGATGTGCTGGATGCCAGCGTGCTGTACCTGCGCATCATCGCCCTCAGCTATCCGTTTCTGGCACTGTATAACGGCGGTGCGGCACTGTTCCGCAGCATGGGCAACTCCAAGATCTCCATGCAGATCAGCTTTTTGATGAACGTGATCAACATTGTGGGCAACGCAGTGTGCATCTTCGGATTTAAAATGGGCGTAGACGGTGTTGCATGGCCCAGCGTGCTGTCTCGTGTGGTGGCAGCGGCCCTTATCCTGCGCAAGTGCTACCAGAAGGGCAATGCCATCACGGTGCCCAAGACCACCCGGCTGGATGCAAAGATGACAAAGCGCATTCTGGGCATCGGCATCCCGTCCGCCTTTGAGAACAGCCTGTTCGAGGCCGGACGCATTCTGGTGGTGAGCATGATCTCCACCTTCGGCACAGTGCAGATCGCAGCAAACGCCGTGGCAAACAATCTGGACGGCATGGGCGTGATCCCCGGCAAGGCCCTGAGCCTTGCTATGATCACGGTGGTGGGCCGCTGCATCGGTGCGCGGGACGACGAGCAGGCTGTTTATTATACCCGCAAGCTGACGGTGTGGTCTTACATCGCAATGAGTCTTTCCAACGGTGCCATCCTGCTGTTTTTGCACAAGCTCATCGGCATCTACGCGCTGTCCGGTGAGACGATGGTGCTTTTCTGAGCTGCTGGTACGTATCCATGCAGGCTTTGCCATCCTGCTGTGGACCCTGTCCTTCGTGCTGCCCAACGCCCTGCGTGCAGCCAACGATGTGAAATTCACCATGATCGTGTCCATCCTCAGCATGGCCGTGTGGCGGCTGGGCTTCAGCTACCTGCTGTGCGTGCGCATGGGCTGGGGCGCTGTGGGCGTGTGGATCGCAATGATCATTGACTGGGTTTGCCGCGTGACATGCTTTGTGCTCCGCTTCCGCAGCGGTGTATGGAAAACCAAATATCAGGCATAACATAAAGAGGAGTATACCTATGAAACTGATCAGCTGGAACGTCAACGGCCTGCGCGCCTGCCTGACCCATGGCTTTGCCGAGAGCTTTGCGGCTCTGGATGCCGATATCTTTTCGGTGCAGGAGACCAAGATGCAGCCCGGTCAGGCGGATTTTGCGCCGGATGGCTACACCGAGTATACCTATTCTGCCGAGAAGAAGGGCTACTCCGGCACGGCCTGCTGGTGCCGTGAGCAGCCGCTGGCCGTGACCGCCGGCATTGGCATTGAGCAGCACGACCACGAGGGCCGTGTGCTCACGCTGGAATACCCGGGGTTCTGGCTGGTGAACTGCTATACCCCCAACAGTCAGGACGGGCTGAAGCGTCTGGACTACCGCATGGAGTGGGAGGATGCCTTCCGTGCCTACCTGCTGACACTGGACGCAAAAAAGCCGGTGATCCTGTGCGGCGATCTGAATGTTGCCCATAGGGAGATCGACATCAAGAACGACAAGACCAACCACATGAGCGCAGGCTTTACCGATCAGGAGCGCGGTAAAATGACCGAACTGCTGGACGCAGGCTTTGCCGACAGCTTCCGCGTGCTGCACCCGGACGAGGTGAAGTACAGCTGGTGGAGCTACCGCTTCCACGCCCGCGAGAAGAATGCGGGCTGGCGCATCGATTACTTCATCGTGTCCCGCCGCATTGCCGATAAGATCCGCGCGGCGGAGATCCACAACGAGATCTTCGGCTCAGACCACTGCCCGGTAGAGCTGGACATTGACCTGTAACCTGTAAAAAAATGCCTGCTCTCCCGGAAAGAGCAGGAAAAAGGAGACTCTATGCTCAAAAGCTATCTGCTGGTATTTTTCGTTTCCATGGTGCCGCTCATTGAACTGCGCGGAGCCATCCCCATCGGGCTTGGCATGGGCCTGCCCATCCTGCCCACCTATCTGGTGTGCGTGGTGGGCAACATGATCCCGGTGCCGTTCATCTATCTGTTTGCACGCAAATTCCTGATCTGGGGCTACCACAAGCCCCTTATCGGGCCCATCTGCAAGTTCTGCATCGTCAAGGGCGAGAAAGGCGGCCGCGCACTGGAAGCCAAGGCGGGCCGCGGCCTTGTGGTGGCGCTGCTGCTGTTCGTGGGTATCCCGCTGCCGGGCACCGGCGCGTGGACCGGGACGCTGGCGGGCTCGATTCTGGATATGAAGTTCAAGGACGTGGTCAAGGCCTGCATGGGCGGCGTGCTGCTGGCGGGCATCATCATGGGTCTGGCCAGCGCGGGCCTGCTGGGTGCGCTGAGCACCCTGTTCTCGGTGGGCTGAGGAAAAAAGACCGTGTTCCGGCAAAGAACAACAATTGACAATGGCATTTTGCCGCTGAGTATGCTAAAATAAAAAGGTGTTTTGAAACCGGCGGCGCAAAGCTGCCGGACAGAAAGGAACGATAAGATCATGGATCAGGGACTGAATCAGAAAATCGACGCATATATTGCGGAAAACAAGGAACAGCTGCTGAAGGATATTGCCGCTCTGGTGGCAGTCAACAGCGTAGAGGGCACCCCGGAAGAGGGCGCACCCTATGGCGCAGGCCCCCGTGCCGCACTGGACAAGACGCTGGAGCTGGCTGCCGGCATGGGCCTTGCCACCCGCAACTGCGAAAACTACATCGGCTATGCAGAGCTGGCCGGCAAGGACCCTGAAAAGTATCTGGCGACCATCTGCCATGTGGACGTGGTGCCCGTGGGCAACGGCTGGACGGCCGACCCCTTCACCATGCGCATTCAGGACGGCTGGCTGCTGGGCCGCGGCGTTGCCGACGACAAAGGCCCTATGGTGGTCACCCTGTACGCCCTCAAGTTCCTCAAGGAGCAGGGCTATGAGCTGCGCTACCCCATCCGCGCACTCATCGGCACCAACGAGGAGACCCACATGCAGGATGTGGACTACTACCTCAAGAACTACCCGGCTCCCGCTTTCTGCTTTACCCCGGATGCCGAGTTCCCGGTGTGCAACGGCGAGAAGGGCCTGTTCGGTGCCAAGATCGTCAGCCCGGTGTGCAACGGCGTCATCGTGGAGATCGAGGGCGGCGTGGCAAACAACGCCGTGCCCGACCGTGCAAGCGCGCTGGTCAGGACCGACATCTCTAAGCTGAAGAATGCCCCCAACATCACGCTGGAGCCGGAAGGCGACGGCGTGCGCATCCGCGGCTGGGGCAAGTCCGGCCACGCAGCCATGCCGCAGGGCACTGTGAACGCCATTGGTCTGGTGGTGAACTACCTGCTGGACAACGGCCTGTGCAATGAGACCGAGCGCGCCTATCTGGAGGCTGTGCGCAAGCTGCACGCTTCCACTGCCGGTGAGGGTCTGGGCATCAACTGCGCCGACGGCCCCTTTGGCCCGCTGACCGTGATCGGCGGCCGCATCTACATGGAAGATGGCCGCATTTTCCAGACCATGGACAGCCGCTTCCCCACCTGCACCAACGGCAAAAAGATGACCGAGCAGATCCGTGCCGCACTGGGCGATGGCGCTGAGCTGCGCGATGTGACCGCTGCCGAGCCCTTCTATATTGAAGCAGACAGCCCCGCCATTCTGGCCTGCATCAACACCTACAACGAAGTGACCGGCGAGAACGCCAAGCCCTTCACCATGGGCGGCGGCACCTATGCCCGCCACTTCCCCTATGCGGTCAGCTTTGGCCCCGAGCATGTGGACCTGCCGCTGCCGGAATTTGGCGGCCCGATGCACGGTGCAAACGAAGCGGCACCCATCGACAAGCTGCTGGAAGCCGTGAAGATCTATATCATCGCGCTGAGCCGGACGCTGGACAGGCCCAGAGGGTTGGGCCGGAAGGGAGAGCGGGTGGCAAATACGCCCATCCGGGTGTTGCCGCCGAGGCGGGGCGGCCGGACGGTGGGGGACCAGCTGTCCCGCACCGCGCCGGAAAACTGCCACACCAGCCAGATGTGGCTGAAATCCTCGAGGCCGCGCACGGCGTCGGCATTGCGGTATTCGGGGGTAAAGATGACCTCGCCCCGCAGGCTGTCCACCAGCCCGCTCTGGCGCGGGATGCCGAACTTGGTGGGGAAGGCGGTGCGGATATGGGCGATGACCTTGAGGGTCATTTCTTCGGGTGCAGACATGGGGACTCCTCCTTATTATAAGCCACGGCAGAAGCCCACGGCACGGCCCTCGATTTGGATCTCCTCAGCTGGGGGCCGGGGAAAACCATGGGCGGGCAGACGGCGGCGTTGTCGGCCAGCAGCATCACGGTTTCGCCCTGCCGGTGAAAGTGCTTGAGGGTGGCTTCCTCGCCGATGCGGACTGCGGCGATCTCCCCCTGCTCCACCTCGGGCTGGCGGCGGATGCAGACGATGTCGCCGTCGCAGATGGTGGGGGCCATGCTGCTGCCGTGGCAGGTGAGTGCAAAGTCAGCGTGCCACGCGGCCGGGACGCCGATGTAGCACTCGATGTTCTGCTCGGCGGTGATGGGGGTGCCGCAGGCGATGGAGCCTACAAGGGGCACCCGCACCATCTCGGGCAGCGGCTCGAAGCCAGGCGGCGGGCTGAGCAGATCCACAAGGCCCATCAACCACGCAGGGGTAGTGTTAAATGACAAAACAACAGCGTGATGCCACCCGCAGCGCCCTGCTGGCCTATGGCCGGCGGCAGTGGGCGCGGTCGCCGGTGAACCGCCGGTGGGGAAAAGGCCATTGAGGACAGCATGGCCTATTACAAGGAAGCGGATCCCATCCGGGCCGATCTGCTGCAGCTGCGCTATCTGCAGCACCGCAAAGGAGGCCGACGTGCTGGAACAGCTGCACATCGGCCGCACGACCTACCAGAAAGCGGAACTGGACCTGCTGAGCACCATTGCGGTGTATGCCGCCCAGAACGGTGCCTTCAACTGAAGAGATGCTGATAAAATCTCATTGATTTCCGCAGCAGGAAGTCGGTGGGATTTTTGCGTCGGAAGAAAACTGCCGCGACCCGGCCAATGGAGCGGATCAATAAAAACATGCCTCGTAATATATAAAAATACAATAAAATGTTGAAAATAACTGAAATAGTTGCTATAATGACGATGCGGATAAAAAGAGAACATGATGAGCATAATAATCCGCTTCCTGCATTTGCGGGATTGCTCCAATGATTTAGCACAATGAGGGGATTTTCCCCGCATTTGCGGGGGGGTAACAGAACAAAAACAGAGTAAAAATCGCTGAAAAACGTGAAAGTCCTGTTTATGGGATGGCATGTCTGTTAATCTTTGCTTATCAGAAAAACACCGGCTGCCAATGGGAACGATGCTTTGGAGGTGGAACGATGAAACGACCGGAACGATCCTGCAAGGTACGGCGTTTTGCAGGCAAAACAGACCCGGACAACAGCAGTCTGTGGCTGCCGCTGTGGATGCATCTGCGGGACACAGCAGGCATTATGCGGTTTCTGGTGCAGCAGTGGCTGCCGGAAAGTGTGCGGTGGAATCTGGACCTGGACGAGGAACTGCTGACCCGGACTGTCGTTTTTCTGGGGTGGGTCCACGATATCGGGAAAATCACGCTGGCCTTTGCCGGCCCGATCATGAGCCCTGCTGCCGGAGGCAAAACAGCGGTTGGAGGAGGATACCGAGCTCCGCTGGAACGAGCGGGAAAAGAAATTTTCCCACCATGCGCTGGCCGGGGAGGCAATCCTGCGGGAGCTGGGCTGCCCGGAAGGGTTGGCCTCGGTCGTGGGGGCACACCACGGCAAGCCGCAGGAGGCAAATAATGTTCTGGACCAGCTGGAGGATGGAGTGTACGAAACGAACTACTGGTCCAAAGGACGGAAAACATTCTGGTGGAGCTGCTGGCAGGAACTGTTCAATCACGCCCTGAAGGAAAGCGGCTTTTCTGACGTGAAAGAGCTGCCGGAGCTGTCGGTCCCGACGGAACTCCTTCTGACCGGCCTGCTCATCATGGCGGACTGGATCGCCAGCAATCCCCGGTATTTCCCGCTGATCCCGGTAGAGAAACTGGGCGACGAGGGCCTTTATCCGGCCCGCGTGGAACGGGCATGGCAGAAATTTGCGCCGACCCTTCCCTGGGAAGTGCAGGAGGCCGCGGCGGACCCGGCGGAGTTCCGGGAGCGGTTCGGCTTTCTTCCGAACGAAGTGCAGCAGGCTATGCTGGAGGCTGTGAACAACGCACAGGAACCGGGCATTTTTATTCTGGAAGCCCAGATGGGCGTGGGCAAAACCGGAGGCTGCGCTGGCAGCGGCGGAGGTTCTGGCACAGCGCTGCGGGGAGGGCGGCATCTTCTTTGGTCTGCCGACCCAGGCCACCGCCAACGGCATTTTTGGGCGGCTGCTGGACTGGGCGCAGAAACAGTCGGACGGGCTGGAACACTCCATCCGGCTGGCGCACGGCATGGCGCAGCTGAATGCGGACTATTTGAAATTGCAGCAGGAGCCGGTGCCGGTGGAGGATGACGCCGACGACCCGGAGGAACGGGTGATGGTGCACCAGTGGTTTCAGGGCAGCAAACAGGCGCTTCTGGCCAACTTTGTCATTGGCACGGTGGATCAGCTGCTGATGGCGGCCTTGCAGCAGAAGCATGTGATGCTGCGGCATCTCGGCCTGGCGGGCAAGGTGGTGGTGATCGACGAGTGTCATGCTTACGACGCCTACATGAATTGTTATCTGGACCGGGCACTGAACTGGCTGGGGAGAGTACCGGGTGCCGGTGATCCTGCTTTCGGCCACACTGCCCGCCAAGCGGCGCACCGAACTTGTGACCGCATATCTCAACCGGAAAACGCTGCCGGATGCACCCTGGAAAACCTGCCGCGGCTACCCGCTGCTGACCTGGACCGATGGAAAACAGGTGCAGCAAACCGGCATTCCGCTGCACACACCGCCGCGCCGGGTGACGCTGGAATCCCTGACGGAGGAACATCTGCCGGAAATGCTGCAGAACGCGCTGCGGGGAGGGTGGCTGTGCAGGCGTGATCGTCAACACGGTGCGGAAAGCGCAGGACCTTGCGGCCCGCCTGCGAGAAGAGCTGCCGGAATTTGAAGTGCTTGTGTTCCACGCACAGTTCCTGATGCCTGACCGCGCCGAAAAGGAACAACGCCTGATGGAGCGCATCGGCAAGCGCTCGACCCCAGCGCAGCGCGACCGGCTGATCGTGGTGGGTACGCAGGTGCTCGAGCAGTCACTGGATATCGATTTCGATTACATGATTACGGAACTGTGCCCGATGGACCTGCTGCTGCAGCGCATCGGACGGCTGCACCGGCATCCGGGCCGGGCGCGTCCGCAGCCGGTGCAGGAAGCCCGCTGTGCAGTGCTGGACACCGGGACCGAGGAATTTGACGAGGGCAGTGCAGCCATCTATGGCGAATGGCTGCTCGGACGTACCCGGAAAGCTTCTGCCGCAGGAAGTGCAGCTGCCTGCGGATATCGCCCGGCTGGTACAGGACACCTACGGCTGGGAGCCGGACTGCCTGCCCGCAGACCCGCAGAGCACAGCGGCACGGGGAGAATATGAGCTGGAACAGGCCAAGAAGCAGCGCAGCGCCAAGGCCTTTGCCATTTCGTCGCCGAGAGCATGCGGTGATGCGCTGGACGACTGGATGGATGACAGGGCAAAGACCAGCGACGCCGGTGCCCGTGCCGCTGTGCGCGACGGCGACCCGTCCATTGAGGTGCTGGTCATGATGCAGGACGGCGCAGGCAATGTCCGCTTCCTGCCCGGAGAGGGAGAAGCGGCCGGGCCCCTGTGTGGCGGTGGACCAGCCCCCGCAGCCGGAAGAAGCCTTGCAGATCGCGCGGCAGAGGCTGCGTCTGCCGGGGTATTTCAGCAAACGATGGAGCGTGCAGCAAACCATTGACGCGCTGGAAGCCGAGACCCGGAAGCATTTTGCGGCATGGCGGCTCTCCCCGCTGCTGCGCGGGGAACTGGTCCTGCTGCTGGACGAGCGCCGCACGGCACACCTTGCCGGGCAGGTGCTGCACTACGACCGTGAGAACGGCCTGACCTATCAGAAGGAGGATGAGAATGGAGACAATGGAGTTTAACCTGCTGCAGGAACGGTGGGTCCGGGTGCGGACACAGGACTGCACTGTGCAGGATCGCTGACCGACGCCCTGCTCCATGCACACGCGTATGTGGACCTTGCGGGCGAGATGCCCACACAGGACGCCGCCATGCTGCGGCTGCAGCTGGCGGTGCTGCACACCGTGTTCTCCCGCGTGGATGGGAATGGTGTACCGGCACCGTTTGAAGAACCCAGGGATGCTCTGCAGCGCTGGAGCGAACTGTGGCAGTTGGGGCACTTCCCGGAACAGCCGATCCGGGATTATCTGGACAAATGGCAGGACCGCTTCTGGCTGTTCCACCCGGAGCGCCCCTTCTGGCAGGTGCCGGAAGCGAAGATCGGCAGTCCATTCGGAGCGAAAAAGCTGAACGGAGAAGTGTTTGAAAGCGAGAATAAAACCAGCCTGTTTTCTGCCTGTGCGGGAACAGGAAAGGAAAGCATGGACTACCCGCAGGCTGCACGATGGCTTGTGTCTTTAAACAATTATGACGATGCGGCGGCTAAGAAAAGGCAAAAGACCGGCCGCTGCCGTCGATGGGGCCGGGGTGGCTCGGCCGGATCGGTGTGATCTATGTAAAAGGCAGCAATCTGTTTGAAACACTGATGCGGAACCTGATGTTCCTGCAAGATGGCGGAGAACTCTGGGAACCGGATGTTCCGTGTTGGGAGCTTGAGGATGCAAGAAGCGGCGAACGAACTGAGGTGGCATGCCCGGATAACTTTGCGGAGCTGATGACGACGCAGTTTCGACGGATCCTTCTGGAACGGCAGGAAAACAAAGTTGTGGGCTATACGGTCTTGGGAGGAGACTTCTTTGATTCCACGAATGCATTTGCAGAACCGATGACGCTCTGGAATAAAAAAAAGAGGACAAAAAGACAGGGCTGGTGTATTACTATCCGCGGAAACATGAGATGGGAAAGCAGCTCTGGCGGGAGTTTTCCGCTATCAGTGATAGGGGCGGCCATAAACCCGGCGTGATCTGGTGGAATACCTATTTGCAGGGCCGGAAATTGCTGAGCAGAAAAGAAATTCTACAGGTTTGTGCAGTTGGGGTGGAATACGGAGCGCAAAGTGCCTCCATGAAAGATTGTTACACGGATGCGCTTTCGATGAATCTTGAACTGCTAAATGAATTGGGCCGTACATGGCAGATCTGTGTTGACGATGAGGTGAACAACTGTGAGCAGGCCGCGCGATATGTGGGTTGTCTGGCACAGAACCTGGCCCCTTGCGGCAGGGGGACAAGAACGACACCGGTGCCGAAGCCGCCCGCGCGCAGTTCTATTTTGCGGTCGATCAGCCGTTCCGGCGGTGGCTGCAGAGCATTGACCCGGAGACGGATGAACCGGTCGAGAAGGCGGCCGAGTGGCAGGTGCAGGCATACCGGCTTGCGGCAGAATTGGGCAGACAGATGGTGGAGCAGGCGGGAGTTGCCGCCTTTGTGGGCCGCCGCATCCCGGAGGCAAAGAACAAGGATAAGAGCTGCCTATATACGGCACCCAAAGCCTATAACAGCTTTCTATATGACCTGCGGAAGCTGTACCCGAAACAGGATGAAGGAGGGACAGAATGAAAACCAATGAGGTGAAAGCCTGCGTGACCCGGCAGCTGCGTCGGCTGCAAGTTCTGCCGGAGCCGCAGAGACGGGCCGAGCTTGCCGAGCTGCGCCGGGGCGTGGGGCGTCAGCCCGGAGACCTGCCTGCGTTGTGGGGCGCTCTGCTGGCCGACATGCCGGAGCAGCTGCAGGGCAGCAATGGCCCGTCAAAGGCGGAATGGGCCGTCTATACGGCGTTGACCCTGTTTGCCCTGCACCAGCAGGGGGAAGCCGGTGTTTCCATGAACCAGCCGGGCAGAACACTGGGCGGTGCAGTGCGGCAGCTGGCCAAAAAAACGTCTGCCGGGCAGGACTGGACCGAGAGCAGTGTGCTCCGGCGGTTCAACGCGCTGGCAACGGCGGATTCCATGCCGGAAGTCTCGCACCACCTGCGCGGGATGATCCAGCTGCTGCGGCGGGAAGGGATCCCGCTGGATTATCCGCAGCTGGCCGAGGATCTGTATCAATACCAGGTTGTGGACGGTGCGCCGAATGTCCGTTTGCGGTGGGGCCGGGACCTTATGCGAGCCCCACGGAGAAAACCAAAGAGAACGAAAAGGAGAATTGAGATGGATACCAAACGCCTGTATGTTGATTTTCATGTTCTGCAGACCGTGCCGCCCAGCTGCGTCAACCGCGACGACACCGGCAGCCCCAAGACCTCTGTCTATGGCGGGGCCGTCCGTGCCCGGGTGTCCTCGCAGGCGTGGAAGCACGCCATGCGCGTGATGTTCACCGAGGAAATGAGCGATGCAGTTGAGACCGGTTACCGCACCAAGAAGGGCACCGATCTGGTGGCAGAGCAGATCAAAGCCCTTGCTCCGGACAAGGATGCCCTCAAACTGGCCCAGAAGGTCATTGCAGATGCAGGCATCAAGAGCGATGACAAGGGCACAAAAGCGCTGTTTTTCATGAGTACGGCACAGGCAAAGGCATTGGCAGAGCTGGCTGTAGAAGGCTGCAAGGACAAAAAGCAGTACAAGGAAGCCCTGAAAGCGGCTCCCTCTGCGGACATGGCGCTGTTTGGCCGCATGGTGGCAGATGACCCGTCGCTGAACTACGACGCTGCCGCACAGGTGGCCCACAGCATCTCTACCCACACCGTGCAGAACGAGTTCGACTATTTCACCGCCGTGGACGACTGTGCCCCGGAGGACAACGCCGGTGCCGGGCATCTGGGCACGGTGGAATACAATTCTGCCACCCTGTACCGCTATGCGACGGTCAATGTTCTGGAGCTGGTGCGCACGCTGGGCGCAGAGCAGGCGGCACAGACGGTCCGGGCGTTCGGTGAGGCGTTCATCCGCTCCATGCCCACCGGCAAGCAGAACAGCTTTGCCAACCGCACCCTGCCGGATGCCGTTTACATCACCCTGCGGCAGGACCAGCCGGTGAACCTCTGCGGTGCCTTTGAAAAGCCGGTGCGCAAGAGCGAAGAAGGCTATGCAGAACCGTCCAAGATGGCGCTGAAACAGTATGCAAAGGAACTCTACAATACCTTTGCAGAGGCACCGGAGCAGAGCTTTACGGTGGGTACCGGGCTGGAAGAACTGGCACAGCCCATGCCGCTGAACACCATGCTGGCGGTACTGGAAAAGGCCGTAGAGGAGAAGCTGTCCGGGAATGAGGTGTGACCATGGCGACCTTATTGCTTCGGCTGGCTGCACCCCTGCAGGCCTGGGGTTCGGACTCAAGTTTGAGACCCGCAAGACCGGCCGGGAACCCACCAAGAGCGGTGTGGTCGGCCTGTTGGCGGCGGCGCTGGGGCTGCGCCGGGACGACACGGAGGGCCTTGCCCGGCTGAACGGCCTGCGCTTTGCCGTGCGGGCAGACCAGGAGGGCAGCCTGCTGGTGGATTTTCACACCGCCAAAAGCCGGGACACCTCCTATGTGACCTACCGCCACTATCTGCAGGACGCCGTTTTTCTGGCAGGGCTGGAAAGCGAGGACGAAGCTCTGCTGCGGGAGCTGGAAGCGGCTCTGCGGCACCCGGTCTACCCGCTGTATCTGGGGCGGCGCTCCTGCCCGCCCACCCTGCCGCTCTGTCTGGGCATCCGGCAGGGGAGCCTGCTGGACGTCCTCCGGACGGAACCCATGCAGGGACGAAAACCGGAAACAGGGAAGCTGCGCATCGTGGCCGACGCCGACCCGGCAGACCCTGCGGCAGTGCCCCGGCAGGATCTGCCGGTGTCCTTCAGCCCGGTGCACCGGCAGTACGGGTTCCGTCCGGTGCGGGAATGGCGGCTGGAACGGCCGGAAATGCCGGAACCGACGGAGCACGACCCCATGGCGGAATTGCAGAATTGAGGTGAGATGCAATGTATTTGTCCCGCGCAGAACTTGACCCCACCCGCCGCAGTACCATGATCGCGCTGACTTCTCCACAGAAGTTCCACGGCGCGGTGGAAAACTCGTTCTCCGGCGAACGACGCCGCAGGCTGTGGCGGCTGGACAGCCTGAACGGAAAACTGTATCTGCTGCTGCTCAGCGAGGAGCTCCCCGACCTGACCGGACTGTGTGCGCAGTTCGGGACGGGAGCCGCGCCGGAAACGCGCCGCTACGAGCCGCTGCTGGAACGGGTGACCCCGGGCAGCTGCTGGCAGTTCCGTCTGACGGCAAACCCGACCCGCACCCGGAAAGACCCGGCGGACCCGCTGGCGCGGGTGCCCTGAAGCCCTGCTATCTGGAAGCGGAGCAGGAACAGTGGCTGCTGGAGCAGGCCGGGAAGCACGGCTTTGCCCTGACGGAGGGCGCTTTTCAGGTGACCCGGAAACAGACCTGTCACTTCCGGAAGAACGGAAAGCGGCCGGTCACATTGCTGGCGGTGACCTATGAGGGCATCCTTCAGGTGACCGACCCGGAAGCGTTCCGGGAGATGCTGTGTCAGGGCATTGGCCGCGGCAAAGCCTACGGCCTTGGCCTGATGACCATCCTGCACGGAGAAAGCAGCCATGGATGATGTGCCGGGCATGATCCGCCCTGATCTGCAGGCGCTGCCGCAGGTCCGGGACCGGATGACCTTTCTGTACCTGGAACACTGCACGCTGGGCCGTCAGGACGGTGCGATTACCGTAACGGATGAAAAGGGTATCGTTCAGATCCCGGCGGCGGGCATTTCGGTGCTGCTGCTCGGCCCCGGCACCCGTGTGACCCACCGTGCATGCCTGCCTGTACGGGCTGGCCCATGCGGTCATTGTGGGGCTGGGGTGTGCGCCGGGGCTGGGATTCGTGCACGTCGGGCATGAGTGCTCTTTCGTGTACGACATTGCCGACCTGTACAAGGCGGAGGTGACCATCCCAATCGCATTTGAGGTGGCGGCGCAGGCCCCGGAGGACCTGCCTGCCGTCGTGCGCTTTTCCCCCGCACACGGGGGGTGATCCCATTACACTGGAGGGCTGGAAGAAGGTCAAGGCCTTTTCCCCGCATACGCGGGGGTGATCCCGGCTGTTCCTGTCCGGGAGTTGCTACTAATAGCTTTTTCCCGCATACGCGGGGGTGATCCCAGACCTAGAGCAAATCTACAAAATAGGCACACTTTTCCCCGCATACGCGGGGTGATCCCACGTATAGAGCTAGAGGCAAGAGCATGGCCAAACTTTTCCCCGCATACGCGGGGTGATCCCTGCTGGAACTGCCCGCCAATGGGGTTCTGGGTCTTTTCCCCGCATACGCGGGGGTGATCCCGCGGAGTTGATGTTCACCGCTTTGCCAAAATGCTTTTCCCCGCATACGCGGGGGTGATCCCGTCAAGCAGGCAATCCACATCATGATGGAGATCTTTTCCCCGCACACGCGGGGGTGATCCCATGACGTTGCCTTCCGGAACTTACACGGTTTGCTTTTCCCCGCACACGCGGGGTGATCCCTTGTCCACGATGGTGCCAAAAGCGGTGGAAAGCTTTTCCCCCGCATACGCGGGGGTGATCCCAACGACGTTCTGAGCGGTATTCTGGACGTGCACTTTTCCCCGCATACGCGGGGTGATCCCATTCATATCATTGCAACGAGCGGCAAGCTGCTTTTCCCGCATACGCGGGGTGATCCCTTCAAGCACTTCATGGGAGAAGTGGAAGAAACCTTTTCCCCGCATACGCGGGGGTGATCCCTACGAAGGAGCGGAGGAGGTTGTTCACTTCCTCTTTTCCCCGCATACGCGGGGGTGACCTCAAGGGCAAGCGGCGCATGGTGCTCCTGCCGGGGAGGCTGCCGACGGACCGGAAAGCCGCGGCGGATGAAAAATCAGGTTGTACAAATTCGATGGAAAAAGTTTATGCAAGACTCCATATTGTAATATATGAAATTCTGTATTATCATAAATCTGCAAGCGATTCGTCTCTTGTGAGGAGGGGCGGAACGCCCAAAATACGCTTCTTTCCTGTGGAATTTCCCACGGTCCACCTGATGCGGATTGAAAGATAGGTCGAGAAGGGAAGAGCAACCATGATGAACACAAGTCTGCTCCAGAAGTCTGGTCTGGCAACGCTGCAGGTCGCGCAGATCCTGGCAGGACTGGAACCGGGAAACCGGATCCCCACGGTGACGGAACTGAGCGAACAATGCGAGATGGCACGGGGAAATATCCAGATCGCGCTGAACAACCTGAAACAGAATCATGTGATCCGTCTGGAATCCCATGGGCAGAACGGCACCATTGCAACAGAGATCGACTATGTGGCAATGGCGCAGTATTGCAGCAATACGGGTCTGACCTGCGTGATGCCTATGCCGTATGGCCTGCGCTATGAAGGTCTGGCCAGCGGACTGTATGAGGAACTGAACCAGAAAGGGGTCACGGGTGCGATCGCATTTATGCGCGGTTCCGGCTACCGGCTGAACTGTGTGGAAGAAGGGCGCTTTCATCTGTGCGTCATGAGCCAGCTTGCATTTGAACACTATGCGCAGGAGGGCAAGGACATCCAGCTGATCGCGGCCTTTGGCCCGCAGAGCTATGTGGAACAGCATCGGGTCTTTGTCCGCCCGGACTTCAAGGGCGACTGGCAGAACTGCAAGGTGGGCGTGGATGCCTCCTCGGTGGACCAGGAGATGCTGACCCGGTTCTGTTTTGCCGATAAGCCGGTGCAATATGTGCCCATCATCTATAGTCAACTGGTGCCGTTTCTGCACAGCGGCGTCTTGATGCCGGCGTCTGGAGCGCCGATATGCTGCCGGAGGGGCTGAGCTATTATCCGATGCCCCGGCTGGATGAGCAGGAAAAAGATACCGTGGCCGTGCTTGCCTGCCGGAAAAGTGATAACATCACCGCGCAGCTGGTGCGCAAGATCCTGTCGGTGGAGCGTGTGGACCACATCCAGCAGCAGGTGATGCGCAAGCAGATCATTCCGCGCTACTAAGCAAAGGTGCTGTCAAACAGAAGTCACATCTGCATGGAGGACATGCGGATGTTTCTTTCGGAATGAAAATACAAAATATTGTATAAAACATTTTCTTCCGAAAACCGATACAGGATGTCTGATTTTTTTACAGAAAGAAAAGGAGATCTCCCATGAAAAAGATCACTCGGCGCAACTTCCTGATCGCATCCGGCAAAACCGTTGGCACACTGACAGCTGCCTCTGCCTTTATGGGGTGTGCCAGCCCGGAGCAGGCGGAGAACTGCTTCCCCCGGTCTGCAATGCCCGTCCGGACCGATGACCGCCTGACGGCCATCGACGACATTGTGGAAAACTACATGGGACAGGGATATTTCCCCGGCGCAACGATCGTGGTGGCACGCGGCGGCAAGATCGTGTATGAAAAGGCATACGGCTACGCAATGCTCAACGACATGGGCGTGCGGCTGGACGATCCCCGCCCCATGCAGATGGATACCATGTTCGACATGGCATCCTGCACCAAGATCATGGCCACGACACAGTCCATCATGAAGCTGTACAGCGAGGGCAAGATCGACCTGAACGCCACGGTAGCAAGCTACATTCCGGAGTTTGCCAAGAACGGGAAGGAAAACGTCACCGTGCATCAGCTGCTGACCCACACCTCCGGTCTGCCGCAGTGGAAGGCGATGTTCCTCTACATCGAGAAGGACAAGGCCAAGGTGCTGGATTACATCTGCAACTGTGAGCTGATGTTCGCCCCCGGCGAGGAAAAAGTACAGCGACCTGGGCTTCCAGATGCTGGGCTTCCTGGTGGAGCGGATCACCGGGCGCTCGATGGACGAATACGTCAAGAACGAGATCTACAAGCCTCTGGGGCTGAAGCGCACCACCTATCTGCCGCTGGCCAACGGCTTTACCACCGAGGATGTGGCAGCCACCTCCTTCGGCAACCCGTATGAGTATGCCATGGTGGACGAGATCGACTACCCGGGCTTTGGCTACGACTGTACCGCCGATCTGGACGCGTTCCGCACCTTCACCGGCTGGCGCAACTACACCCCTGCAGGGCGAGTGCAACGACGGCAATGCATGGATGGCAAACGGCGGCGTGGCCGGTCACGCGGGCCTGTACTCCGACGCGGAAGATCTGGCCGTGCTGTGCCAGGCCATGCTGAACGGCGGCATCTACAAGGGCGTCCGCCTTTACAAGAAGGAAGTCATCGACGAGTTCACCAGCGAGCAGAACGGCAAGCCGTCCCGCGGGCTGGGCTTTGAGCGGGGCTCCTCGTTCATGGGCCGCGGCGACCGCCACTACGACGCCTTTGGCCACGCAGGCTTTACCGGCACCCATGTGGTCATGAACAAGACCAACAAGACCGCCGTCATTTTCCTGACCAACAAGCAGAACGTCGGCTTCAAGCCGGACTCCACCTCGTACTACAGCCCCTATAGCTGCTGCGGCGAGATCTGTGAGCTGGTCTGGAACATTTTTGGAACCGAAGCACCGGCTGAGACGCTGGCCGACAAGATCGGCACCTGGCTGTAAGCAAAACAAAAAATCATTGGGAGATGTCAGAGATGGATTTTTGAACCGAGATTAACGATCCTGCACCAGGCAGGGATGCTGTCCGAGGAGGATTGCCGGAAGGTACAGGATGTGATCCGCTTTTTTCAGGAGAAATACGGTCTGACATTGACCGAAGAAAACGCCTCCTCCATGATCACGCACCTGTGCGCTGCGCTGGGGCGCATCCACCGCGGAGAGCCGGTGGAGCCGCTGGACGAGGAGGTCTACGAAGAGACCAGCCAGGAGCCTACCTTCCCCAAGGCACTGGAAGCAACGCAGGCGCTGGTGCGGGAGATCCTGCCGGACCTGCCGGAGGACGAGCAGAAGTTCCTGACCATGCACATCGGGGTCGTGCTGGCACAATCGTGACAGCATTTGCATAAAACCCACATCAGAAAGGAGGGCTAGCTTATGAAAATCGTAGTAGGCGGCCAGATCGACAAGCAGAAGGTTTATGACACCATCAAGGGTGTTGTAGGCGACCGTGCCTCGGTGGAGATCAAGGATGACATTGCGGCGGCAATGGCGGTCAAGACCGGGCAGGCAGATTATTACTTCGGCGCCTGCAAGACGGGCGGCGGCGGTGCGCTGGCAATGGCCATTGCCCTGCTGGGCATGAACCAGTGCGCAACGGTGTCCATGCCGGGCAAAATGCTGAGCGAGGACGAGATCCTGGCACAGGTCAAGGCCGGCAAGAAGGCATACGGCTTTACGGATCAGCACATCGAAAAGGTCGTGCCGATCATTCTCAAGGGTCTGGGCTTCTGATCCGGATCGTCAAATAAGGAGGATTACATATGGAAACCATTCTGCGCTACGTTATCATCGCGGCAGTTGGTGCGTTGGCATCAATCCTGGCAAACCAGAGCATCGCCGTGTTCAACGACGGCCTGCGCCCGGTCCTGCCGGAGTATCTGGAAAAGCGCATGGACCGCAAGGCTTTGGCAGCCACCAGCTTTGCCATCGGCTTTGGTCTGGTCATCGGCTACGGCCTGCCCACGTCCATTGCCGCAAGCATCATCCTGATCCACTGCATCCTGCTCACCACCGACATCATCGGCACCTGGTGCCCGGACACCAAAAAGGGCATGATTGCTTCCGGTGTCATCGGCGCTGTGTACGGCGTGGCCCTGCTGTTCGGCCTGCAGGTGATCATCGACCTGTTCAACCTGCTGCCGGTCAACTTCCTGGGCAGCCTGGGCCAGGTCTCTGCCGGTATCACGCTGGCCTTCGCCATCTTCCCGGCTGTGACGGTTGCCCTGCAGTTCGGCGCTGCCAAGGGCATCATCACCGCCGTTGTGACCCTGCTGGTCCGTCAGATCGTTGAGACCTACGGCAAGATCGCACTGGACGCTGAGCACACGATCAGCCTGAACAAGGACGGTATGGCCCTGCTGGCCGGTATGATCATCATGCTGGTGTTCGCTGCCATGGATAAGGAAGGCAACGACCAGAACTCCAACGAAATGCTGACCCAGATCTTTGCCGACAAGGTCGCACGCATCCGCAAGTATATGCCGGTTCTGGCCCTCATGGGCGGCCTGATCGCAGCAGGCAACAGCATGAGCA